>TARA_R110002051_G_scaffold116318_1_pt1 | contig 20318 bp, 16 predicted proteins | sample TARA_R110002051 | Tara Oceans TARA_R110002051 (sample SAMEA4397023) | marine metagenome | biome: Polar Biome; feature: [MES] marine water layer (ENVO:01000295) within the mesopelagic zone...; material: water (ENVO:00002006), including particulate matter (ENVO:01000060) such...
GCGATCACACAGTTAAAGGCGCACCCTGGCCCGAAGGGTGTTTACTTTACCCTCGACGGCTCCCGTGGCGACGACTCCGACATGTCAAAGCCCAAACCCCCGACCGTTTCGAGGTCTTGTACCAGCAGTCAGACGTAAACCCTGCCAGTGTTCTCGTTGACCCGTTGTGGGTAAGTGGCGGTGTTGGCGCAGACGGTGTGGATTATGTGGGATGTTGGGACAACGACCGTGACCTTTGGGAAATTCCGGCAGGTGTTTCCGGTGACCTGTTCGTCGTAGCGACCGCTGATCCTTCCCCCTCCAAATTTTGGGCGTTGCAATGCTGGGCGTACAACCCCGAAACCCAGTTCCGGTATTTGTTGGAATCGTATCGCCGCAAAATGGATGCCCCGTCGTTCCTTGACTGGAACCATAACGAACAAAAGTTCACTGGGATAGCTGAAGATTGGTGGCAAATCACTAACGACATGGGTCGCCCTCTCACACATTGGATCATCGAAGCTAATGCCGCTCAAAAATTTATTCTCCAGTACGACCATTTCAAACGGTGGGCGGCGATCCGTGGCGTGGAGCTTGTCCCGCATTACACGCACTCCCGAAACAAAGGCGATCCGAAGTACGGAGTGCAAATGTTGGCTCCGTTATGGCGCGTTGGCCGAGTGCGTTTGCCCGGCAAACAGAACACAGAAGCGCGCCCACACTCACTTCTGTTAATAAACGAAGTGACCCGATGGAACCCTGAAGGGACCGGCTCCCGCACCGATGACTGTGTTATGGCACAATGGTTCCTGGAACACAATTTAGAAAAGTTATATGTGCCACCCCACGATGGGATCAAACAGTGGCGCCCGTCATGGGTTTCAGGGCAAGATGTGGTAGGGGATGATGCTTACGCAAGGTTGTTTACATGATATCGGTTGATGAGATAGTCGCCATATACGGATCAAGAGCACAAGCAACCGACCAGATAAAGAGTCGGATGCGGACTTTGCGTGATTACTATAACGGCGACGTTATCGTCCCGCTGCCTGAACTTAACTCGGATGAACAATCTGCGGTAGCTAACTTACTCGCACAAGGCTTAGATCAAACCGCTATGCGGATTGCGTCTACACGCCCCGACATTTATTGTCCCCCCACTGACCCGGCACGGAAACGATCCCGAGACAACTCGGAAATTAAACGCAAAGCGCTTTTCGGTTGGTGGGAAAACAGTCGCATGGATTTGCAGTTAGCGAAACGGGCACGATACCTGATTGGCTACTCCAACACTGTTACACAACTACGTTGGAACGAAACAACTGGATGCCCCGAATGGCATCTTCGTGATCCCCTTACGGCTTACCCCGCCACACTCCTTGGAGTAGACGACATGCGTCCGCGGGACTGCATTTTCGGATACGAACGGCCACTCGGTTGGTTGCATAGTAGCTACCCCGAAGCAGGTCGAGTGTTCCAGGCCGACAGTGACGCAGGCCCAGATACCGCCATTGAACTTATAGAATATGTGGGTCCCGAGGAAACAGTCCTTATCGCTATGCGAGGCCCAGTGAAGACTGGGATGTTCGCTACTTCTCCTTACGGATCAGAGAGCAACCTAGTTGTAGAACTCGAAAGAGTGACGAACCGGTTAGAACAAACTCCTGTAGTGATAGCTCAACGCATATCACTCGACGCATCACAAGGGCAGTTCGACGGCATTCTCGGCATGTACCAGATGCAGGCACGTTTGATGGCGCTTGAAGTGATCGCCGTTCAGAAAGGTGTGTTCCCTGATACTTGGCTTGTTGGTCGAGCTGGGGAAACCCCCCAAATTGTGAACCCCGCTGATGGGCTCACCGGTGAGGTTGGTGTCATTCGTGGCGGTGACCTTAAAGACATGCAAATGCAGCCCGGCTATATGACGAACCCTGCGATAGATCGTTTGGAACGTGCCCAGCGTTTAACTGCTGGTATTCCCGCAGAGTTCGGTGGGGAGTCACCCACCAATATTCGTACCGGTCGCCGTGGCGACGCTGTTCTCTCCGCTGCTGTTGACTTCCCGGTACAAGAAGCGCAACGTATCATGGCTCGGGCTTTGCAAGAAGAAAACAAGTTGGCTATCGGCATGGCTAAAAAGTACGCGGGTAACAAAGGTCGCACGTTCTACGTCACTACGAAGAACGCTAAAGGCCGAGTTGAATACACACCCAACACCAATTTTGATTCCACCGAAAACGTGGTTTCGTATTCCCAAGCTGGAGCTGACATCAACAACCTTGTTATTGGTGGAGGTCAGCGAGTGGGGATGGGTACCATGTCGAAGCGTTCGTTCATGGCTATTGACCCGCTGGTCGAAGACCCCGAATTTGAACACGACTCGGTGATATCTGAACAGTTAGAGGAAGCGTTACTTAACTCCATTCAGCAGCAAGCAATGGAAGGCGCTATTCCCCCAGCCGATTTGGCTCGCATCATGGAACTCGTTTCCACGAACCAGATGGAACTCGCTGGGGCTGTAGAGAAAGTGCAGAAAGAAGCGCAAGAACGTCAAGCGACGGAAGTTCCCCCGAACACTCCTGAAGCTATGCCCGGTTTGGCTCAACCCGGAATGGGGGCCGAAGCAATGGCGACTCAAGCCCAAGATGTAGGTATGGCCGAACTATTGGGATCGTTGTAATGCCCCGTAGAGGTAAAGGAAGTAAACGGAGTCGGCCCCTTGGGTGGTGGACATTAGCCCATGTTTTGAATGCTTCCACTGATGAGATCCGCCGTGAGTTAGAAAAAAGTGTTCCAGTATCGAAAGTGAAAACGTATGGCTGAAACCCCGTTCAGAGGACAAGCCTATGGGCAAGCGAAACAGCAAGAAGAAGCATTGGCAACTGTCCCAATGGCAGATCTAGTTTCTTCTTCTCCTCAGGTAGCACCTGGGGCGCAGGGAGATTTCACGCGTCCAACGAATAGGCCCGGTGAACCACTCAACGAGAGCGCCACCATTCCACCCGCTGAAGTAATGACCGAAGGCCCCCTCGGAAATCCGAACGCCATGCGGCTCCTTAGTCGATTGTTAGTGTTAGACGACATTCCTTCCACTTCTGCTTCTACTCGGAACATAATCAGAGAAATCGCGGCTTTGGCATCCTTAACTGACATCCAAAGGGGCTAATTGTGGGATGGAATCCGTGGGATGCTGTAGCGAGTTTCGGCAAAGGCGTTGGAACTTTGACCGCCAAAGTTCCCGGTGGCGCATTTAATGTACTGAAACGAGCTGGGAGTGACACCAAAAACTTTGTGTTCGGGCCAGCCAACATAACGAGAGCCGCTGGGGGTGTCGCCTACACAGGGCTGAACTTTTTTACGGACATGGTTCAAGAAGCCACAGGCCATGACGACGAATGGGATGGCATCGGGAACGTCATCTGGGGGTCATGGGAAGACAACATTTTGGGGGCGAACGCTGTTATTGACGAAGAAACCGGGGAGATACAAAACGCGGGGATGTTACCCCAGTATCTAATCGGCCCCGAAGGTGTGATCGGATCAGCGGTCAAAATGGTTCCCGAATTTGTGCGACACCCTTTCCGTGGCCCTCTCGGACACGCCATGCACGGCGTCGATTGGACATACCGCAAAGTATGGGAAGAAGGGGTAGGGACAGCTATGGTTGTCGCCCAACTAGCTGCCCGCGAAGGAGAAAACCCTTTAGATCTCGAATCGACACTTGCCGTAGGTCCGGGGATGTTCTTTGAATATGGCACCGAAATAGATTGGGGAACCGTAATCGATACCCGCACCTGGGCGCGGGCACACGAAATGGTGACCGACAAAGGAGGAGGCGGCGGACTCGACCACTGGACTTGGGGGCAAGCCAACACTTTCGGGTTGCTGAACGTCGATCTAACTGACCCGACACAGGTCGCGGTGGCCGAAGAAAGCGTCCTGTTCAAAACGATTTCGGGTGCCTATGACCTTTTCGGGGTTTTCCTGGCAGACCCAACGAGAGTAGCCAAACCATTTTTCGCTGGGGTCAGATTTATCCGCGGTGGCAAAGCGATGACTCATGTGTATGCGTCATCCGTAGAACTCAGGACTCTTAGCGGAGGAAAGTTACGGGGAGGGTATTCGACTACCCCTATAGCGGACGATCTCGTCAAATCGGGGACACCAGGCGGCGATGTTGGCTTATTCGGGCCGCAAGGCATTGTCGGTCCTAACGGCGGACCAATCAAAGGGCGACTCGCCCAGTCCCCTAAAGATTTCGTAGAAACAAACCGCCGATACAACCAAGTCATTGACATAGTTGAAGAACACGCCGCCGCTTTAGATTTCAGTCCAACATACAGAACAGGGTATGGGGGTGTTGCCCTCAACCTCGACGGTGCCGACGCAGTTCTTATCAACCAATTAACGGGACGCATCATAGCGGACCGTCGTATCAGCCAAATCGCAGGGTTCACCCCCGAATACGCTAGAGCGTTAGCTTTATCCCCCAACACGGCAACCCGCAACTTTATCACTCGTTTAGCGATGGGGGACCAGCAAGCACGACGCCTAGTTGAATCAAGCGTTGTCCGCTGGGCAGACGACATGCAAAGCACCGGTGCTTTCGATGAGATAACCAAATTGGAACGCGATCTTGCTGCCCAAGAAGCACAACTTCAGACTTTGCGTTCCCGTTTAGATGACGAAACAAAGAAACCCTATGCCGGGCAAGGGAACACATCCCCAATGGCTGTCCGGTTAGAAACCGACATTAACAACCTGTTAGCGCAAAGAGACATCACCCGATCCGGGTTGAATGCGGCAGAACAAGCAGGGCAAAGACGGCTCACCCAAATGGGTCGCATGGATGATCCACCTCCGAAGGTCCGTCGAACGCGATCCGATGGAACCACCGAAGACATAATTGATCCCGAGTGGCTTGCACGGAACCCGGACGGCACCCCCGGAATCGTTCTCGACGGCGAAGTGATGCCAGGGTATGTGTTTGAAGTTCTCCTCTCTATGCGCCATCAGCAGTTGAGAACATTGGCACGCCAAGTCGAAGGAGCAGCCCCCGTTTATAGTGACATCGCTGCTTTAGATAACGCTTCTTTGGGGTTGCCTGGTTTCGAGAACACTCTGATTACCGCAGCCAACGACTGGGCGCTTGGCGGTTTATTCACCGAGGCGAGAGGCGTAAACAGGGCTTTGTATGCGTCGCTGAGTGAAGCCCCACAAGTAGCTGTTCGGCGCAGCCTCGGCTATAACGTGATGAGCGTCATCGAACCCATCCCTCTTGCGGGGCCAACAGCCCGACGAATCATCAACGTATCCCGCGAAAAAGCTGGGCAACGATTCATGCACTTGAACGATGTAGACCAGGCGTTTAAGCAATGGCAAATAGTGGTTCGGGAAATGTCTCGCATAAAGGTCTTCGATGTGGACGGCAACCTCACTACTTTGCTGGATGAAGCAATCAAGAAAGTGCGTAAAGATCTAAAAGTTTCTGCCACAACCCCCACAGAAACCGCTGATTCGCTGATAGGTAAATGGGTGGCTGCTGATCTGACTGAACGCAACGCCATGTTTTTCCGATACAGAGATGCTTTTACTGGGGTTCTGGTAGAGAAAATTCAGACGCAAGCATTACCGGGGATACTTCACAAAAACTCTGTGCTCCGTAAATCAATTTGGGACGAAGGACTCGACCCGGAAGGTTTACTTACCAAACTTAAAGGTTCCGTTCGGATGCAAGAACAGGCACTCCGACGAGCCGGTAGTGAAAACAGTACGCGTGTGTACGGCGTTGGGACAGGGAAAAGCGAAACGGCCCTCGAACTCAACATTGCCGGTCCCGGCGGTGTTTCCCATCGAATTGTTCTTGAAGAAATCATGCCGTCGCAGCTACCCACCACTCACATTATTCCTCGTTATGACCAGTGGGAAAACCTGTTAGGGGGCCAAATTCGGACACACATAAATGATCTCCGAATCGTGAACAACGGTACGGACTGGTTTATGTCCCAGTGGAAAAAAACAGTTCTTATTCGTCCCGCGTGGCCGATGCGTGTGTTGAGTGACGATCAGCTCAGAGGAGCAGCCGTTATCGGTGCAGGCCCGATGTTAGCGGGTCTGGCAAAGGGAACTAAAACCTATCTCATAGATTTGTTCCGTCGTGAAGGCGTTGACACTATGACGCCTGTTATACGAAATATGCGTGAAGCGTTGACTGAAGTAGTTGACGTTGTGGACGACATAGGAGATCTCCCTCCGGGTTTCCCAGAGGTAGGGGACGCGTACATCATGGTGAAAGGCAAAGCCCTTCCCGTTGATGAAGTCAGCGAAATACAGCTTTTCGATGAATACACGGCACGCCACGGTATGGACTCGTTGCAGGACCTTGCCCGAGAAGAAATGGTTACCGGCAGAAGTCTGGCTGGGAAACAAATCGGTGACCCCACGGCGTTAAAGCAATCTTTGTCTCCGTTGACTCGCACCGGGCGACGGAACCTGTCAGCAGCCGGTTTAGGTGCATTAATGTTCCCTATGGTTCCCGGCGCTATAGCCGGATCTGCGGCATACAGTTTGTATGCAATAAAGGTAGCCAAAAATGCTGCCATTCGAGAAGTAGGTGAACATTTCGTCTTCCAATTTCGGGATGTTTCCAGGCTGGAACTCGCAGAGCGTGTGCGTGACATTCGCTCCCAAGTCGCAGCGGGAACCCGAACAGTAGACGAAGGTGTCCGAGAAATAGAGGATTTGAGGCACGCCACAGAACTTCTCGAAACTCAAGCCGCCACCATTGAACAGGTACTCGAACTTCTCAACCCAGAGACAAGTGCAGCGGTTAGGGAAACTCTCACCAACTTTGAGCGTGTCGGCATGTTGATGGACGACGCTGGCTACCAGGGTTACATGATGGGTGGCTACGGCATCTCCAATGTTTTCGGGGACACCCCGTTCGAGGTGAACATCAACAAGGCAAGTATTTCAGCGGACGCTGGGCGTAGACGCTTTGTTGAAAGCGCAGCCGAAGAATCAAAGCGCGCCCTTTCAGGGTTGGCTCACGGGGCACCGACCTATAAGGTTCTCACTTTGGCAGATAAGGGGCCACGGATTTTTGACCGAGAATGGAACCTGACTTTCAACCGTCAATGGGTACCCGCCGAAGTCACAGACTGGAGTCAAGCTAGCGAGTTTTCGAGGTTCACACGCCAAGTGTGGGAGCCTACGACAGTAGAGGAACTTGTTGCGTGGCTAGAAGTGCGTCGTGGAACTCCTTTCGAGGCGGCTTTCCGAAACAAATATGAAAACGCCGACAATTTGCGAATATGGGCTGAGGTTGCGAAAGGAGAAGCAGACAACTTGCTTCCCGATCTTCCCGAGTTCGCAGACTTGCGGGCACGCGCAGCGGTAGGTGAAGAACTGAGTTGGGCGAAAGACGTTGCACCTATCATCGCACGTTTCGCTGATGAAGCACAGCCAGGTATTTCTCAACGCAACTATGATGCCGCGCTAAACGCCGGTGTCAGAGAAATAAGAGAAATATCGGGTACAAACAACTTTGGCAAAGTCGTTGGACGTAGCGCCCTTGAAAACGATGTGGGTACGTCTAACGTCATCCAATTTGTAAAAAATCAGATCGACCAAACAATGGCTTCTTTGGGGACCGGTGTGCAAGACGCCATGTCCCGCTCCCCTCTATGGATTGCGTTGACACGGGAAGAAATGGCTCGCCGAGTCCAGGCGTACCGCAACCCGGACGGTAGTTACACTCTTAACGGCGTACAGAAGAAACAGCTTGAGCTACAAAGCGCTCGGGCAGGGTTGGAACGAACTAGAGGTTTGTTGTACGACTTAACGGAACGCACAAAACTTCAAGAAATGGTTGGACATTTAATGCCGTTCTTTGGGGCTTACCAAGAAGTGGCGAGCCGTTGGGCGGGTATAGCTGTGAAAAACCCGGCGTTTATAACTCGTGCCCTTCACAAATACTATTTGCTGACCGGGAGAGATGACGACGGCGAAGAACATATTCTCGTTGCCAATTTGCCTGATTCTATAACGGAAATGTTTGAGAAAGCCGGTGATCTTCCCGGTCCTGCGGGGGTGGCGATGGGTGGCCCTCGAATATTCTCAGTGTTGAGTGACAAAATAAATATGACGTTCAGGCCAACCAGTATCTCAATGTTTACTGGCGGACTGCCTCTCGGGCCGGGGCCGACAGCAATAGCTGGCGAGGTTGTGGTGAGGCACCCCCAACTCGGTGACGCTTTAGAAATAATTGCCCCTTACGGATCATCGGAAGCTCGCAATCGGGCGATGCGACTCCTCGAAAACTTTGAAGCTACGATCTTCAAACGCCTCAGCGGAATCGCTGAAGGTACCCCGGCAGGCAAAAAGTTGAGTGCCCGCATAGCAGACGATTTAGCTGTCGAATGGTATCGAGAGGACAAACCCTCCCAATATGAGACACCCGAAGAAGGGGTAGCTGCGTTCGAGGCGGAAGTCGATTTCCGCAGACATGCGATTTCGGTAATCCACGGCATAGCGGCTCTCATCTCCCCTATCTCGGTAGGGTTTGAGTCCCCCTATCAAGACATCACACGAGAATTTAACGAGAAGACAACGGTCTACGGTTTCGATCTTGCGGTGATGTGGTTGCTGGAGGAACACCCAGAACTGTGGGGGATTCTGGCCCGCCAAACTGCTATCAGTAACGGTTTAGCGTCCGGTACCCTTGAAGGCGAAGCAGCTTTCCAGCGACATAAAGATGTGGCGGAAAAGTTCCCCACCCTTGGGCCGTGGATTATGGGAATGACTGGTGCCCCAGATGTTGTAGCCACATGGGATCGAGATGTTCGCACAGCGGAAATATCGCAAGGACGCGCATATCGGCCCTCTCCTGAAGAAATGCTGGAACAGCCTGACATCACTCTGTTCTATTTCCATTATGGGCAACTCATGGATGTCGTAAACACAAAACTGGCGCAAAACATTGATCCCGAAACTGGGTTGCCTCGCAGTATCTATCATTCATCCAACCGGGCGATCCAGAACGGTAAACGGTTCGGTTTCAGAAACGAAGGGACGGGGGAAAGAACCCCTGGTTTGGACCAGTTGCAAGCTGATTACCCGTATGGGTACCAAAAATTCAGGAGTTTTGATGGGACGCTGCGGGGCGACAACATCACGGGGTTCCGGGTGCTGGCGGACAACTATTTAGAAGACTTCGAGTATCGTCCCGAAATGAAATGGATAGCTGAACACTTGGAGTTCCGTTACGAGATGGAACTTGAAATGGCTGCCCGTGTTTTAGCAACCGGTAACACCGATTTTCTGCGTCTGAGTTACCCAAGTGGCAACGACCCCCGGTTCCCTATGGGTAACCTCGATTTGGCGCAACAGTGGGGTGCTTGGAGCGCACACGCCCACGGGAATGCGACGTTTAGCGCCACCTTTGACCGCTATTTCGCTGATGACAACATTTCGTTTGAAACGTGGGCAGAAGAAATTAAAGATCTCTTACGAGGAAATGACGATGAGTGAACACGAACGCGACGCCATTATTAACGAACTCCTACGGAAGTTCCCCGACAAGTACGACAAAGAAGCCTTGGAGAAGATGCCTGATGACGCGTTGGAGGCTCTCAAAGGACTTTTGGTAGAGGAGGCAGAGGAGGAAGATCCGGCAGATGTGCTAGCGGGGATTAGGTCAGATACAGCGTTTACAACTCAGCTCCCTCAAACCACCGCTAACGGGTTGGAGATAACGGATGTCCTCGGGAGTCGCACTGTCGCCCCCGGAGGTGGGTGGGGTGACAGACAGCGTTCGGGGCAAACGGATTATACCGTCGGCATGTTCCAAACCGAGTTCGCAGAAATGTCGGACAGTGAACGGGAACGACTAGCCCAAGCGTTATATCTCGAAGGGTACTACGGCAGTATCAGCGACATTTCAGAACTCATGGACCCCACCCGTTTCTCTAACGCTATGTTGGCGTCATTGCGGCACGGGGTGGCCGCTTTCGGTGGGGTAGCTAAAACCGCTGAAGGAATGGAAGCTGTCCCCACATTGGAGGGACGTTTCAAAGATTTCTCTGAAGAAGAATTTGAGCAAGCCAAAAATGCGTTACTGAAAAAAACTAGCCCTGCCACCAAATCCGTAGCCGAGTTAAAAGAAATCATTGACGAAGTAGCCACTTCACAGGCTCGCCGAGGTCTAACCACAGAGGAAACACAAATAGTGTTGGTAGCAGTCCAGGCCGCTGCCAAAATGAGTGCCGCTTCTCCTTTGAACGAAGGGTTCAATTATCAAAGAGCTGCTGGGGAAGCCGTCACTGAGGCTATCGGCCCCGTCGAAGCTGGAACGGTGGAGCTTGAAGATTATTGGGACAATTACGCCAGTCAAGCATTAGGTTTAGGATAGAGGTATGGCAGATCAAGCCCCCATGTCAGAAAGTGAGCGCCTCCGGTTCGCAACCGCAGTTTTAGGTGCCCTTGAGGCGCCCTTGACTGAGGGCAACATGATGTTGCTTTTGGCGTGGATGTATCGGGAAAACACTGGCGCGAAGAACAATCCGTTCGCTACGACGTTTAAGTTGGACGATTCAACCCAATACAACGACGCCGGTGTCCGTAACTTTCGGACGTTTGAGGAGGGTGTCGAAGCAACCGTTCGGACGTTTGACCCTGACGGGCTTTCTAGAACTGACCCGAATCGTTACAACGATATTCTTGCTGCGTTACAGGAGGGCACCTCCCCGGAGGAAGTTCTCGAAAGCGATGTGTTGAAAGACGAGTTGTTTACCTGGGGGACGTTCGCTAAGGGGGAAGGCGAAAATAGAACGATGTCTGCTGGGTGGGCGGGTGCGTCTATGCCAGAGTTGCGGCGTTCTGTTGAGAATTTCCGTCGCACCCGACCAGAGGAAACGGACCTGGTACCAGAGGAAACGGACCTATTGCCCGTAGACGGGTATTCTCCTCCTCCCCTTCCTCTGCCTGAAGATCGTCCTGTCGTGGAGGAACTAGGTTCACTCGATGACGCAATCGGTGAGGCCGAAAGAGAAGCTCTAGGGGAAACCCCCTTCGCTGGGATTGGAGAGGGTGCCAAAACCCCTAAAGAAGTTTTGGCTATGGCAAACATGCTTGGAGGGGCCGAGTATTTCTTAAACCACTCGGATTTCGTCATTGAACGTGACGGCAAAACGCATAACGCTTTATGGTACGCCTACACCCAAAAATTGAGAGATCCTGACGCCGTTAGAGATCTCTTTCAAGAAACTAAATGGTGGCAAACCCGCAACTCGATGCAGCGAACCTTCGACGTAGCGTTCGCAGAAGCCGGTGGCCCCGACTGGGGGCACGGTGACGTAGCGTTCGATCCACAAAACCTGACACTTGACCAGTTAGAAATATTAGACGCACAGTTAGATCTGATTACTGCGGAAGCAGCCCAACTTGGTATCGACGTTGTAGCGAACCGTGACGCTTTACTACGAATGGCGTATAAGGCTAAACGGCTCGGTTTAGATCCGAACGAATGGAAGCAAGAGTTTTCTAATACTGCGGGTCTTCTCCTCGATGTAAGCAAACTGGGTGGTGCCGTCGCCACTGAACGCAAGTTCGTGGATACGTTGAGTCGTACCTGGATGATTCCAATGAGTGACGAAGTGAAGGACCAAAACGTTTTAGATCTTTACTACGGGAAAACAAGCCAAGCGACTTTAACCCAGATTTTTAAGGAGCAAGCCAAAAACAAGTTCCCGACGTTAGCTGGGGTTATTGATTTGGGGTATAGCCCAGCTAGTTATATGCAGTCTTACCAGACGAAGGCGTCAACGCTTCTTGAACGTCCTGTGGATCTCATGGGGCGTGACAGCAATATGTTTACTCGGATTATTTCCGGGGGCAAATTAGATAATGGGACGAACACCATTATGTCTCAATGGGAAGCCGATAATTATGTGCGAGGGCTTGAAGAATGGAAGTATACGAGGAACGCTGAGGATGATGCCTATGCGTTCGCTACCGATGTTGCTCAACTGTTCGGTGGTTTGGGTACCCCGAGCTATTTTAGGGTGTAAAGGTAATCATGGCTGAACAGTTCTATAAAGTTATCCCCCCCAGTCCAGCGAATCCTTTGGGGTCGTGGTATACGACGGATCGTGCGAATGCCAACTATTTTGGTGAAGAACCTCCCTCTCAGGCAGAGATTTTGGAACTGAGCGGAGGGTGGGATGTCGAGCATCAATCCACTTTGGGGGAAACTTTTGATGTCTCAATGGGTCTTGGTTCGGCTGTCTACGAGTTGCCTGACGCCCCGTCGGAAGACACATTGCCGGAAGGATGGGTTCAGGACACTGACCAATACGGTCAGAAAGAATATGTCGTTGACAATTATACGAACCAATGGGGGCCGAACCCGGCGTTCGGTAAAGCCCCACGGTCTACAACCGGCACGACACCGCCTACGGACACGACACCGCCGACAGGGACACAGGACGGATTAGGGACCGAAAGCACCGCATTCCCCGAAGGCAGACAAAACGCTTTCGATATCGTCAAACAAGTCGTAACCGCATACGGGTTGGACATATCGTTGGCTGACGAAATTTGGGCTGGGATGAAAGAAGCCCGCTCACCGGAGGGTTTAGCGTTCGAGATTCGCCAAACCGACGCATACGCGGCCCGTTTCCCTGGAATGCAAATGCGTAAGGACTTGAAACTTCCAGCGATCACCGAAGCGGTGTATTTACAGTTGGAACGCGATTACCGTGAAATATTCCGGGCGGCAGCGTTACCCGACCATTTCAGTGACGGCCCCGAAGACTTCGCCAAACTTATCTCCGGGGACGTTTCCCCTGCCGAAGTGCAGACAAGAGTCTCGTTAGCCGAACAGGCTTTAGACACAGCCAACCAAGACACCGTGCTGCAACTCGTTGACTTTTATGGGCTCACCCGTGGCGATCTTGTTTCCTATTACCTGAATCCCGAGGCAGCTGTCGAAGTATTTGGGGAACGCATAAGCCTTCAAGAAGAAACGCGCCGCATGGGAACTGCCCGACTTTCTGCGGCTGCTGGCCGAACATTAGGTACAGGGTTGTCTAAAGCCACAGCGGAACAGGCACAACGCCAAGGTGTTGCCGCAGCGGACCTTTCTTCTGCGTTGGCTCAACGCGCTGGCCTTACCGCAGACCTGATAGGTAGCGAAGGTTTAACCGGAGATGTTCTCGTGGCAGGCGACTTGTTGGGTCAGGCCCAAGAAAGGGCGCGGATAAGACGCGCAGCGGGGGGACGCTCAGCGGCCTTCGCTGGAGGAGGTGGGGCATTGACCACCGGGGCCGGTGCCATAGGTTTGGGTGCCGCAGAATAGCCCCACTGGATTCCCACCCCCCACCTATGTATAGTGGAGAGTGTTGATCGGCCCCACGTTGGGCGAGCTGCCGACACCCCCTCCATCTCCGGTTCCACCGCTGGGATGCGCAATAGGTCAGGTGAGTGACAAATGACAGACAGCGATTCCGTCGAAACTGGCGAACTTGAAGCTGACAGTCCATCCGAGTCGAAACCGAATTGGCGACGGGAACTCGAAAGTCGAGCTTCTGAAGCTGAGACAGAACTCGCTTCTTACAAGAGGCGAGATGCTTTCCGGTCAGCAGGATTAGATCCTGATGACGCTAGGGTCAGCTATTTTGTTAAAGGATACGAAGGCGAATTGAATCCAGAAGCTATTGCAGCGGAAGCTACAGCAGCAGGGTTCTTGGGTAGCGAATCAGTCACCCAGCCTGGCACTCCTCCTCGGTATGATTCCGAACTCGCAGCCGAACAGCGTATAGCTATGGCAGGTGAGGGCGGTGACCCGGTAAGTAACCCTGATCTTGATGCAAGAATTAAAGCTACGAACTCCACTCAGGAATTAAAGGCTTTAATGGAATCAGAGGGTTATTTATGGAATGCCACTGTTTGAGGTAGCCACTGGTACGGAGTCCACTCTCCCCTTAGGACTTCATCATGGCATTGACCGGAACCGGGCAGGTATCTTCCTCCACCGGTGCATTTGAACAGGTAGCGTATTTCGAGCTACGTTCCAACCCTTTATACGAAATGATCGCAGACGTTCGATCAACCGCGCAGACACACAACGGCGCAAGCGTCACGTTTGACATCTACAACAACATGACTGCTGTTACAGCTCCTATTGCCCAAGCGGTTGATATTGCTGCTGTGGCTTTGGGTGATACTTCAGTCACCGTGACACTCGCAGAGCATGGTAACGCTGCGACGACTACCGCTAAATTGCGTGGTACGTCGTTCTTGAATGTTGATGCAGATTCAGCGAACATCATTGGTTACAACATGGTTGACTCTCTCGACCAAGTTGTTGCTGCTGTTGCAGCCGGTGGCAGTAACGAGATTCTGCCTACTGGCCGTGCAGCTACCGTCAACATTATTGCCGGTGACGTAATTACCGCTGTCCAGACTCGTACTGCTGCTGCGAAACTTCGCACAGAGTCGGCTCCGGGCTGGGAGAACGGAAACTACATTGGGATGATTCACCCCAACGTAGCGTTCGATCTTCGTAGCGAAGCTGCGGTAACTGATGTCATCGCATTCCAGATCCGTCAGGACGCCGCTGCTGTACGCAACGGCTCCATCGGTACCTGGGGTGGCGTGGAGTTCATTGAGAACCCTCGCGCTAACATCCAAGTTGGTGCTGGCGCTGGTGCTATCAACGTATATGACACTGTGGTCGCTGGCCGTCAGGGCTTAGCGAAAGGTTTCTCCCGAGCCGCTGGCTTTGGTGAACAACCACAGATTGTGTACGGACCTATTATTGACAGCCTTCGCCGGTTCATCACTGTGGGCTGGTACCACCTTGTTGGATACGCACGATTCCGTGAGGAATGTCTCCAACGTATAGAAAGCTCATCGAGCCTCTAAAGGTTTGAGCTAACGGTGTGGGGGGGTCAGAGTCACCCCTTTCCTCTGGCCCTCCCATTCACACCGGGTTCTTTGCTACTCTGGGTTTTGATTAGACGAGGTTGTGTGTAATGCCAAAAGTTGGTAACAGACATTTCAGTTATTCTGATGCAGGTCGGAAAGCTGCTCGTGCTTACGCAAAAAAAACAGGGGGAAATGTTACTAATACTCGAAGGAAGGGAAAAAAGTAATGGCCGGATCAACCAGCAACGGAAACGTGACTATCCGACCTAAGCCCATAACTGGGACCGGAGGAGTTAACCGTGGCTAGTGGCCTTTATGCTTTGCCGTTGAAGAACAATTTGACGCAGACTACTAACTTTGAAATAGATTTTGATGACACGACCGCAGGGCGCTTTAAGTGCATGTTGGTTGAGTCGTCGTATACCCCTAATTTTGCTACTGATTCAGTTAAGGCTGATGTAAGTGGCGAAGTTTCCGCCGGGGTCGGGTATGTGGCTGGCGGTGAAGCCTTAACGGGTGTCACTTTCGCTATATCAGGGGGAGCTGCGGCAGCGATCATCACTTGGGATGCTGCTGATGTGACGTGGGCTGCTTCCACTATCACTAACGCGGCCGCCGCAGTGATTTACAACACCAGTGAACCTGGTGAACCTTTGATCGCTTACGTCGATTTCGGAGGGAACTTTTCAACTACGTCCGGTACGTTCCAGATTGTTTGGAATGCTTCCGGCATCTTTACTCTCGACGTGACCCCGTAGGAGGACTGTCATGGCAAGTAATTTTCCGACCTCTCTCGATGGCAACACCACTGGGAGTACCCTCCCAACAACGATTTTGCCCACGACTGAGCTGGACGCAACCAACTTTTTGCATGACGATATGCACGTCAATGTGAATGATGCTTCTGTTGCGGTGCAAACCAAGATGGGGATTGGTAGCTCCGACCCCACCACGGTAGGTGATGTCCTCACTTGCACTGTCAGCGGGACAACCCTCTGGCAGGCTCCAGATTCCCCTATCCCTCTCATTTTGGCGCTGTCGTAGGAGCAGTAGATTATGGCTAATACTTTCAAAGTCGTTAATGTTGCGGCTCCCGCAGCTACGGCCACGTTTTATACGTGCCCTGCTCTGACTAAAACTATTGTGTTGCAGTTACAGGCAGCCAATGTGGGCTCGGGTACTCACCCGGTGAACGCTACGGTGCTTGATAGCACGGCAGTAGTAACCACATATATAGCGAAAGCTATTTCAGTTCCACTGAATGCGGCTATCGGTTTGGTCGCGGGTAAGCAGGTTTTAGAGCCGGGAGATATCATTGCCGTTTGGTCTGACGCTACATCTCAGATCGACGTAACAATGTCTATATTAGAAATTACCTGATCTATGGCGGGTATCGAAGCGGGCAAGACGTGGAGTCGAATCGGAGCAGAGGTTGCTCCGACGGATTCTGCTGCGTCTGGTGTGTGGGGTGATCTGAATGAGGTCGCTGAGAATGTGGGGGCTGGTACTTGGCCTGCGCCCTTGAATATCGAATATCAGTTCATCGCTAAGTTTGTCGCTGACGGGACTACCGTTACGTACGACTTCACTTCCATTTCGCAAGATTATCGTGACCTCCGACTCGTCATTTCTGCGGCTCGTAACTCTGGCAGTCAAGAACAGATGAACATTTTTGTTGACATCGGTAGCGGCTTCGACACCGTGGACGCAAACTATGGAACCCGATTCCTTAACAGCGATACCGGAACTTACGGGTCTATGTCAGTTATCACGGGAGCGACACCAAGAATGACGGATGACTTTCCGGCCAACGACACTTGGTCGTCGTGCGCCATTCTGGATTTCAAGGACTACGCAGATGCCAGCAAATTCAGTTGTTGGAATCATTGGCAACTACCCGGAGGCACCAGTAATTACTCCGAACACACTTACGGCGGAATGTTGCACAACGTCACAGGCGCAGTCTCGGGTATACGAGTCCAACAAAGACTTCTTACATCCGGTTACTACTGGAAGTCACCATCCACATTTGCGCTATTTGGTTTAGGAGCGGCTGACTGATGGCAGATTGGGAAGTAATCTCACAGGGCGAAGTTACCGGCAGCACAACGTCGGATATTGATTTCGACTCTATTCCGGGGACGTACCAGCATTTAGAAATAAGTTTGTCAGGGAGAATGGAGGCTAGCAACTGGCAGACTCTTTACATCCGATTTAATAGCAACACCGGCTATTTGGGATACATCCGGTTCGCTTCAACGCAAGCGGTAGCAGGAGCAGTCACCCAAGGATCTGGGTGGTCTAACTCGACACAGTACGCAGAATGCGGTCACATCGCTGGTAACAACTTTTCGGCGGGAGCTTTCGGGAACGTGACCATGATTATTCCAAACTACGCCGATTCGACAGTACCTAAAACGGTACTGACTCGATGCGCCGGAGGCTCTGGCGGTTCCGTGGATGGTCAAGCCTCTGCATTTTGTTTGGCGGTGACGGATGGGGGCGCAACCATGCCCGCCATCACCCAAATTTCTTTAGCTCCTTACCCTTTCGGCGGCACCACTTATTGGACCGCTGGGTCTAGCTATATGCTCGCCGGATACAAAGGCTAACTATGTCATCGGTCACACTCATTTCAACAGCCACACCTTCAGGGTCGGCAGCCAGTCTGGAGTTCACAAGCATTCCTGCTAGTTACGATGACCTGTTAATGATCGGCAACGTCAAAGGCGACTCTGGTACAGATTGGGCACCGAACGACAGCGGAAACTATTTGCGTTTGAATGATCTAAGCACATCCAATATGTATCAAGGAGCGCAACTCTATAACCAGTATTCGTCCGGCAGCTTTGTTGGATACCAGAACTTGAAAACGACTGTCTCTACCGGTCAGGACTTGATCAAATTTTGGGGAATCACTGGCACACTCAACAGCGAAACAACCCCGGGTGCCGTGTGGATGTACATTCCGGGTTATTGCGTCACAACTGACACGCCTACACGAAACTTCATGCTCCATAGCGGAGCCGTGAGCAACTCAACCAATGTTCTCAGTATCCAACAACTTTATGCAGGTTCAGTGGACACGACGGCGGCCATCGACAAAATCAAGTATTACTCCGGTGTCGGCAATCTCATAGCGACAGCCAAAATGTCCCTCTACGGGATCACAAACTCCTAGGAGGATCTATGCCTAAACGACAAGTCATTAACTGTACAACCGGCGAAGTCACAGAAGAAGATTTCACGGCGGAAGAAATAGCGCAAGCCGAAGCCGACGTTGCTGCTGCTGATCTTGACTTCAGCGCTGTTCGGGCTTCTCGTAACGGGCGGCTATCTGGAAGCGACTGGACACAAGGCGCAGACACGCCACTCACAGACGCTAAGAAAGCGAAGTGGGTTACCTACCGCCAAGAGCTAAGGGATTATCCGTCAACGGCAAGCAAAGTTTCTGAGTTGCCCGCATGGCCTACGGAACCTAGCTAATGAGTTACGGGTCGAATGGGAGTGTGATTGGGCCAGACAACGTGCCCGCCTCTAGTGGCGCGCCCGGTGTGTGGTCACTCGCGGAAGTGGCTGAAGCTCGACGTGACGGGGTGTGGCCTATGCCTGAGTTCGGTTGGATTGCTGCGTACGACATCGACACTGACGGAAACGCAACCTACGGTCGAGCGCTCGCCATTGACTCGGCTGACAAGATTTATTTCTCTGGCTATATGAACGGGCTTCCAAAACCTTGGGTTATGGAAGTGGATGTGGATGGGGCCTATCAGGAAGCTGTTTATGTTGCTTCCCCGTCGGCTACCAGAATCGACCCTTGGTACGACACGTTGCTCATTGACTCGTCAGATGACCTATACATCGCTGGAAGATACAGAAATGACAATTACAGCGGCAGAGAGAGTCTCTCGATATGGAAACTCAACTCGGCGCTTGCTGGCGCCACTCAGTTCGCCGTATACATCCGGTACAGCACTTGGGAAACTTACCGAAACGCCACTGCTGTAAGTCCCGGTCTGAGTCAAGATTTTTATGCCAATGGGAACTTTGGTTGGCATCAAACCATAAACAACGAAGCTGGGCAATACCGTACAGAGGTTTTTTATGGGATCTGCAACTCCAGTGGTAGCCCATCTTCTGCCCGAAATATGTACTACGGCTACGGTCAGAATTTAGAGTCAAGAGCCATTTCTGGTAACAACACAGACAGTTGGTGTGCGTGGACTAACCCCTCTCATGGGACCGCAATACTTGGGATGAGTAATTTGTCGGGCACAAAATATGGTTACTACGGCCCAGTCAGCGGTGGCCAGTACCGCAAACCATCCAAAGTGGTGCTGATCGAAGGTGACGATACCGGATCATCGTCGGACCTCATAGCCGGTATCAGTTGGAATAATGGCGCTTTCGGTTTGATGAAATTTGCAAAGAGCAACGGGACTATCGCTTGGCAACGTGAACTCAGGTTGGGGTCTGGTGCCACACTCGCATCGGGTTCGGCTGGGGTTGGCCCGATTCGCGATTCGTCAGGGAATCTTTATGTTGCTTGGACTGCGTACAACTCTGAGGGAGTGGATGGGTCTAACTTCCGAACGAATTGGGCTAAATACAATTCGTCTGGAGTATTTCAATTCGCACGCTCGATGACGCAATACACAAATCCTGGCTCTGGCGCTTCTGTCTATGGCATCGCTATAGACGATGCTGAGGAGAACATCACTCTCCTATGTCAGACAGGCGTATATAACCAACAGAACCTTTTCACGGTGCCTCTCAACGGAGACGGCACGACAGGCAGCGGTACCGTGACTGGCGCTTCCGGGGCCACACAGTGGCGATACGAAACCCTTACATACACCGATAATGCAGGCACGGCGTCGCTGACAAATGTGACTTGGACTAATAACTCCATCACCATGGCTAGTGGCAATGTGACCGCTGAGACTTTTGCAGATGCGGCCTCAATAGACGACTACGCGGTGGGAGGGCTTAGCTGATGGCAGTTTATGTAAACCCAGAAGGCGAGCATCCCCGGCACTCTGGGGACATCCAAAGACTTCACCCATCATGGGTAGAAGGTGACGATCTTCCCGAAGGTTGGCTCCAAGTTGTTGAAGTTTCACAACCACCGGACACGTACACATTTGAAGACAGTCTGGTGACGGTCACCGACGAGGACGGTAACGAAGTCGAAGTGGAGCGAGATGCGCAGAACTCGTGGCCTCTTACGAATACTTGGTACAAACCGGGCATCGAAGTGGCTGACGGTGTCGCTACACAAACCTGGACCGCTGAAGTTTTAGATCCGGGACCGGAACCTGACCGTGAGAACGATGAAGGTCGTTGATGCCCCCGGCAAAATCAACACCGGTCGGCCACTAAAACCCTTCGGAATAGTCGTACACCACACC
>TARA_R110002051_G_scaffold13881_1_pt1 | contig 20301 bp, 17 predicted proteins | sample TARA_R110002051 | Tara Oceans TARA_R110002051 (sample SAMEA4397023) | marine metagenome | biome: Polar Biome; feature: [MES] marine water layer (ENVO:01000295) within the mesopelagic zone...; material: water (ENVO:00002006), including particulate matter (ENVO:01000060) such as......
CTGGTGATGTATATGTCAGAACTCTTTTCTTCTACAGGAGAGGGGTGGTTTGAGGCTCATACGGGTTATTCTGCATCTGACATCGTGAAGAGGCTTAGGAAGAATAGAAGGGTGAATAAAGGACAGAAGGGAGATATTGACAATTTGATTGGTGATATTCGCACAATCAAGTCTTTGGAGTTTGATTCAACTTTAGGTATGCATATTTGGTTGGAAGATTACAAAGATGTTGTGAAGTCTTTTTCGCCTTCTGAGAGAGACATGAAGGCTCTCAGGAAGTTTGGAGATTCAAGACAAATAACATTACAAAGAGCCTGTATACAATGGAATCAATCGAATGAAGTTCTCAAGATGCTCGATGAGTTTGAGGGTGTTTGGAGTCAAGATGATAAAGATGCATGGGTAAAAGCCATGCAACAGAAGAAAGATGCAAAGAAGATTTGGAAAAGCACTTTACATCAAATAGACAGATTGAATGAGAAAGATTCAGAAGTTCTTATGAAGAGTTCTGATTTACTAAAGAGAAATGGCCCTATGACTTCAAGAGCAATTTTTCAGACTCTTCATGAGCAACAGATGGTAACCAAGAGTATGACTATTGGTAAACTCGGAAAACTACTAGCGATGTATGGTGAAGAGTTGGACATTTTAACAGGCAACACACGCTCAACATTCGTAAAGGCTGATAATCACGGTTTGATATTAAAAGACCCGTTTTCATATGCTGCTGGTTTTTTAGATGCAGATGGTTACATTAGCATAACAGGTAGGGGAGAGCCTAGAGCGGGATTTATTGCTACAGGAAGCAGAGGCAGAATACATTGTGAACATTTACAGAAGACTCTAGATTGTGGTATATTACGATTAGACCAAAAGGTGTACAAAGATAATCAGAGAAGTCAACACCGTTTACAATTCTATTCTAAAGCGGATATTAGAAAGTTGTTAACTTCTCTTCTTCCACATTTACAAATGAAGAAAACACAAGCAAAAGCGGTGTTGGCTTTCATTGATGAAAAAGACGGTATGAGAAAAGAAGAATTGAAAAAACTTGTTAAATATAGTAATTGGAGTGACGATACAACCAAGTCCGATGCCCTACTCGCAGAGTGGGGAGTAAGGGCTGATAGCGTAGCAAAGTGGGGAGAGGGATTATAATGGCAGAAGATGAAGGTAGAATAACTCGTTTCTTAAATAGCATAGCAAGTCCCTTTCGTAGACGTACTACTCCTGAGCCAACAATGCCTCTCTATACGACAGGTATTCAAGAACCCGTAATGGCTCAAGGTATTACTATACCTGCTCTTTATGCAGTTGCTCAAGAGAACTTAGTTCTAAGGACTATAATAGCAAAACTCACACAAGAGATGTTTAGGCGCGGTTATTATTGGGAGAAGAAGTTTCAGTTTTGTTGTGAACAATGTGGAGAAGAATATAGTGATAGTGTTGATGCTTGTAAGTTATGTGATTCTCCTGTAAGACCCCCTGAAGTGGAACAAATGCTTTACCCTAAGTGGTTGTTAAAACAAGAAAATTCAATGGAGCAATCCTTTTTACACATACTCTATGAAATAGAGAATGATTTGAACATTGTTGATGATGCATTCCTGATAATGATAAAGGAGTATCATGTAGACCCTGAAACGAGTGAAATAGCATTTTACAGAATAAAAGAAGTCATACGCGGTGACCCTATATTTATGAGGTTAGTTTCTGATAAGAGGGGAGTAAGAGGTGGGAGATACAAAGTGTGTACTCTTCATAGAGACAAACTCGCATATCCCGGTCAAGAAGAAACCTGTGAAGTTTGTGGAAATGAGTTACAAGATGTTCATTATGTAAATATGGCAGGTAGTGGTAAAACTCAGTATTATGTTGAAGGAGAGGTTATACACATTAGCAAATATAATCCATCCAAGTTGTATGGTAAGAGTCCTGTTAACACTATGTGGAGACAAGCGATGAGTCTAACTGCTATGGATAATTACATCTACACCGCTTATCAGAAGAGAAGGTCGCCTAAGGGAATCATCTCTGTTACTACTGATAATTTAGAGTCAATGAAGTCTTTTTGGAAGTCTGTTGATGAGAAGATGGAAAGAGACCCTCACTACATACCTAAAGTTGGTATCGAATCTGCTACAGGAAGAGGCGGTGTAAATTGGGTTAAGTTCATGGACACTCTTGAGGAAATGCAGTATGGGGCTGTAAGAGATGAGATTCGTGCTAGAATGTCTGCCTTCTATGGAGTTAGTAATATCTTTATGATAGACAACGGTAAGAGTGGTGGTCTAAATAACGAGGGTATGCAGATACTTGTAACCAATAGAGCCGTTGAGTTTGGTCAGAAAGTATATACAGAGATTCTATTTCCTAGACTACTAAAGCAAATGAATGTTACAGATTGGAAGTTAACTCTTTATCCGAATGAAGAGGAAGATGAGATTACTAGGTTGAGAAGAGATGAAATGGAAGTTAACCTAGCACAGAGAATGATGATGTTGGGTTACAAACCTGAACTCATGGAAGAGGGTGAAAGAGATATTAGATTTTCATATAAGAAAATAGACCCACAACAAGCGATGGGTGGAGCACCGGGTGGAGCACCGGGCGCAGCACCGGGAATGCCACCTCAAGGAATGCCACCGGGTATGCCACCTCAAGGAATGCCACCGGGTATGCCTCCGGGTATGCCTCCGGGTATGCCACCTCATATGCAACCGGGAATGCAGAGGGGGCCATTACCACAAGGTATGGTTCCACCCGGAGTAGTCAATCCCGGCGGTCAAGGAGTGGGTATTAGAAATCGAGGAATAGCATCTCCTGAAAGCAGAACAAGTTTCGGTGGTGGCTCTCCTATAACTAGTGTACAACAGAGGGGGCCACAACCCACGATTGCACAAGAGAATCAGAAAAGAATAGGCGATGCAGGGCGAATAAAGGGCGCATAATTAAGTATAGGTATACTGTGGGCTACAGTAGGGTCGGTAATATGGAACTACAGAAAATGAATCCGATGGCGATGAAACTTAACCTTCATGTTGAGAATCTTGCCAAGTGTTTAGAAGACAATGACTCTGCAAGTACAAGGCATCACTTGAATGAAATTATCAAGTATGCAGACTTCATGCAGAATGATTTAACAAGCGAAATACGCAAGAGCGAGAATGTTGAAGATTATGCTGGTGTAAAACAATATGCAGGTGGAGTGCCTGTTGTAAAATATAACGAGAGAGGCACTAAGTTCGACACAGAGCAGAGAACATCTGTTTTGAAAGGAACAATAATACCATCTCGCACTAACACCAACATGCGTACTGTCACAGGCACATTTGGTAGAAAAGTGGAGTGAAAAGAATGAGTGAGGGCGATTCTGATAATGCTCAGAAATTACTAAATGCCCTTATCAACAAGATGGAAGAAATGGATAATAGAGTCCTTTCTTTACAGAGGGAGATGAACTCACCTCATAAAATCCTCAAGAAAGCAGGTTATGTTACAATGAGAACTCCTATGACTGAAATTGCACTTAATGATGGTTTTAGGGGAGAAGTTTTCGATGACAACCAAATAATGAAATCCCCTCAGAGTCAGAAAGACCCTGATAAATACAGTAACGAAGAGATTCATAAGATGTCTTGGGAAGAGATTCACGAGATGGCAGAAAATTACGAAGAAAGAAAGGAGTTGTATTGAGATGGGAAAACCTAGATTCACAAAAGTAAGCGGAGAAATATCAAATATGTTCTTGAAAGCAAATGCTTTAGCAGAACGATTAGATAGTTTAGAAAAGGCTCAACCTGATTATTCTGTTAGTTTTAATACAAAACCACAAGAAATAATGTTGGTGTCAGAAACAGGTGGTCAAACAAGAAACTCACACTACAGCACCAACAATCACCTTTTAGATGTTGATGATATTGCAAATAAAGGTGCTAGAAAGTTTAGTGTTAATCTTGATGCTCTCTCACCCAACATGAATCCTCAGGGGTCGCCCGCAAAAGGTCATCTTACTGAGGGCTGAGTGTGAAAGTCGGCATTATCAAAGGAGTCACAACCACACAGCATTGTGAGTTTTGTGGTGGTAATACATCCACCGGGTGTTTGTCACCTGATAATCAAGGCGGTGGTCTTTCTGATTGTCCTATTAGTAAAAACCCCGCACTTGGTAATGTGAGGTGAATGAGTTGGATTCAGACTATACATTTCATCTTCAATCAAGAAATAATCTACTAAAGTCTTTTTTTTTAGCAGATGGTGACATTGATTATGAGATAGAGGAATATACATCCTCTATAATCAATTTAATGAGCAAAGGAATCTATGAAGATAATTGGGTTGATAGATTCTTCATCAACACTTCCAGTTCTCTTTTGAAAGATGAGGATGCTAAAAAAAGAATCTTAGATTTGGATAGTTTCAAAGAAGCAGAAGAAAAACTCCCATTAGATAGTGAAGAAATAAGAGATGAGAGAAAAAAGAAGGGCAAAGAAAGGATGGGCCGCACAAAGGCAGATGGTTCATCCCAATCAAGCAGAGATTTTGCATTCATAGGACACAAAGATTACGCTAGTAATCATAGATGGAGGGATAATCAAATAAAAGGTTCTCACAACTCTTTGACTTCAAAAACACCTAGAGTAAATACTGATGCTGGTGAATACAAGGAGCACCCCTTTTCTCCTGAGATTCACCCTTTGTATAAGAAGAATCCAATACACGGTTATCCTGAGTTTGTTGAGAGACTTAGGAACTATTATCTTTCTAGTGAGGATGATGTCCCACTATCTCAGAAACACGGTGAAATAGAGACGAGGCACAACTCACATCATAAAAAGAAGGAAGGGAGCATGGTGTTAGATAACAAGTTCTTGGGTGATTTAACTTCGGTTGGAGAGGGGCATGGTGCTCTTGAACATTCATTATATGAGAGGTCTTTCAACAATTGGATGCAAGATAATTCAAAAGATACTGATAAGTTGATTTCTGAAGGGGCAACTGATAAGGAAATGAGAGAGATTCATTTCAAGCATAGTGCAGATAATTGGATTTCTAATAATTTTGAAGAACACCGTGACTTAGGTGCTGGTCTAGAAAAAAATATATTGCATCGTGATATTCAAAACTTATTGGAGAAGGATAATTTCAATAATGAAGAAGATGCTAGAGATTATCTTGTTGATTATCAACAAGCGAATAAATACAGTCAAGGTGAGATTGACAATTACAACAAGGAAACATATGAACATGGTCAACCCGTTAGACACTCACATGGTTTAGGTTGGTTGGGTTACAATCTAGGTTTGGAGTGGTTGTCACCCAAAGAAAGGTCAAAGGTCGTAGAACACCTAATGGAACATGGGAGCGATGGTGAAGAAAGCCACCAAACTAACATTACATTAGATGACGGTGTAAAGATACCAATGGGTAGAATCAAGAGGAACTTGATTAAGAGAGCGATGCCTGAAATGCTTTGGGCTATTGGACATCCTGATAGGGCTTTACCAAACACTAGTGCCTATGTTGAAGACGATAAAAAAGACATGGGTGAAGTGGATTCACCGACTAGAGTTAATTATCTCAATTCTGCTTTAACAGGAACAATGACCGAACACAAAAACACTCGCGGTAAAGAAGTAAATCTAGAAAAATCAATACTTGATAAAATTAATAAGAAGTTGATGGAGACAATACGAGGTGATGATGTAGAGTATGAACCTGAGACAGCAGGTAAATTGAGTGAAAAATATAGATTAAAACATCTTCCCCTTTCAGCAAGAGAAATACAAGGTGTCAAAAAAATTTATAACGAAAAGGTACAGAAAGCACTAAATGATGGAGTTTTTTATAATAAAAATAATGAGTTTCTCCCAACGAAAGATATACAAAAGGAAGATGGATTGTTATTAGCAAAAACTCTCAAGACGTTTTCATCAGAAAAGCAAAACGCCGGTAGACGAAATGTATTTCATAGCAGAGCAACAATGAAAGATTTAGAGGATTCTTACCTAAGTGAAAAAACGAGTGACCACCCTCTTCATCCAATCTTCACTAACACAGAAGAAAACCCCCTCATTGAACCAAATGAACATGAAAATTTAACTAAACTATTAGAAAAGGGAATGGTATATGGTGATAAAGAAAAGAGAATTAGAACAGGTATGCAACCTTTTACTAGAATTAAAGGCCCACAAAAAGAACACGTTGGGGATGAGGAATCACATTTTGATGATACGGTGAATGGTTTAGAAGGGCTACAGTCGTATTGGGCGCATCCTTTTCAGAGAGGGGGGTTATCCATATCACCTGAGACATATCTTGATTTTATACACAATATGACGGCTAATCCTGAAAACGACTATCGTGGAGTACCACACGAAGAGTCTCTAATTGGTACAAAGAATTATAAAAATGGAGCAATAGATATACACTCTAAAATGTCAGGACTTTTGGGTATGTTCAGTCAAGAAGGATTACAACCAAATCAAAGAACCGCTCAAAGTGCAGCAGATGTCCTTCCTATTCACAATGCATCCACCCCAACTCATTTAATTAGTGGTCATTCGGGCGGTCAAACTGCTAGAAATTCCAAGAATCATAACATCACCGAACATAGTAGAGTGCCCGGATTGAGTAATAAGATTAGAGATGGAAAGATAAAAACCCCAAAGAGCATATTAGGGTTTGGAATGGAAGATACAGGTTTTCATCCAAATACGAATCACACAACTAGGGTGGGTGCTTCTTCAGGTACGGTTTATGATACTAATATAGCGAGAAACTCAGCGGCGATTTTAAGGGATTCTATTTTGAGGGGTATAGGTCATAAACCCGGAGATAAACACCCCTCAACAGGTAGAACCCTCTTAGGTTCGCCGGTTACTATGTATGGTTTGAATCATCTGTTTGATGGAACAGCACCGTTACCAAATGTTGGAGATGAGGCGGGCTTACTAGAGTTTATCACAAGAGGTAACATACCAAGTGAAGAAAATAATCAACAAATAGAAGCGTTAAGTGAAGATATGGGAGAGATAATAGACCAATTAGAATATGCAACGCAGAGTGATGGTGTAGGTGAATATAGCATATCTGAATCAGAGAGGGATAAACTTGTTGAAAGGTATAAAGAACTTGAACAACAGAAAGTAGGAATTATGGCAACTATGTTTGATGAGAGTTATAACCCTGAGGATAAAAGTGTTGTTGATAATCCTAATTTTAGGTTATTGAGACACATAAATGAGAAGAACAGGGATGCTGATGTTATACATCAAATCGCTCGTGACCATATTGTACCCGGTATGAAGAAAGCAAATCCTGATGCTTTTCCTACTGACAACCCTTCTCAGTTTTTGATAGACACAGCACAGGCCGTACATGACGCTGAGTTGTTCATGTTGCATTCTAATCACGATGTACATGGTATGAGTGGTCTCTCGCTTTCACATAGGATAAAAGAAGATGACAGCATTCACACAAAATTAGGACATTCACACCATAAGGATATGGCAGAAACAACTAGAGATTTTGGTCTTCCTTTAGATGGAAACATGACAGCAGATGAAATCCTAGAAGAATTAGGATTAGGGCTTTCTAATTATGAACATAATACTCAAAAGACCGAAAAAGGGGGTATTATGGGTAAACCATACGGTGGTAAGATTCTTTCAAAAGATGATTGGAACACTCATAATCAACACCTAAAAAGTATTAATAGAGTAATAAAATCCAATAAAACCCATGTTACTACTTTAGGTAATCTAGTGGCACAAAAAGATGATTCACCTGAGGGCGTAAGTGACCATTCTTCTATGATGGAGCATTATAATGACGAAACAAGTATTGCTGCTACAAGACCCGGCGGTGCTTATTATGGCACCGGCTCTAGTCCAGCAACAGATAAAAGCCACCCGTTGAATAGTAACACACGGCGGTATCATCAACTATTAGATTTAGCCACTAATGAAGAGTTGGAGAATTGGGGTTTGGAGTATCATAAATTACCTAAGAATATGTTCGGTACTGAGAGTGGTAGAACACAGACTCAAAGTGGAAATATAGGTAAACCAAACAAGGAAGCGTTACCCAATAAGACGAAGAGGTTGATGAGCCAACTTGTTAGTTATGATGAAGGTGCTGCTCCTGACTTAGATGAAGTGAGTAATGTTGGTAAAGTACAGAGAGATGAGGTCACTCATAATCTAGTTCCACTCAACTCTGTGCGTTCTAATGAGGGTATGAATGGATATACATATTATTCTAGTAGTGCTCAACAAATACACAATGGTGGCAAGATGTTCCCAGCGTCATCTGCTATGAGCATTGATAGGAATGGTAATGCAAAGTGGGGTATGAAGACCCAATCTATGTCTATGATACCTGCTTCTGAAGAGGGATTGAAAACTATACATGGTGAAGAAATCTATTCTCAAATACAAAATAATGCAAACGAACAAGGACTAAACACGATGTTCGTGAGTCCTACTTCTAACTTAGATAGGGTTAGTGAAGCAAGTCCAATTCCTGAATCTACTAATTTTGAGAACATAGCCACTAGTTTTGATAAAATATCTAATAGTAGTCTATTGAAGAATCTACCAAAAGAAATGCCTTTGTTAGACCCTTATCATAAAGTATTCGATTATGAGAATATAGAAGAGTTGAAGGGTTTTACAGGAGATTGGGTGGCTTCTGCTTTAGAAGTGGGGGATAGGGTAAAGGTGATTAGGAGAGGAACTTTTGTTGAAGTTAAATCAGAAGACGGTAAGAAAGTTGGGTTAGCAGACGATATGCGTTCCTCTATTAGAAAACTAGGAAAAAAGAGTTTTACAATGGATGGTGTCTTGAATCACAAAGGACTCTTTATGATTGATTTGATGTATTATGATGATACAGATGTAACCGATATGGATGTTAGAGAAAGGATAAAACTACTTAGAAGTCAATTTGATAGTTATGAGAATGTATTCGTACCTAGTCCTTCTACTTTGAGAATGACTGATGAAGATGGTTTAGAAGAAGCCATTAAATACTTAAGAAGTGAGAATGAAGATTGTAAGATTTTGCTTAGAGATGCAAAGTCAACTTATATGAAAGGTGAAGAAAAACACCCGAAGTGGATTTTATTAACAAAGGCTGATGATGATTTTCATATTCCTTTTTCTATGGAATTGGATGATGATGTTTTCATTATTAACTATGAACACGATATAGTAAAGTTCGATATAGTGGATAAAGAACCAATAAACCCTCGTGCTATCATAGGAGAGTTGAGTCAAAGTGATTATACCTTAACTCTAACTAAGAGCCTAGAAAAGTATTGGAGACCCGCTTTCTATGATATGATAAAGGAAGATGAAGATATTCTTCCTGAGGATAGAGAAGAAGAAGTAAAAGAAAATAGCGGGGGTTTGTTGAAACCTAAGAAAAACTCCACACTAATTCTCAAACCTAATATGTTGAAGAATATCATAGACGTAATAGAAAGAAGCATAGATGCTTTAGAAAAAGGGCACACCCCTATGTCGGGTGGAAAAGGGTTAGGTATTGATGTAGGTAGCGATATATCAAGTCCTAGAGGCCCGACTAAGTTAACCAATGAAGCCACTTTACCTGATTGGGATATGAAGGAAAGACCCCACCAAGACTCTGAAAAGCCCGAAATTTACCCTAACAGAGAGAAAAAAGCATCAGAAACCAAAAGGTCTGAATATCTTAATACGGGCATCTAATTACTTTTTTTTTATTCTATTCATCGTTTATTCTTTAAACGGTTCATTTATGTAGTATTGCGAAAGGTTGTGAGTTGTGTGCTGTCCACTAGAAGGCTATATGATGACGAAACCATTGTCTTGCTCAAAGCAGGTAATGACCTAATAGTAGCAGGGTACGCAAGTGTAGAATTAGTAGACAAACAAGGAGATTTAATAACACAAAACGCTTTGAAAGACGGATTCAAAAAGTTTATGACAGAACCAAAATATAGAAATGTACAACTAGCACACTCAAATATACAAGTCGGAGAAGTAATACCAAATTATACAGATAGCGAAGGGAGAGTGTGGAAAAGCGAAGTTGATGATGTCGGAATGTTTGTAGTAATACAACTACGTGATGACATCGAAAAAGCAAAAGATGTTGCTGCCGAAATCAGAAAAGGAAAACTTAGAGGATTTAGCATAGGTGGACAGGCATTCAAAAGAGTAAGAAAAAGTGACCCAAAACATGGCGACTACCAAGAAATCAGCAAACTAGAACTACATGAAATAACAATCTGTGAAAAAGGAATAAACCCGGAAGCGACATTTAGAATACTAAAAGAAGATAATAATAAGGAAGTGAATAAAATGACAGAAGACAATGAAGATATGACGAAGCAACTTGGAGATGTGTTAAACCGTCTTGAAGGCCGCCTTGATGATATGGAAAAAGGCTCTATGCCGCCCGCACTCAAGGAAGCAATCAAAGACAAAGCAGAATCATCCGGTGATAAGAAAGAAGATGACGCGAAAAAGGCTGATGATAAGGATAAGAAAGAAGACAAGGATGACAAAGAAAAGTCCGAGTTTTCTGACATTATTACATCAGATTACCTAGATTGGATGGAAGATACCCTCAAATCAGGCGGCGTTGATATTAATGGTGCTCGACAGCACTTTGATGACGTTAGCAAGCACAATCTTGGTTCCGACCTCAAAGATGACGGTGCTGAGAGATTCGCTGCACAGGTAAAAGGCCGAGTACAAGAAAACGGTTCTCCTTCTACCAATGCTATCTCCCGAACAACGGGTGGTAAGGGTAAGGGTAAGAAAGTGGAGAAATCCGACTTCCTAACCCCATCAACTGTAAGCGAGGCAGACATTGAAGCAGCATATGAAGTCTACAAAGCAGCAGCGATGGAGCAAGAGTTTAGAGGTTCTTTAGAATCAACATTCGCAAACAGATTTGCTACAGAACGCACAGAAGAGATTTCAAAAGCACAAGCATCACAATTTGACGCTCGTGGCCCACTTGATGAGGTAATGAAGACTTTAGCAACAATTACTGAGAAAATCGAAACTATCTCTTCAGGCGAAGGAACAATAATCGCAAAGAGTGACGGAGATTCAACTTCAACACAACAAATAGATATTCCATCAACTCAGGACATGCATAAGATGTCTTGGGATGAGGTACACGCCCTAGCAGATAGGGCTTTCAAGAGGGGAGAGTGAATTAAATGGCAAGAGATTATGTACGAACAATAACAGATATGGAAAGATACTACTACGGTGCAGGTAACTCAATGGGTTACTCATACACCGGAAGTGAATTACTGAAAGCCGACAGCCCTATGCTGTCCACAACAGGTGGAACATACCAAGCAATCTATGGTCGCAAAGTATGGTCACAGTTGAACCAAGAGTTTAACGCCTTCAGTATACTACCTAAGAAACCGTGGGATAGAAGCGGATGGCGAGTTATTACTGAGAAACCTAACAATGGTGCACTACATGGTGGAGTTGCAGAGAATGCAACATTACCTGAGACTGTAAAACCTACATTCCAACACATTGGTGCAAAACCAAAGACAATTGCTCACACTTTCGACATGTCGGAGACAGCAATCTTCCTAGCAGATAGGGATGATGGACTTGGAGATATCCGAGCAGTTCTCAAAGAAGAAATGGGTAAGCACCACGCAGAGATGGTCAATAAGATGTTACTAGGAGATGTTGAGGCACCAGCCGCAAACAACTTTGAGTCATTAGACCGAATTACTGCTGCTGATGCAGGTACAACCGGATTAACAGGATTAAAGACATCAAGCACTAACTCACACGTTAGTGCTGCGTCTGACCTAGACATCTACTCAATTGATAGAAGTGCTAACTCATGGAGTCACGCTGAAATGGATTGTGCTGCTGATACAGCAGATGCAAGCCGTAGAACTTTCAGCCTAGACCACTTAGATACGCTGTTCCAGCGCATTTGGGAACGTGGAGGAAATCCTAAGGTTATCCTAACAGGTTACGACACTCTAATGAGACTACAGCAATTACTACAGTCACAACAGAGATTCATGGAAGAGAAGAGAGTCACCCCTACCTATAATGGTGTAAAGGGTGTACCCGGAATTGAGGCAGGTTTCATCGTAGCAACATACAACGGTGTACCAATTATCCCAACAAAAGATATGCCTGATGATGGTGGAATTAGCCGTCTATACTTCTTAGATACTGATTATCTATACTTCAGCACAGCAATTCCAACACAATACTTTGAAAGCGGTATCGAAACAGGTGACCCGTTTGCAATTAACAGATTAGGCCAAGAAGGACTATACCGAACTATGGGTGAAGTATGGACAACTTTCTTCGGAGCACAAGGGAGTGTTCGTGACCTAGTTTGAGGTTCATGAGGAAAATACAGAGGTGAAAAGATATGGCAGATACATTAATAGTAACAGGAAGCAATACAACAGCGACACTAGTAGGCGCATGGGAACTCAGAGCGGGTTCTCATGACACTACTGAGTGGTTAGACGGAGCATCAGATACAACCTACCCCGGTGGCGGGCCTGATACTTTCAAGGCATCCAACACCAGCGGTGCAAACGGATATGATGCAGGGCCAAAGATGGCATTAATCACACTAGGTTCCACAACAAACGGAGCAACAGTCACACTAAGTGGCGGTGCAACATCAGTTCTCACAGCAGTAGCAACAGGCGGAACATCAGCAAACGCTGTGACACTAGGTGCAACAATCTTAGGATTAGTAGTAACTTTACCAACAACTGGAACTGTAACTAGTGGACAACTGATAGTATTCTATAATTGAGGTGGGTAGTAATGCCTATCCTCAGATATAACGGGCCGTCATTCTACGGAAGATGCCCTGACCCAGCAACGGGTGACTTTTCTCGCGGAGAAGAGCGAGAGGTCACTCAAGTTTGGGTTGATGAATGGCGAAGAAATATCGGTGCTCCTAAGTTTACCTTGATTGGTGATGAGGGAGTAACCATAGACGCTGGACTAGACGGCATCCCTGATGCTGGATGGAGAAATACCGACATTAAGGCATGGTTAGTTGAGAAGAATGTAACAATCTCACGAGGCTACACCACAAAAAGCGGTTTACTGAGTCTAGTGAACGAACATCTCAACCCACCTGAACCTATCCCTGTTGTGGTAGAAGAAGTGGTAGAAGAAGTGGTTGAAGAACCACTACAGGAAATAGAAACAACAGAAACAATAAATGAAAATGGAGAATGATATATATGGCAATTAGTTTTGACAACAGACCAACAGTATTTGGAAATTTAATGGTGATTACAGGCACGTTTGCTAATGGTGATTCCTCTGTAGACCTATCCGGTTATTTGGCGGATATTGTTTCGTTCACAGCGATGGAGAACGACAGTACCCCAAGAGCATTAGTGGCATCATATGATGGAACTACTGCTTACTTTACGGAAGCAGGGTCAGGCGGCGGAAGATTCATGGCTATGGGACACCGCAATTAAGGCGGTGACTATACATGGTTAAAGCAATACAAGTGATTGGGCCTTACAGTCCTAGAGAGTTCTCAGGTGCTGGGAATGATGGTGCGTTGAGCATTAGCATGACCACAGATATTGAGGCATTGACGGGCTATAGCGGAGGAAAGGTAGTTTCTGTTGAGCCAATTACAGTATTAGGTAATATATTTTTAGTAGTATATCAGAAACCATGAAATGGGTGGGGAGAGAGTTGAATGTCTTTTGGATTAAAACATCTTGATATTGAAGAAATAGAAAGACTTCAGAAACAAGGTGTAAGAGCAGAAGAACATTATCACCCTAACATACCAACTGATGATAAAGACCCACTAAAGGGTGTTATTACCAAACAAAGAACAAATGCTCAAAAAGCATCTGATGTTTTGAATATCAAATCAGGCACTAGGTGTACCCATTGTGGTATGCTTCATTTTATGTGGAGAGAGAACTGTGGTACTTGTGAAAGACCGATGGACTTCAATCAAGGGGTGAAAGAATGAGTGATTTTTGGGAGTTTTTGAAGGCAAAAAAACCACAATGGCCTAAGAAGAGAAGGACATTTGTTGAACACCTTGAATCGGGTTTTAAAGGTAGTATGGGTAAATATGCTAATCAATATGTTAATAACAAAATCAATGAACTAGGTGAAGCCGGTAAGGGCATCACTAGAGAACAACGTGAAGAGTTAAGACAGAAAATCATGAATGATATGTTAAACATGCCTCAAAACTTCGGTTTGAATGTTTTACACGGCGCAAAGGCATCTGATTTTCATGACCCACATAAGGCTGCTAAAAAAAGAGGAAAGGCTTTTGTTAGTCACGCTGAGTCCGGTTTTGAAGGCTCTGTTGGTAAGAGAGCAGCACAAACAATCAGAGATTTGCAAGCACAAGGAATAGATATACCCGATGAACAGGTTGAACCTCTAAGGAAGAAACTAGCACAACAAATGTTGGAAACTCCTGAAAAATACGGTTTAACTATAATGAACAAGAAACCAGCACCAGCAGCACCAGCAGCACCAGCACCAGCACCACTCCCCACTCTCGCTAGTAATCCTATTCTACCTAAAGAGAAAAAACCCCAAACTTCTCAAACAGATAAGATTATGAGAGCGATAAAATTATTACAAACTAATGATTTACCTATAAACCAAGAAGCCATAGAGGCACTTCTTCCACATATTGAAGATACACCACAAATGCAATCAAACCCAATGGCTAATCCTTACGATACAGGTTTGACTCCTGAGGGTAAGTTCCAACCAGCAAGATTGGGTGCTACTTGGCAAGGAGACCATGTAGAGACACCTGATAAGATGGAAGAAATGCGACAGCATTTCAGAGAGAATCCTGATAGGAGAGTACAGGATGATGATTTCAGAGATAGAGAGAGGATAAAAGACATAGAAAGTAGAGGGCACACCCCTCAGTCTATTTTAGATTTGATAGCAGGTGGTGATTTTCAAACAGGTGGAACTGAGGAAAAACCTTCTATGAAGGAAATAATGAATCGAGGAACAGGATTTGATACTCATGGTAATCCTATAGATGAAACCCCTGCTGACCCTATGGGCCTTGCGGGGCAGATTGCTGGTGAAAGATACAAACCTAAGAGTGAAGGCGGTGGACTAGTTGAAGATGATACAAAACCTGCCACCCATAGGTTAGCACGTAAATTAGGAATGACAGAGGCTGAATTAAATGACGCTAGACAGAAGGAATTTCAAGAAGAAATGGCCGCTAGAGCAACAGCAAACACAAAACATGACCAAGCGATTGCTGGTGCTCCTGAAAACTTAACCAACCCACAGGGCATAGATGATTGGATGAATGTACTTGAATTGCATCGAGAGAACCCACAGGGTGGGGATTTACCTTCCACAAGTCCAAACCGTACAAAAACAACGGTAGAAGGTATGTTAGACGAAAACGGAAACTTGAAGGAAGAGTATACCTGAGGTGTGAAACATGCCACAAGTATTCAGTCCCGGCGAAGGTGAAACAAGACCCTTAGACCCCGATGCAATAGTCTATACCACAGCACAAAAAGTAGCAGATTTACTTGAGATTGGGCCACAAGAAGCAGTAGCCGTTGCTTATGATAGTGATACTGACGGTGTGTATGTCACAGGGGGAGATTATAGAAATCTAGGTTATGCTGTAGGAGACACTCTTCTCATATATTCAGACGCAGACCCCTTAGGATTAGAGCGCATAATCACATCTGTTAGCACTTCACTTAATGGTGTTAAGTTGAACTTTACTAGTAATATAACCGCTGCTAATTACCAAACTGCCGATAATGCATATGTTCAGAATCTAGCATCTTTCACCAATGGTAGGACTAGAGGTGTTAAGAGAAGCAAAGTCGAGGAACTAATCAAAAGGTGCCAAGACCGCATAGACAACATAACTCATAACTCTTGGAGACCAAATTTAGTTTCTGCTGAGTATATCAATTTCGACACTTATAAACCATACAGGCGGCGTTATTATACAGATTATGTGGGTACAACCCCCCTATTGTTTAGAAATGTTCAACAAATCCTTCGATTAGAATTATGGCAAGGAGACGATTATAGAGAAATAGGTTCATCTGAGGCTCGTATTTCGTTCCCTGATAATGTTCGTGATTTGAGTGGTTCTATTGTTCTATCACCCGGTAACGGTACATCAGCAACATTGACAATCGGTACAGGTACTAATCAATGGAGAGCAGATTTCGATAAGATAACATCAGCACAAAACTTTGTTGATTTGGTTAACAAAGAAGATAGAGTCAATAAAACAGCAGTTTCATTTAGCCCTGTTTTCACTCTTGAAGGGAGTATCGAAAATGTTGCTATACATAATGAGTTTTATGCCACAGCCAATTCTGATTATGGAGCAGGTAAAGTAAAGATAACTAGTATGAGGTCAACTCAAGCAGGTGAAAGTTGTAGTATTGTATCAACCAACACTAACCTAGAAATCAGCCAAACTCAAAGCCAAGTTGCTACTTTCAGTAGTTTATCTACAACTACAATTACTGTGAGTGATACCACCGGAAGTTTTGTTGATGCTGGTGTTGTGGTTGATGCTAATGGAAAAGTATTCAGTTATACGGGTAAAACAGATACCACATTTACAGGTTGTGTAATTGTGGTTGGTACTGCTTTATCTGAGATAACGGGCTTGTTAACTCAACATAAATTACAAGTTGATTTACACGGTGGTAGTGCTAGTGGCGATAGAGGAAGATTAAGAGATTGGTGGATAGATAATGAAATGGGAATAATTTACTTTAACAATTCATATCCATTCTTTGAGTGGAATGCGGTAAAGGTCGCTTACATCTACGGTGAGAGGTACTTAGAGAAGGCAATAGAAGATGTGTGTACCAAGATGGTTGCAATTGATATTTTAATGTCTGATGATAGAAGTGTATTGATTCCTGAGGGCACACAGAATGTGGATTTAGCAACAAAGATTCAATTGTATAAGCAAGATATTAACTCTATAATGCCTCGATATATAGAGGTGGTAGCCTTTGAGTGATGCCTTTTTAGAGAGACAACTAGAAGATTTTATTTGGGTTATAAAAGAATCCTACAAATCTTCTGAGATGCAGAAATTACTCAAATCCTATGTTCAAGGAACACCCCCTGAGTATAGAGAGATGCTTAGAAACCAAGAAGTATCGGTCTATGGAATGAGAATAGAAGATAGCACTATCATCAAAGCGAATGGAGAAGCCGCCTCGCCTGACGAAGTGGCAAAGATAGAAAGTAATGTAGATAAGAGAATGTTAACAGAATCACCTGCTTTGGGAGAACAAAAATTACAAAAACAAGGCAGTTATCTTTTTCCTGATGAAAGAGAATTAAAAAAGAAGGCTTATGCAGAGATAAAGCAACATAAAAAACTAACACAAGGGGGTTGAGTAATGGTAGCAACACACAAAGAAGCGATGGATGTCATAATAGACCTCTTCCAAAATAGTTGGAATCGAGGTAATACTGATAATATCAAACCCATAATAGAGGATATTGCTAGTACAGACCCTGAGAGGGGTAAGAGAATTGATATGAAGAAACACGATTATGTGTTAGTGTTTGAGACAGCACACAATGAAGAAGTGCCTGAGATATTATATGATTTTGTAACCACTAGAGTTAACATCACAGTTGATGCTAGAACCACTAGAAACAGAGATAGACTTAAAAAAGTAGAAAATGAAATTAGAAGATTAATTCATCTAAAACGTAAAGGGGATGGGGTAAATTACGATAGGTTAGTATACAAAACGCGAACAGACCTATCTGATAGGAGCAAGCACTTGTTCCGAATGACCTTCCAAATAGAAGTAATCGTTTTTGCAGAATTAATACCATGAGGTGAAAAAAGATGCCATCAACAGTCTATAAAGGTGATTTAACAGAGATTTCATTTGGTCATGAATCCTCAGTAAAACTACCTACTCATTTTGACGACTCGTTTGTTTTTTCCGTACAGGCTAATGACGTTAGTGCAGACACAACTATAGTGAGGTTAACAGGCACAGGAAGCAGTACAGCACCCATTCATCTTGGACATTTGGCATTCCCTATTGGTATGCTTGTTGGGTGTGAGTTAACATTCTCTCATTTGGCCGCTGCTCAGAATTTCGATATTGATGATAATTACACTACATCGGGTAGGCGTTATACAATTGTTAAAAATGACTTCGGCTCTAACTATACGGAATTGACGATTACACCAAAGATGCTTAGTGGTACAAGTGCTGCTACTGCTGATTTTGGTCAAGGCACAATTCACATACATTCCTTCAAAACACCTGCTATGGATGTTGATATGGAATGGTCTGCGTCAGCAAACGCATCCTCTGAAAGTGTTGGTACAGACCAATTCATGGGTCTTATCAATACAATATCTCTTCCTGAGACAAAAGTGGATTTGAAGCGTTACCACGTTATAGGTCTAGGCCGCGATGTGGCTGTTCAAGTGCCGGGTAGATTCACAAATGTGGGTGGGACTTTTGAAACCACAATGCACAACGCTAGATGGTTGTACTACTCTCTAGGGGAAGAAGCAGTTGCTTTCACTCCTGACGGTAGTGCTACTTCTTTCACAACTTCAACAGCCACATCAATAGGTGAGGCATTAATTGAAACAACAACTAATCTAACTTCTTATAGCCCTGTTGGGAAGTATACTTACATTGATGATACAACAACTGTTCCTGTTCATCTATGGAAGGAAGTTCCTACATCTGCTCAGACATTCGGGGCATCGGGCGTTGGTGCTGAAGATTTGATAACAGACACTCAAAGTAAGGAAATGAGAAGGATTATTGCATATTATTGGAACTCAACTACTACTAAGAGTTACATTTGGTTGGATGAAGGTCTTAACTTCGGTCATGCTGTAAGCCGCTCGACAAAACTTGTTGATTACACAGCGGCTGCTGCTGCTAATAGTACACCATCATTGAACAGTTCTACAAATCAAATTACTAATCCTGTAAACAAGATGATATTTTCAAAGACAACTGTACCATCTTTTGCTATGGAAGTTAGTATTAGGAGAGGCGATAATCAAGAGGAAGATGATACTGCAAACGAGGTTGTTGATGGTGGTGCTAGTGATTCTCAACAATTAACTAGGGTTTTCAAAGGTTGTAAAGTCAAAGAGTTCTCTATGGTTGCTGATACAGATGCTGCTGTAAGGTTGAATGTTGGTTTTGATGCCGCTCTCTGTTATACTGATACAGGTAGGCTTGAAGCAAGCAACAGAGGTGATAGGTTTGATGTACATAGAATCTTTGAAGATACCGCAAACACAGATGTTACACGAAGAGAAGCAGGTATAGGGAAAGGCACACAGAAACCATTTATGTTTTACAACGGTCAAATAGAAGTAGGGGGTGTAACGCTCGGACAGGTTGTTTCTTTCGATTTGAAAGGTAAGACCGGAGTTGAGCAGTTTTACACAATCTCAGGTAACAGAACAGTAGATTCAACAACAGACCAAGTACCATTTGGCGGTGCTAGAAATGCTAGTCTTGCTGTTGAAGGTAAGACTGAGTATGAATTAGATATGGAAATAATTGTTGATAACCCAACTCTCTATCACCAAATGAGAAGAGCAGTTAGAAACTATGATGATGCTGAGAAATTAGTAAGACTTTCCTTTGTAAAGCAAGGTTCAACAGCATCTTCAGGCAGAGAGAGTATGGACATTGTGATAGATGACTACTTTATTACAGAGGCATCTTTACCTCTTCCTGATGACCAAGCCCCAATAAAATCCAAATTAAAGGTCATGCCTAAGTCTATTAGAGTCTTTGCACAAGACACAGTATTTCATTATTGAGGTGTATAGAAATGAGAGAGACTCTTTCAAAAATGGGATTAAGTGCTGGTAGAAGGAAAAAGAGATTCAAGAAACTAGGAATTGAAGGATATATTAATTGGATTATTCAAGAATCCGGTGTAGGAAGAAGTAATCCTGATAAAGAAATACTATTCAAAGATGCCTATAACCGTAAGGATGTAGATGTGATTATAGCAAGTGAAACCATAGAAGAAACCATAGAAGAAGAAACTGTAACAATGGCGGAAAAGCCCGTTGAAGGTGGAATAATTTTTGTTGAGGATTTGATTACTGAAGAAGTTGAAGAAGTTACCAAACCATCTTGGGTTGAAGCAGCGGAAGAAGTAATTCAGATAGCAATTGATGAGAGTCAAACTGAGCCTGAGCCTGAGCCTGAGCCTGAGCCTGAGCCTGAGCCTG
>TARA_R110002051_G_scaffold138512_1_pt1 | contig 20256 bp, 15 predicted proteins | sample TARA_R110002051 | Tara Oceans TARA_R110002051 (sample SAMEA4397023) | marine metagenome | biome: Polar Biome; feature: [MES] marine water layer (ENVO:01000295) within the mesopelagic zone...; material: water (ENVO:00002006), including particulate matter (ENVO:01000060) such...
GCCACAGAAAATCTCAAAGCCTTTTCGTATAAGGATTTAGGAATAAAATTAAGCTGATAATAAAACAAATCATAATAGAGTACCTACTCATTTTATGAGTCACTCTCAGCCCATGGTACGAAATTTTTAGCTTGGTCAATTAATGTGTTATTTGACTAGGTATATAGTTAGTAGATTTATACAACACCCGGAATTAAGGCTAAACAGAAGTGTTTCAGACAGCAGTAGAGAATGAGTATAGACTGAAAGTCTTACTGTTAAACTGTCAAAAGATATTTAGAGAGGGATAGAACAAGATAGAAAAATGAGGGTTTACTTAAGCAGAATAAGATTGGCGGTGAAGGAGGAAGTCTAACTGCAATCGTAAATAATTGATATTTATATATTTATTATTTTGAATACAGGTATTAGACCATCAAATAGACCAACAGTGCCACAGTGTTGGAGGCAAGGCAAATAATAGGATTTTTCTTATGATTAATTGTATCAAGATATTACTTGAGTAATCAACCTTGCATACAACGGCGTTATAAAATCAGCTGAGGTATATATTATCACTAAAAAACGTCTTGATACATCTTTCATTTCACCGCTTAAACTGCATAACACCACTCACTATTACTCCAGAGTGCTGTCTGATCTTCGTAGGCTCACAGATGGTTAGTTGTCGTGAGGGTTTTAAAATTTGAAGTAAGTAATAAACACCTTAACATAAGTTTTATTCTTTAATAACCTCGTTCATTTAATCTCCTGTACGAATCGCAACCTTCTTGCGCTCCGTTATCGCAAGCCTTACCGAACCACTCCTTAGCAGTGGACTTATTCTGACGTACACCTTCACCACTATTGTACATTACTCCAAGAGAAAACTGAGCAGGTGCGTAACGTTGATCAGAGGATTTTTTAAGCCAGTACAGTGCTTTTTGATAATCTTGACGGACGCCACTGCCGTCGCGATAATTAAAACCAGTAAGGTACTGAGATGATGCATGGCCTTGTTCGGCTGCTCTATTGAACCAGTAGAAAGATTTTGCTTCATCTTTACTTAAACCATCTCTACCTAGACCGTAGCCCGAGCCTAGTGAAGCTTGAGCCATTGTATTGCCATTTTCGGCTAATTCTATAACTTGTTGTATAGTTAGCACAGCTGCTGAAACTGGTATAGTACTGAATAAGAACCCCAAGAACATTAGCCTGATCGCAAATATACTCTTCTGTAATTTCATATTTTTGATACACACCCTCTCACAATTAAAAATCAAGAATGAATAGTAGTAGCTTGGTATGAGCTGCAAGTTTGAAAAAATTTCTTATTCTCTTGTCAAAAAGGTTTTTCAGAGCTGTCTCTTAAACGTTTAGATAAGATTTTCCTTAGATCCGATAATATTTCTTCTGCAATGGTTTTATCAAGATTTACTCGTTTTTGTAAAAAAACTTTGGGATGAACGATATTTCTATAACCACTAATCTTGAACGCAGCATCTATTAGGTATGCTGTCAAATGTTGGGATCGTTTAAGCTCCGATATTATCTCGCCAAGCATCTTTTTATGAGTTTTGGAGTTAATATAATCGACTTTATCGATTTCAGATAACCAATCAAGTAATACTCCTTCCAAAACTGAACCAGATAAAATAAGAGCGCTCTTATACGCCCCTGCATTAATACATGCATCGATCTCGCTTAAATCACCTTCAATTACTTCTCGAATGAAGTGCTGCTTCACAGTCTGTAGATGGCTTAATATTTCTTGTATCAAATCTTTTTGAAAGGGTTTTTCTGGCACTTTGGTATTGAATAATTCTTTATTAATTATCTCAACACGATCTGGACTTTTATCTTTGTAAAGGGCTTCGAATAAAGGTCTGGCATTAGACAGCACATCTTTACTTGGAATAATTATTGGTAAATTGTTGATATGCTCTTTAGTAAAAAAATGACCTATAACGCTAGGCTCAAACTGTAAGAAATACTTCTGTGCCGTCTCGCTTTTAAAATATAAAAATAGAAATTCGGAGTTAATGTAATTATTTTTAGGTCTGATGACAAACAAGTAGTTTGACGCAAAAACTGGTTCATTAAAATCTTGTTCGACTAATGTGAAATTTAACTTTCCCATTCGAGTAACTAAGATATCTCCAGCTTGGATTAATATATTAGTAGCCTTTTCAGCTTCTGATTCTAGACAATCTGGCAATCTATCAAGATGCTTTGGTTTACACACTTTCCCTGTTCTATCTTTAATTTGTTGGGGCAATAAGATATCTGTCAACTCAGATAATGGTTTTGTTATTTCATCTTCTAGTTTTAGCCTGTTTTCTATCATCTCAGGGCTATTATATCTGATAGAGAGGTTATCAAAATTAACGTCATCCAATGCACGCTCAAAAAAATCAGCTTCACAATTTTGTTGATTAAGTTCTGAAAGGCTTATGCCCTTTATAACTTTGCTGAGACAGTTTAGGTATTGTTCATATTTAAGCGTGATTACTCGATTTACTACGAGATCTTCCAAAGTATTTATATGTCGCCTGTTACCTTTGTATGTTTCTGAACCCTTGAATATAGAGAACAGAACCTGTTTAGGCTTGGTTTTAGTTAACCAATAAAAGCTAAAGTTAATACCAATATAAGGATGCATTAATTTAGATAGGTCAAATATTCCCGATATATACCAATCGGATAATACTAGCTCTTTGATTAACCTATTATTACTAGCTTTACGATCAATAGTGTTTTGACGCAGTATTAATCCTGCTTGATTTTCCTGAGTACTTAATACATGGTCTATATAGTCCAAGTCATCCTTGTTTACAGTTTTAGATGCTAAAGGATAGCGAAGTCTATCGTCAATTATCTTATAAATATCCATCTAATCTGCTCCTTATCTTTTTTCCCCAGCCTCTCTATCCACCAGCATTCGTAAGCTATGCATAAATGCCATTTGGAAGTTCTCATCACCCACAAACTTTTTATAAAAGTCCACTTCTTTACGGCGGTCTGAGACAACAATTTCTCTGACCATATTGGCAAACTCCATATTTCGTGTTTGCTCATCTTCGATATTATTGTACTTATAATCAAAGTCACGATGCTCTTGAATGCGCTTAACCAGATTGATCAGTTTAAAGCGTTGCTCTTCGGGCGTTGCGTGCCAATTCTCAAACCAATGCTTGTTAAAGTCTTCAATGATTTTATCTAATACATCCTCTGTGGTTTCAGGATCGTAAACGCCTATTGGATTACTGTTAGATGGTGTCAGCTCGCCTGCGTCATCGGTGAGAGTTATTTTTTGCCCTAATGCCGTACGCTCAATGGCGTAAGTGTTGAGATTGACTGATTCAAGTAGCTCATCTAACGCTTTGTCTTCCGTAGTTTGAACATTCAGCTTAGGTATCAATGGCTTTAGCACCCAATAGAGACGCTCCCAATCAACCATGTTGAATGGGATGATTGCCGCAATTCTACCGTAGAGCTTAACGAACTGCTTGGCTTGCATTTTAAATTCGATCTTAGTTTCATCTGCTAGGTTCAGCGTATCATTAAAGCGATCGGCAAAAACATCTATCTTTGGCTCTAGCACTTCCATAGGCTCGTTACCAAAAAACAGGTCGGCATACTCTATGACCTCATGCGCCTCATATACGCCTTTGCTGTCTAGATTGTCTTTGATTTCATGTAATACATTGATGTCGGTCGCTTCAGACAAAGTGGTCGCTGTGTAGTATCTATCAAAGGCAGCTTTTATATCTGAGGTGGTGTTATAAAAGTCGAGTACAAATAAGTCCTCAGTTTTTTTACCATATTTTGGTGCTGAGCGGTTAAGGCGTGATAGCGTTTGTACTGCCTGCACGCCTTTGAGCTTCTTATCAACATACATAGCAGTAAGCTTAGGCTGGTCGAACCCTGTTAGATATTTATTGGCCACCACTAGTAATCGATACTCATCGGTATCAAACTTGTCTTTAGTTTTAGATTCTTCAAAGCCATTCATAGTAGGTTCAGTATATTCAATACCGTCTACCTTTTTGCTACCAGAGAAAGCAATCAGGATTTTAAAAGGATTGCCTTTTTCTTTTAGGTGTTTAGTTAGTGCCTGATAATAGCGAATCGCCATTGGAATATTTTGCGTGACGACCATACCCTTAGCATGACCGTTTAGTCGATTCTTGCCATAAATATTATCCATAAAGTGATCAAGCATGATCGCAGCTTTGGTGTTGATGGTCTGCTCAGTATGCTCAACGTAAGCCTTTAGCGCTTTCTGTGCTTTGTTAGTGTCAAATTTAGGATCGTCTTTAATGGTTTTTTGAATCTGATAATACGACTTGAACGTGGTGTAATTACTGATCACATCTAAGATAAAGCCTTCTTGAATGGCCTGCTTCATTGAGTACAGATCAAAAGGTTCAAAGCTACCATCGGTTTGCTTGATACCGAACTTCTCAAGCGTGCTGTCTTTTGGTGTTGCGGTAAAACCAAAGTAGCTGACATGACCTTGCATCTTTCTGGCTTCGATGGCTTTGTTAATCTTATCTTGATTGTCTTCTATCTCTCCGTCGTCATTAGAATTATCAGTGTCACTCTCGTCTTTTACGCCAAGTGCTTTGTTCATATCATCGCTAACTGAGCCACCCTGTGAGCTGTGGGCTTCATCAATCAAGATGGCAAACTTTTTATCTGCCATCTCGCTGATCTCATCGAGTATCCACGGAAACTTAAAAATGGTGGTGATAATGATTTTCTTGCCAGATTCTAGCGCGTCACGTAGGTCACTAGAGCGCTCGGCGTGAGCGATAATGCCTTTGACTTCGCTAAACTGGTTGATATTATCGCGGATTTGTTTGTCCAATAGCCTACGGTCGGTGACCACGATGACGGAGTCATAGAGCGGTTTTTGAAACTCTGTCGCATTGATAGCTGTGTCATTATTTGGATTTTGGTACGCTTCGATCAGCTGATACGCAAGCCATGTGATTGAGTTGGATTTGCCTGAACCTGCTGAGTGCTGGATCAGGTAACGCTTACCGACGCCATGCTCTTGCACGTCAGTCATCAAGCGTCTGACCACATTCATTTGATGATAGCGAGGGAAGTATAGCGTTTTGTCATTAAGCTTAGGGTTTTTGATGTCAGGGTCATCACAGCCCAAGCGTACAAAGTGGCTGAGTAAGTTAACTAGGCTGTCCTGTGCCAATACCTCTTGCCACAAGTAAGCCGTCTTAAAACCATTAGGATTAAGCGGGTTACCACTACCACCATTATTGCCTTTATTAAACGGCAAAAAAAACGTCTTGGCAGCCGCCAGACGTGTAGTCATATAGACTTCTTGATTGTCCAAAGCAAAGTGTACCGCGCAGCGTGCGAAGTTAAATAACGGCTCTTTTGGGTCACGATCATTTTGATATTGCTTGAGGGCATTAAAACGTGCCGTTTGGCTCTTATGTGTGCTTTTCAACTCAAAGGTGATCAAGGCTAAGCCATTGATAAATAGCACAAGGTCAATAGATTTGCGCGGTTCATCGGCTGAGTAATATACTTGGCGGGTAATGCTAAATAGGTTTGTTTGATAGTTATCTTTAACCTTTTGACTACTACTAGCAAGTGGGGCAGGGTAGAGCAAATTAAAGGCGGCATCATCGACGGATAAGCCGTGCTTTAAAATATGCAGAATACCGTTTTTTTTGATGACACGGTCAAGCCTATTTAAGATTTTATCTTGCCAATCATTTGGGCTAAACTTGATTATTTTATCCAGCTCATCTTGCTGGGTGTCTTGCAGAAACTGCCAAAACAAAACCTTATCAATCGCAAAGCGCTTATCGAAGTCATTAGATGCGCCTTGGATGTAGCCCATGCTTACCATGCTATCCACGATATGCTCTTCAAGCTCACGTTCACTAAACGTAGACGGTTGGTTTGTCATGTCAGATCCTTTTTTATTATTATCAATGTGATTGGGTAGATCATGATCATGAATGTCTAAATCTACACCTCAATGTCTAAAAATTACACCTCAACGTCTAAAACTACACCTCAATGTCTAAAACTACACCTCAATGTCTAAAACTACACCTCAATGTCTAAAAATCAGACAAGCTTACTTATCAATCTTTTAACTTCCACTTTTTCGCTTCTGTAGTGATTTTATTCTCTTTACGCAAGTTTTGTAGTAGGTTTCGCACTTTGTCTTTTTTTTGCTGTTCTGACAACACGTCTGGCAGTTTATCTAAAAGAAGGTCGTCAATCACAGAACGCTTAACTGCTCCAAAGCTCTCAAGACATTGTAAGATCATATCCTTGTAATACTGGTTATCAAGTCCTTTGTTTTTAATATAGCTTGCCATCTCGTCAGTCTGTTTTGCGATGTGCTTAGCAATGTGGCAATTTGATTTTCTACCTTCGATCAGCTGACGGTTTTTAAGATATTTAAATTCATGGTCATCTAACAGCTTATCCTTTTGTACTTTATCAAGCAGGATAATGTCCTCAAGCGATAGGTCAGGCGATTGCGCCAACTTTTGCGCATAAGCGGGATCGATAATCTTACCGTAAATGGTTACTTCAACCTTGTTATTGGACAAGTCGTATTCAGGCAACGGAAAGAACTTATTGCGCTGAATCATAAACATCTTTCTAATACCACTGCCAATGATATCAATCATGTTTATGTTAACCATCGCATCAACCAAAAACTTGTTACGATAGCGATGTTCAGGGGCGTCTTGTTTGACCACCGCTTCAACACTGGTAGGAATAAACCGACCTTCGTTTTTTATGACTAATCTGCCGTCCTCAAACTCCACTAAGCTCACGCGACCGCCGCGCGTGTAGTCTTGGTGGGCGATGGCATTGTTCAAGGACTCCCTGATCAAGTACGGGTCATATTGATCTACCTCTTCAGGAAACAAGGTATAGCCTTGCATATAGCGGTATTTCAAATTACGCACTTTACCAAATACTTCATCGACGGCTAGCAGTAGCGGGCAGCTAAAGTGTTCATAATCCTTTTCGACGCCGTCCTTGTCTTTGAGTATCCAAGTGACTGTTGCTGAGGCGGGGTTGATCAAATACTCAGATTCGCTTTTGCCTAATAGTAAAATAGCAGCGCGGGTGATCTTGCCCTTAATGGTCAGCTTGGCTTTGTCCAAAAATTTATGATCATCCCAGTCTGTCATATCTGCTTTGAGCTTGGGATTCTTGTCAGCAAACCTTAGCCGCGCAAAAGCAATAGCGTCAGGGTCGAGATCATCAATACTGGCATCCGAGATGGTCTGCCGACTCCAATCGGTCTGTGATGACGCGCGCATGGTCTCAATCTCATTGAGGTTCAATGCGCCAAGTGATGAGCCATCGCGCCCGTAGAAATGCCCATCAAACGCAATCGGCAAGCCTTGCGGGGCGGCGGGAATCTGTAGTAGCAGCACTCTGCCATTGGGGTGGGCGACATCATGAATATCCGTAAAGGTCACGCGCCCTGTCATGCGATCTGCTACGTCTTTTTTTAGCTTATCTATGGCAGCGTCATCAGGGTAAGCTTGTGTGCCGACGATATGTTTATCATCATCAACGCCAAACACCAGCCACGCACAATCCTTAGCCTTTAAATTGGCTTCGTTACTGAGCGCTGAGAAATATTTGCATAACTTCTTAAAGTCATACTGCGTCTTGGCTTCTTTAAACTCAACGACTTCGTTTTCGTTGGTCTCAAGCAGCTGGGATAATTGGTTGATGGCATTGGGCATGAGGGTCACTTGGCTGTCTGTGTTGGTGGCAATAAAGTTAGCTGACCTTTATCTTACCTGTCACGGTTTGATTGATCAGGATGGTTTTATATTCTTTTAGGCGGTCGATTTGGGTTTTATAGCTTTGAATAGTTTCGTTGATTAGCTTCATTTCTAAATCCAGCTCTTGTACTATTTTTACTTGCTCATCTATAGGAGGTAGCCAAATATAAGTGCTTTTTAGAATAGATTGTGTGATGCTATAAACCTTTACGCCTTTAACTCTCTGTTGCACCTGTCCACGAAAAGCTCTTGAGTCTAATAGGTAGGCAACAAATCTAGAGTCAAAATCAATAATAGGTTTTGCGATAAGTGTGTGGTAGCCTGCAAAAACCTGCATCATCCCGTTAATATAACTAAAATTGCCTGATCCTGCGATGTCCTCAGAGGTATCAGCAAATACAAAATCACCATCGTTTAATAATGATTTATGATTTGTTTCTACGTATTTGTCATCAACATACTTAAGTGTATGCTCTGGAAGCAACTCAAAGCCGTATTTTGAATGAATTTCCCCGTAGTTCAAACAAAGCACACCTTTATCGCGTAAGTCATCTTTAGTGATGTTTAGCCCTCTTTGGAACTTGAAAGAAAATCTAAACTTATTGATGGTCCAATGTTCGGGTAGTGAGCCAACTCTATCAATGCCACTATCTTTCATTGGCGCGTCAGGATTTAGCCCTTTGGTCACCGCATTTTGAATGACGATTCGCTTATACTCTTCAAGCTTAGCGATCTGCTGTTGTTTTAGGGTGATGGCTTGGTCGATTTGGGTTGTTTTTGATTCTAAAAAAGCGATGATTTTGTTTTGCTCATCCAATGATGGTACTGGTATCAAAAAGTTATTAAAATTATCGGCTGGCAGTCTCCAACGCCCAAGCATTGACACACCTTGCCCATACTTAAAAAATATTTTCTGTGAGTATCCCATTTGAAATATTTTCAATAAGTACTTGTTGTCTACATCGTTGCTATCGTTAATGAAAACCCTATAATCAGGGCTAACAACGCCATCATGATTAGAAATATCTACGTAGCCTGTCAATAAATCCATGTGATTCATTGCAAAGTCACCTTCATGAACTATTTGATACTTCGAATAGTCCATCGATAGTTGACCTCCACCCGTAGTAATATCTTTGACCTTAATACCCGATTGGGTAATAGATAGCACGTCTACACCCTCATGACCAATTATTCTTTTTTTTATACTAACGACATATTTTAGTTTTTGCTTATTCCATCCTTCAGGAATCTCGCCTAACCAATCCACGCCACTGTCTTTGTAGCTGTCATATCGCGGGTAATCTATTTGCGTTAAGTCATTTGTTATCTTTATTGTCATTACGCTTAGCTCCAATGTGGCACATATCTGGCAGACCGAGTACCCGCCGTTGGATCATACATTTTTATCACGCCAGCTTCGATGGCTTGCTTGATAACCCGACTGATCATCGCGCTATTTTTTACATCAATCCCAAATCGTTCTCGGAGCGTAGAGTTATTCATCGCTTCATGGCTAATGTATTTTAATGACGCATGCAGATAGCAGGCTCGAATACGTTCCTCTTTATCCAAGTCCTTAAACTCTCGATGGGCAAACAAGGTTATCTTAGTAAATTCTTCAGACATCTCAAACAAAGGGGCGGGCAGTTGATAAAACTCAGTCTCAGCGACGACTTTATCAATGCCAGAACCACGCTCTTCACAGATACCAATGCGACGCATTAGCGAGGCAATGCCTTCGTTACGGCTGCGTGGCGGCTTGTCCATCAATCGATCTATAGCAATCAAAGAAGAGCCTGGGTTGATAATCTCAATGCGATGCTCATAAATTTCGATTAAAGGGCTTGTGCCTGTAATATTGAAGTCTTGATGAATCAAGGCATTGGCGACTAGCTCCCTTAATGCCAACTCAGGATACATGGGCACTTCACGGCGAAACGCATCGCCGATGATCTCATTGCTGGGTAGGATCAGTTTCAGGCTTTCTATGACCCCTTCGTAACCAATGGCATAGCCTTTATCTGACGTGATTTCACGAATGGTTTTTAATTTATTATTACCTTGATAAACAATAATGCGTAAGGCCTTGCGCGCTAACGCCTTAAAATCAGATAATTTATGGGCGAATAATACAGCCCCTAGATTGGTAATATCCCACAGTCCAGAATCTGTTTTTTTGATAAGACTATCATCAGCAATAGCCTCCATAATAGCGTCGTGGTTTTCTGGTAATGGCATTTCAAGCAATTGGAAGTAGCTTACATAATCGAGCAGACTCAGCACTTGCTCTTTACTTTGTTGATGCGTGGCAATTTGCTCTTCAAAAGGCGTCCTATCAAAAACGCGCCATAGCTCTCGTTCTTTTTCGGGAAATTCACGTAGCTTTTTGGTGTAAGATCCTATTCTTACGTACTCCACACCATTAAAGCGAACAGGGGTGGTTGAGGCAGATTGGATTTCTAGAATAACGATGGGCTTGGTATTAAGTTCAAATTCATAAAACCGAAAGTTAAGTTTTGGTGTCAGCTTTTGCAATAGCCAGCTTTCTAGTTCTTGATTTTTTTTTCGTGTTTGGCTTGGCGTAAAGCGTGTACCAACAATCTCATGATTTTTGTCATCAAGTCCCCAAACCATATAAGATTGTTTTTTGCCAATAAGCGCCGCAGTATTAGATAAGGCGGAGATGTTTTCTCCTATCATATCAGGGTCTTCATTATTTACCTTAAACTCTACCCATTCGGTCTCACTCGGTAGTTTTGCCAACTCAACCGTCAAAGATTGTAATTTATCAATTTTTTCAAACATAGCTTTCTCTTTATTAATAGGTGTCAGTCAAGCAGCGCTCAAGCAAATTAGACAAGCACAAGCCCTTATATTTATAGGCTTAGCCACTAATATTTAGTGACTTACTACCCTGTCAGTCAAGCAACGGTCAAGCAAATTAGATAGGCGCAAGCCCTTATGTTTACTGGCTTTCTTAACCCTATTGAATGAAATAACACCCTGTCAGTCAAGCAACAGTCAAGCAAATCAATGATGAGTCAATATGGCTTGAATCAAGCCATCTGCCTGCTGTTCTAGCTCAACCAACTCGCCTGCAACCTCGTTTAGTGAGCGTAGCGGCTTGTGCTGATAAAAGTATTTATTAAAGCTGATCTCATAACCGATCTTGACGCTATCACCGTCGATCCACGCCTCATCGACGTGCGGCTTAACCTCATCCAGATAATACTCATGAATGCTCGCGCCTAGTGGTATCGACTCAGAATCACGCAGATCTGAGTTTGATTCATAGGTGACGTACTGATTGGGTTTGGCATCCTCAATCCCTACGCTTGTAGCAGGGTAATAGCCAAAGTCTGGTAAGTCGTCCACGCTACAATCTAAGTGCGCCAAAAGATCGTCCAGCTTTTCAGGTTTAAAGGTGCTGATGGATTTGATCACCTTTTCTCCAGTCTCATCATACCAGCTGACTGCATTGAGTATTTGCTTATGCTCACTGGCTTTGAGCTTAATATCATTGGCTTTGAGTGTGCTTTTGACCAAATCAGTAAATACATTAAAGTCAGTATAGAGCGTATCGGCGTTGTACTCTGTACTTATGTCATCGCTGATGGCATCACGAATGACGGTAGCGTGGTTCAATATATCAAGCTGATCCTGCCATGTACTAAAGTTAATCAGCTTTTTACGTTGATTGGCGGACAGTCCAAACGCTTCTTTTTCTGCCCACTCTTTTAGCACGTCTTTTTGACTGGTAAAGAAAGCTTTATCGTAGAGCTCGTCACCAAACTCATCGTACACTTGGCTCATTGCCTCATGGATTTGATTATCAAAGCGCAAGCTTGCGATGAGATCATCGCGCATTTGCGCATGACGACGGTCGGGGCGCTCAATACTGACCTTATAATAGCCAAAGTCTTGGTTATCAAATACTTGGCTTGCAATACCGACAGGATCGCCTTTGTCGTTGAAGTCATCGGGCTGACGTTCAATAGTTGCCATATCAAGATAAGCTTGAGTGATAGCTTGAATATCGTCTGGGCTAAACTCACAGTTTTTGTCGCCTAAGTTTTTACGTAGCTTACGATACATTTGACTGGCATCGATCAGCTGCACCTTGCCTTTACGGGATGTGGGTTTGTTATTTGATAACAGCCAAATATAAGTGGTAATGCCCGTGTTATAAAACAGATTGTTTGGCATCTGAATGATGGCTTCGAGATAGTCGTTTTCGATAATGTAGCGGCGAATATTGCTCTCGCCTGATCCTGCATCCCCTGTGAATAGACTGGAGCCGTTATGTACCGAAGCAATGCGGGAGCCTTGGCTACCGCTATCGGTCGATTTCATCTTATCGACCATTTCCATTAAGAATAACAGCTGACCGTCACTTGAGCGTGGCGTAGCAGCTTCAGTGCTGACCGTACCCCAGTAGTCCGCCAGATCCACGGTAAAGCGGCTATCAGCCACTTCTTTGCCGTCCATGATGTCTTTTTTGTCATTTGACCAACTTTTGCCGTATGGCGGATTGGACAGCATATAGTCAAAGGATTTACCCGCAAAGCTATTAGACGATAGGGTGGAGCCAACCTTGATGTTTTCAGGGTTGTTGCCCTTGATCATCATATCTGATTTACAGATCGCATAAGTCTCATCGTTGATCTCTTTACCATAAAGATAAATACTGCGATCAAAGCCTTCGCTTGGGTATTTTTCAATAATGAAGTTTTGTGCCTCAGTGAGCATACCGCCGCTACCACAGGCAGGATCATATACGGTGATGCTTGGTGGTAAGTTACCTTGCAAGGGGTCAAAAATAAGGTGCGTCATAAGTTCAATGACTTCACGCGGGGTAAAGTGCTCACCTGCCTCTTCGTTGTTTTCTTCGTTGAATTTACGGATCAGCTCTTCAAACACATAGCCCATGCCCAAGTTACTTAAGCCTTGGATTTTATTACCATCGGGGTCGGTTTTTTCGTTGGGTGAGAAGTTGCGATAAGGGGAGACAAACTGCTCAAGTACACCAAGCAAGACTTGCTTACTTGCCATATGCTTGAACTGCGCAAACAGATCAAAGCAGCGGATGATTTCTTTAACGTTGTCGCTATAGCCTTGCAAGTATTCTTCAAGGTTTGCCAGTAAAATGGACTGGTTATTACTGACCGTTTCGCTCAAGCTTTTGAGCGTCCATTTGCTGGTGTTATAAAACACGTAGCCTGACGCATCTTTTAGCCCATCTTCGTCCACTTCTTCAAAGCCTGCCTCTGCTTGAAAGGCTACTTCTTCTAGTACCTTTTCTTTGGTCGGCTCAAGTAAGCTATCAAGCCTACGCAGCACCACCATAGGTAAGATAACGTCACGGTACTTACCTCGGACGTAGACGTCTCGCAGGTAGTCATCAGCGATAGACCAGATAAAAGAGATCAGTTTGTTATGGACGGTTTGTAGCTGTTTGGGCGCGGATTGACTCATTGATAGCTCAGTCTAAATAATGGAATGTTCAAACTGCCTAGTATAATGAGTTGGCTTGCGGTAAAGCAAATGTTGATTTTTGCTTGGTTTATACCCATTTATGCCTTAGCGATTGAAATCGTAATAATATTATTCAATTACAGGTTATAAGGAAAGTACGATGGGTGATCCTCGCGGTGACGACTATATGGAAGATTATGATGAGCTGACACCAGAAGAGCAACAGCTTGAAGATGATATTACTGAACAAATGGCAAAGCAGGGTCTAATGCATGATGACTTTGATGGAGATGTGCCCTTTGGCGCTTTTGTTGACCTAGATTAATAAAGCTCTGTGTCATCATTAGGCAAAAAAAATAAGCCGCTCAGTGCGGCTTATTTTTAGGTGGTGCTCAATGGAAACGAGCAGCTATCTTACCTTCAATCCACTGAGCTATTTCACTTTCAACCCATGCCACACGCCCTTTAGATAGCTTAACCTGAATAGGGAAGGTGGGGTCATAACGGTTCGATCTTTTATCGAGCATATCGTAAATCGTTGTGCTGCTAAGCCCTGTGTAGTGTACGACCTGTTTTAGCGGAAGCATGCGAGGTATTTGTGGCATGCTTAGTGTTGATGTGTTTTGCTGAGTGTTTGCGTTTAAATTTTCCATGATTATCTCCTTGTAAGTGAACGAGAGCATCACCTCTCATATACTTACCGAGTCCCATATTTTTTTATGGCATCTCATGCAGTCCGAGCGTTAGCCTTTGATGCAGGTAATAAAAAAAGGAGCTGATCTGATCAACTCCTTTCTATGCCGTTTATCTGTCACGAGTTAGCTCACCGCTGTCACGCTTTGGCGTAAGCCTTGCGCGATACTGCGGGTGTTTGGCTGCATAGCTTTATCTGCCTTACTAGGCATTTGATTGCTGTCGTCTGCTACTGGATAAAACTCTTCCACTACATCGGACATCTCATCACCATCAACTTCAAAGCACGAATTGGCATAGCCAAGCGTAGCAGCTTGCTCCAACGCTACTTGATCAAAGCCGTTCTCGCTAAGCTCCGTATCAATCGCCTTAGCTTGTTGTACCGCATCTTTGAGCGTTACCCCATCACGCAGCGTTAAATCCACAAAGTAAATCGGTGTGCGATAGCTTTGCGTCGTGCTTTTACCTCGCAAGGTGAGTTGCAACGGCAAGCAAGACAGCTTATTGCCAGATACTGCAGCAAAGTAGCTTAAGCGTGCGGCAAGCGTTCTAATACTATTAAAGCCAGTGGTGCGAAAGATGAATGTGCCAAGCTCATCGTCCTCAGATAGATTGACATACAGACGACCGTAGGGCTTACAAGCCCCGCCTTGTGCTAGTGGACAGCGATCAGGGGATGGGCAAGGCAGTTGCTCAACACCATTGCTTGTACGGCGCTGACAGTGCTCACCGTCGCCCACGCATAATGGCCGTCCAGTTTGCCGATCAAACAGTGTGTACTCAGCTCGCAGATTTAGTGTCGGATCATTAAACAGCATACGTACAGGTATTTGTCTGAGCTTACCGTCATTATTTGCACGTAGTTTTTCGTCTAGTGGATGATTGATCCATCCGTCTTTATTTTGCACTTGGCTGGTGATAGTGAATTGATCGTCTTTGGCAGGCAGACGCTTGCCGTCTTTTTGAACAACACGTCCAATGCTGATGCGACCTAATACTGGTGGGGTTATGGTGAGACCTTTAATCATGGTGATATTCCTTATATGTTTTAGTTAGCCATAAAAAAGCCCACCTTTGATAGGTGGGCGGTTATGCGCTAGATTTGGTTTGTGTGTGTTGATTAGAATAGATAGCAGGTTAATCATTTAAGACAACAAAACGACGACTACCCTGACGGGTTTTACTGAACTGAGTGAGTAGCTCAGGATGGGCTTTGATCACCGCCTTGGTATCTAAGCTTACGCTGTCCTTGGATCGTTTCCACGAGATAGCCCCTTTATCAAAGATCGCCACCTCATGGTCTTTGATCAGGCTTTGTAGTTGATGCTTTACCTGATCATGACGCTGCTCTAACTCTTGCATGTAATCACGGTAGCTCAGCAATTGCTCAAATAGCTTGTTAGCGCCACCATCATTTTTAAAGTCAATTTTGCTGTTAGGCTCAGGTTTGGGATAAAGCAGCTTTAACGCACGAGCCGCTGATTCAGAATGGTCAGGGGTTGGTGGCGTGTCAGTTTCAACGTATTGCCAGAACAGACGCTCTTGCTGAATGATTGAATCAATCAAGCGTTCATCGCGCTCAACCTTATAGATCTTAGCCTCGTGTCCACAAAGCAGCACACAGATATGAGCTGCCGTTTTGCCTGTCACTGCTAATTGGTGTTGGACTTGACACGTAACATACAGCGGTACGCCATCGCGCCAAAGCTTAGCACCATGCTCCCCTGTGGTTTTGCATTCCAGTATTTGTACTTCATCACTACCTGTCACTGCATAATCTAAATTGGCTAGCATAAAATGATTGTCAGGATCAGGATGCTGCAAGATGGCATTGACGCGCCGTACCTTATTGCTTGTCTTCTCTTGGTAATATTTAGCGACCATAGGCTCTAAGGTATTACCCCAATATAGCGGTGAATAACCCTCGATGCTCTCATCAAGGTTTGACTCCATACGCCCTGTTTTAATCATCCACAGCTCAAGCATCGATAGATACGGATGAATACCGCAAGCAGCAGCAGCGTCACTACTGCCTATACCTTGCTTGCGGACTTGTAGCCATTGTTCACGGCTTAAGTCTTTAGTGTTAATCAAGCGTTTGGCGGTCGCTTTAACGACCTTGTCTTTCTGAGTAGTATCTTTGTCAGTTGGCTTCTTAGTCTTAGCGTTAATGTTAGCAGTTGGCTTAGTATACTTAGCTTGCACTGCTTTACGCTTACGACGACTTGGTTGAAGAGTGGTATTTAAGGCGATGGTTTCCATGGTGAAATCCTTTTTATAAATGAATAATCGGCATAAAAAGACCACGCCCTAGAGCGTGGTGATTGTTGGTGTAATAAAACAGTTAAAGATGCTAAGCGATTAAAGCTCGCGCATCCTGTAACCCTTTCTCTTTTAGCTTAGCCCCAGCGCCAAACCATGCTGAATTCAAGCGATTATCGGTATTCATTGCGCGGCGCTCATGATCCACGTATTCAGTGATACTACAGAGCAAGCCATAAGCAGTGTCTTTAGCAGCATCGAGATCAGCACCGCGTCCTTGACCGTTAAACATCTGCATCACCTTATTCATTGCGCGAGCATTAGGAACCGCGTCCTTTTGCTTTTTGGCCGCATTAAACAAGATCAGATCATTGTCCTGATCGTTAAACACACGGCTTAGGTAGTTAGCCGCTTCCGCTTGAGTGACACGGCGCTCAGATAGTTGCTTCATCTCATAGACGTGCTCATCCCATTGTTTGACCGATACGCCCAATTGCTGTTTGACCTTGTCCGCATCAAAGGAGGTGGAGTGCGGGACTTTGACCACGCCACCACTACCATCAGCAAGGCTTACTGCAAGCGTGTTATTACACACCACGCGGATATTGGTAAACTGCGCTGTGGTCGCAAGCGTGCCATCACAAGCGGTTGCCAGCAGTAAGTAGCCATTACTAACATCACCGCCCCTAAGACTGGCTGACTGGCCTGTACGTGCCAATGCCCATAGCTTACGACCACCCTTTAACACACCTGCGGTTTCAAGCTCAAAGTGTGAGTGTTCCGTTAGCTCACGATAGAATTCTAAAATCTCGCGGGGTTGTACTTCTTGATAGCGCTGACTGACCACTGATAACGGATCAAGCGTGTCGGAGCGGTACAAGACCTTTTGATCAGCAAAGGGCAAGATAAGATTATGTCCTCGATCGTTCTCAGCCATAAAGCTCACGTCTGACGATTCGATACGCCAGTCCATTCCTGCTTCACGTGCCCAAACCTCTAACGGCTGCTTGGGAGATAGCTCATTCCCTAAGCCGTGCCAAGGGGTTTCGCCAACGTATGCCATGCTTTCTACTAAATGTGCCATGATAATTTTCCTTTAAAATAAGAGTGATAATGAATGAAGGGTTAAATGAATTAAGGGGTAAAAACGTGCTGACAGTTTTGGCAGCAGTACGGTTGGTATCCTAAGGTTTTGGGGTTATCTGATCGCACCATGTGCATGAGCACAGACAGCATGGCACCTGCGATGACGCCGATACTGGTATGAATCTTTAATGATCGACACAAGCCAATGCTCATGCCAATAATGGCTGTCGTCTCGCTCAGCTCGTGAATAGCATCTGTCATTTCTTGATAACTCACCTGATAAGTAGCTGAGGAATGGCAGTTGGGACAAAGGGTTTTCATAAGGACTCCTTATTTTTGCGCATAAAAAAGGCCTGCTAAAAAGCAGACCTTGATGAAGGAATAAGGTACATACAAACAGGCTGTACTCAATCTCATGGTAATAGTATATATTTGAGATTATTTTGTTATGGGTTATAGTCCTCGGCGTTTGGATGTGCGGTATCTACCTTTTCCAAAAGTGTTCATCCCTAATATTTTCACTTTTAAATGCTGATCGAACTTATCAGGCTTGGTTAAATACAAAGCAGTACAACGTGCATTCGCCACTTCAAGCTCATTGTCGCGGTGAATCATACCAATACCTAGTCTGTCATATTGCTGATAGCGTCGCTTATTCTTAGGTTCGTGGTAGTTATAATAAGTCCCATACCCCTCTGTTATCTGAACCCATTTCTCACCAACTTCCTTAGCGATGTGCCAGTCTTTTTGTCTTTCTGATCCATCATATATTAAAAGCAAATGGCAATGCAGACCACCATTAATCTCACCTTGCTCAAGTGCCCATGCGTGACCTTCTAAATCCTTAAAACAAGCCCTTTGTTTTCTTATCAGCTGACGTAGTTTGTTTATGTGTTCGTTAAATTCCTCAATGGTGATCAACTGATCGTGGCCTTGAGCGTATTTTAGATCAATACGAACAAATAACAGCCGCGCATAATGATGGGTTAGTTTAGTGATGTACTCGTCCAAAGCCTTCTTGTTTTGCCTTTCCTGATATATCAAAACACTCCGCTCACGCTCAACCTCTCTTTTATAGTACATCAATATATCGATCAGCTCACTTACGTTGTTGTGTTCCCAAATCACTTCATCAGGATATTGATCACCAACAATACGCTGCGCATTACGAAAGAAAATATCAATAGGCTTTAAATAAACAAGCCCTTCATCAGCCTCGTAGTGATACATAAATGATTGATATAGATCGTTCAGTTTATCCATTACCGAATCAATATCCAAGTCTCTAAAGATAATATTGATTACCAATTGATGAACTTTAGTGAATATTTCTGTTTGGTTGCGGTTGATGTATTCCATGGTATTACTCCTATGTGGTTTGTCTTGCACATAGTAGAGTCATGCCATATTTTTTTAATTCTTTCTGCTGGTAGTTTGGTTGGCTGATAGGCAGCGTGGTGACGCTGCTATATATAATAATATAAATAACCCATTAGTGTAGCTTATAAATACTGCTGGAATATCGATAGTATATTTGACTATATTCGTATGGAATGCAGTGTATATCGAGGATACTGTGATTGGTGCATTTAGCTGACAGTGATTTAAGCCTTCTTCAAGATTATGTAGTAATAATTGCTTTTAAAGCTAAATATGTATATATTCGTCAGTATTAACCCTGTATTATCACGCGTGATAATACAAAAAATAGTGAGAGGAGCAAGTTATGGCTGATTCAGCAGAAAAAGATAAGCAAGAATTTATCCAAAAAATAGAGAGGTTGAGCGATAGGGAGTTTCTCAATTTTATGAGAATCTATACAGAAGATAATGGCTATGAGTCAGATGTAGGAAAAGTTGAAAAGACTACTTTTATTAAAAAAATAGTTAATAAGGGAGGTCTCAAGGAAGCTACTAAAATTTTCAAATACGTATTTGATAACTTTTTTATTGAGGATAAGTATTTCGACTGGTTGGATGGAAACTTACGAGCTCAAATATTCACCTTAGTTTACGTAAGAAAACAGCATGATAATAGATTAGAATTAGTAAACAAAAGTTACGAAAATGAAAGGCAGGGTTACTTGTTTCCACTCCAGTTCAATAATGTTAGTGTCGATTGCAATGGCGAGATTATCGATGCAGTCTACGAGGTTTTTGACAAACATTATATAAAAGAGAGCATCCTAACAAGGTCTGGAAAAGAGTGTTTAATGGAACAAATTAAGGCTTTATGGTCAGAAATAAATAAAGATTGTGATTATACAGAATGGGTTAATAATGCTGATGAGAGTGAGATTAGTTGGTTAGAGAGATACCTAAATCGAAAGGATTATTATATCGATACTATCGAAGCTGCTAGCATGCTTGAACAGCGTAAAGCATTATGTTTGGCTTCATTAGATTTGATGGAATTTAAGTCAACACTTAAAGGCTCTCGCAATTATAATGAAACGAGAGAAAAGACTGATTTTATAGATCGAATGAAGAGGTCTTGGAGCCAAAAAGTGTATCGTGACTCTGGTCGAGAAAGAAAGAAGTATCATTTACCCCTTGCTAACAAGACTAAGCAGAGACTTGATAAGATAGTGGGCATTGAAGGCGGAAAGCAGGCAGATATACTTGAGACTCTCATAAATAATTATTACGAGAGTAATTACTTGGATAGTAATGGTAAGGATAAATACTAAATATTATTTAAATGGTTTTTCAGTTTTTTTAATGAAATACCTTTATGCAATATCATATCAATGAGTTCTTGCATGTCATTGTTATCTACTGATGCTGTATTAGCGGCTTGCTCTCTTGACCGTTCAATCTGCTGCCGCGCGTTCTGAAAGTCTACAACCTCGCCTGTGTCTCTTAGCAGGTCTAAAAAATCTGCCCAGACTTGCATGATTTTGCGTCGCTCCTCTAAATGCTGCGCGTGGTTATAAACCGCGCGAATGCTG
>TARA_R110002051_G_scaffold30354_1_pt1 | contig 20233 bp, 20 predicted proteins | sample TARA_R110002051 | Tara Oceans TARA_R110002051 (sample SAMEA4397023) | marine metagenome | biome: Polar Biome; feature: [MES] marine water layer (ENVO:01000295) within the mesopelagic zone...; material: water (ENVO:00002006), including particulate matter (ENVO:01000060) such as......
TACAGCGATCAATTTCCCGTTGATTTGACCACGACGGCAGCTTTACAGATCGCCGCGTCGGTTTGTTCCATATCGTCCTTCGTCAGGGCAAGGGACGGATAGATCTTGCCTGGAGACTTGAGGATGCCGCCCGCACGCAACGCCTTGTTGAAGGACGCGTTCCTGGCGGCATCCGCCTGCAAGACATCCCGATAGTTCCTGACTTGTGTGTCAGTAAAGACCACATCGAAGAGTGTCGGGTCGCCGACAATCTGATGGGCAACTCCGGCGTCGGCCAGATGTCTGCCAATTATGTCCATCAGGGTCCGCCCCGTTTGCCGCAGTGTCTCGTAGGCCCCCGGACGCCTCAATATCTCGAGCGTCTTGAGCCCGGCGATCGCTGCCACCGGATTGCCCGACAGCGTGCCCAACTGCATCAGGAATCCGTCCTGTCCGACCTTGGCCTTGTCGAAATGCGCCATGATGTCGGCGCGCCCGGCAATCGCGGCCAGCGGTAAACCGCCGCCGATGATTTTGCCAAGCGTACAGATGTCAGGCGTGACGCCGTAGAGCTCCTGCGCGCCGCCATAGGAAAACCGGAAGCCGGTTACGATTTCGTCGAAAATGAGCACGATGCCATGCTTATCGCATTCGGCTCGCAAGGCCTCGAGAAACCCTGGCGCAGGTGGGATAAGCCGCTGCAGCGGTTCAACGATGATGCCGGCGATCTGGCCGGAGTACTCCGAAATCAGCGAGCGGACGAAGTCGGCATCGTTGAACGGCGCCACCAGAACCCCGTCGCGCACGGCCTCGGGAATGCCTGCCGAATCCGGTACCGCTTGCGGGAAATTGACCAGCCGGCCCGGCGCCAGGCTCATCTGTGCCTCGGCCGACATGCCGTGATAGCCGCCCTCGAATTTGAGGATCTTCTCGCGCCCGGTGAAGGCGCGCGCCAGCCGCATGGCGTACATGTCGGCCTCGCCGCCGGTCGAGACATAGCGCAATTGTTCGGCGCAGGGCACGGCGCGGCAGATTTCCTCGGCCAGTTCGATGCCGGCGGCGTTGTTGGCGAAAAAGGTCATGCCCTTTGGCAATTGTTCGGACACCGCCTCCAGCACTTCGGGATGGCCATGGCCGAGGATCATCGGGCCCGAACCGATCAGGTAGTCGACATATTCCCTGCCGTCCTCGTCCCACACGCGGGAGCCGCGGCCCTCGCGGATGACGACCGAGGGATCGAAATTGCCGTATCCTCCGGCCGGCAGCACAGCTTGCGCCCGGGTGATCCAGTCCGACTGGCTTGATTGGACATGCATGATCTGGCTCCTAGTCAAAAGTTGCGGCCGGCGCGCCGAGAACCGAAATGTCCGGCTCGACGCCCAGGCCGTTGCCGGCCGGCGGCGAGATGCGGCCGTCGCGACGTACCGGCGCATTGGTGTCCAGCCGCGGCGTCACATAGGACGAAAGATCGCAGACGTTGAGCAGCGATCCCGGCGCTGTTGCGGCACCTAGATGCAGGGCCGCGGCGGTGACGATGTCCGATCCCCAGGTACACTCGACGCACATTTTTGCACCGAGATGAAGGCACAGGTCGCGCGCCCGGCGCAGCGCGCTCAATCCTCCGAATTTCGACAATTTCAGCGCGACCGCATCCATGCAGCCAAGGTCCCAGGCCTTGAGCAGAGATCCGGTGTCGTGGACCAGTTCGTCGAGTTTCATCGGCAGTCCGGTCGCGGTCTTGACCGCGGCGCAGTCCTCCAGCGTTGCGCAGGGCTGCTCCAGCATGATGTCGAAGCCGGACAATGCCTTGCCGACACGGATGGCGTCGAGCCTGTTGGCGCCGCAATTCCAGTCGCCATAGACGATCGGGCCGGCGCCCACCGCTTCGCGCACCAGCCGCAGCCGGGCTATGTCTGCCTCGTTGTCACTGTCCGCGCCAAGCTTGGCCTGGAACTGGCGGATGCCTGACTTGAAGGCGTCCCGAGCCATGCGCGCCATGTCCTCCGGTGCGACACAGGTGATGGAATGATAGAGCGGCAGGGTTTGGGACCGGCGGCCGCCGAAAAGCGTATAAAGCGGCGCGCCTAGCGCCTTGCCGAAGAGGTCCCACAGCGCGATGTCGATGGCCGATTTGGCGTAGACATGCCCCGGCAGCCAGGCATCGAGCCGCGCCATTGTCGCATCCGGACTGTCAAATTCGTGGCCGATGGCCTGACCTGTCATCTCCTCGATAGCTGGAGCAACGCCGCCGGCATAGGCGGGTAGATAGTGCGGGATAGGGCAGACCTCACCCCAGCCCGACAGACCGCTGGCGGTGTCGATGCGGATTACCACGCTCTCGACCGTGTCACAGGTCTTGCCGCCGGCCATGTGATAGGTTTCCAGGCTGGTCAGCGGTAGGTGCCACACCGACATTCCGGTTATTTTCATTGCCTGACCTCATAACATGCGCAAGGTTCGCCCAGCAGGGTTTCATCGGGTCGAACGCCGAGCCCGGGAGTAGAGGGCGGGGTCGCGAAACCGTCGATATTGCGGGCGCCCTGACCCGGAACCGGATCGACCGCCAGGTGGTAGTGGCACAGCCAGCTCGCCAGCCGGTTCGCATCCGGCGTCGAACTGGCAAGATGGATCGCCGCAGTATCCGCCATGGCCGATCCGCCAACATCCTCGATATGCATCTGCCAGCCGACCGAGACACCGAAGTCCCGGATCTGCCTCGCCTTGGTGAGCCCGCCAACCCGGTTGGGCTTGACCTTGACGCCTTCGCCGGCGCCCAGCTTCCAGGCGTTGAGATGATCCTGAAAGCCGTGCAGGCATTCGTCCAGCATGATCGGATTGCGGACCCGCCCGGCGACATGGGCGCATTGCTCCAGTGTCTCGCAGGGCTGCTCGATCCAGTCGCGCGCAGAGACCGAATTGAGAACCTGGATCGCCACACCCGGCGTCCAGGCCCGGTTGACGTCGAAGGTGATTTTTTCGTTCGCGGACAGGGCGGATGAAATCGCCTCGATACGGGCGATATCACCGTTGATGTCGGTTCCGCCGATCTTGGCGGAATGGGTGCGGTATCCCTTTGCCGACGCCGCCCGGATCAGCGCGATCATCTCATCGGGCGTGCCGTTGGAAATCGACGAGTTTACCGCCACCGGTTCGGCATCTGCTCCTCCCAGCAGTTTCCACAGCGGCAGTCCCGACGCCTGGCCGAGAATGTCCCAGCAGGCGATGTCGAGAGCCGACTTGACGTAAAGATGCCCCGGCAGGGTCACATCCATTACCCGGTTGACACGGTCAAGCGCACGCGGATCCAGCCCGATCAGCGCCGGGGCGAGGATCTCCAGGCCTGCGCGCACCCCGGGACCGTGCGCGGGCAGGTAGGTATGCCCCCAGGGACAGGCCTCGCCCCAACCGGAGAGGCCCTCGTCGGTGTCGAAGCGCACGAAGCTTGTGTCGAGTTGTTCGAATGTCAACCGGCCACCCGACAGCGCATAAGTCTCGATAAGCGGCAGCGTCATCCGCCAGACGCTGATGCGGGTGATCTTCATTCCTCACCCATCGTCACGGCTATGTTGCCGAAGTGTTTTTTCGCGATGAAGGTCTCTTGGGCCAATGGCAGTTTCGCCAACGGAAAGGTCTGCGCCAGCAACGGCTTGACTTCGCCGCGCTCGATGTAACCTACCAGATCCGGGAACACCCTGGACGAGGTGGCTGTGGAGCCGAAGAAGCTGAGATCGCGCAGATAGAGCGTGCGCAGATCGAGTTCGACCATCGGTCCGGCGATCGCGCCCGAGGTGGCGTAGCGGCCGCCGCGCGCCAGGACGTCGATGAGTTTCGGCCAGTAGGGGCCGCCGACGATGTCGGCGACAACGCTGACCGTCTCCCGGCCGGTCGCGGTCTTCAGGGCCGCCACAAGGTCTTCCGGTGCGCGGTCGAGAATGGCGGCCGGTTTCAGACGCGCCACATCGCCATGTTTGGCGGCGCTGGCCATGGCGATGGTCCGGGCGCCGCGGCGGTTGGCGAGTTGCACCATCGCGCCGCCGACGCCGCCTGACGCACCGGTTATCAGCACGGTGTCCGCCGCACCGACGCCAGCACGATTGAGCAGGTTTTCAGCGGTTGTGTAGGAACAGGATAATGTCGCCAGTTCCGCATCCGACAGGCTGCTGTCGATGGCGGCAACATTGCGGTGGTCGATCACCGCGTAGTCGGCAAAGCCGCCATCGCATTCCGAGCCGAAATAGCCCGGGATATCGATCGCATCTGGGTCCGACCAGTCCCTGAGCCAGCAATCGGCGATCACCCGCTTGCCGATGAGCGAAGGATCGGCCGTCGCGCCGCAGGCGACGACGGTGCCGCAGATATCGGCGCCCTGAATGCGCGGGAAGCTGATCGGCGCCCCGCCCCAGGTTGGGTCTTCGTCGCTGATAGTCTGATAGGCGCCGCCGGTGGTCGCTTCGCTGACGGCCTTTGAGTACCAGCCGGAACGGGTGTTCACGTCGGTGTTGTTGAGCCCGCAGGCATGAACCCTGATCAGAACCTGGTTCGGGGCTGGGCTTGGCGTCGGCCAGTCCGTGCGGAACTCATACTTGTCGAGGCCGCCATGTCCGGTCAGCACCATCGCCCGCATTGTATCGGGGGCTACACTCATTCTGCTGCCTCGCGAGTCGGTGCATCGGCGCGCGGCAGTTTGCTCTCTGGATCGTAGGCCGCATCGCCAAGCACCTTTGCCGGACGCCATGTCTCGTTCATGAACACCTCGAGCCCGGTTCCGGCTGACGCGGCGTGCGGTTTGATATAGGCGAAGGCCAGCACCTTGCCGACCGTGTGGCCGTAGGCCACGGAAGCAGTCGAGCCAACAACCGCGCCATCCATTCGCACCGCCTCGCCGCCATTGCCGTCCCAGTCGCCTTGCGGCTCTATTTCAAGGTAGGCGCAAATCCAGGACAGCGGTTTTTCAAGGGCGGCAAGCGTCGCTTCACGGCCAAGGAATTCACCCTTGTCGGTTTTGACAAATCGCATCACATCGGCCTCGGGAAGGGTGACCTCATTGGTGAGTTCACCAGCACCCTTGAAGCCCTTTTCCATCCGCATCGCGTTCATGGCGAAGGAGCCGTAATCAGCGATCCCGTGCGCTTCACCCGCTGCCCACAATGCGTCATAGACATCCGGCAGGCTCTCGCGGGGACCATGTATTTCCCAGCCGAGTTCGCCGCCATAGGAGATCCGCAAGGCCCACATCGAATGTCCGGCAATCTCGATCTCTTGCGCCGAAAGCCAGCGGAATGCGGCGTTGTCGAGGCACGCATCGGTGCAGGCGCCCAGAATATCGCGCGCCTTCGGCCCCTGCAGCGCGATCGCCGCCCAATCGGAGGAGCGATTGATGATCTGCACATCTGCGTCGTTGCGATTGAACGTGAGATGATCAGTCAGCCTTTGCTCAAAGAACGCCGCGCAAACCAGATAGAAACGGTCTGCCGCCATCCGCACGACGGTGGTCTCCAGCTCGATCCTGCCCCGGCGGTTGAGCATATGGGTCAACGCTATGCCGCCTATTCTCTGCGGCAGCTTGTTGGCCACCAGCCGGTCGATCAACACTTCGGCGTCCGGCCCGGACACCTCAACCTTGGTAAAGGCAGAAATGTCCATCAGGCCGGCTCGCTGTCGCACCGCCTGGCTTTCGAACGCCACCATCTCATGCACCGGCGTGCGCCTGAACCCGTAATGATCGCGTTGTTCGATTCCATCCCGGGCAAACCAGCGCGGCCGCTCATGGCCATAGACTTCCTCGAACACCGCACCTTTGGATTTGAACCGCTCATATAGTGGCGACGGCTTGACCGGACGTCCGTCGAGCCGGTTGAAATGCGGAAACGGGATCTCGTGGCGAAGGCAATAATCCTCCTTGGCCTTGACCACTTGCCACTCCTTGGTGGCATAGGGTCCGAAGCGGCGCGGATCGAACTCGCGCATCGAAATATCGGCAGCGCCATGCACCATCCAGCGCGCCAGTTCGCGGGTCAGGCCGGGCCCCCAGCCAATGCCGATCTGGGTACCGCAGCAGCACCAGTAATTTTTCGCGTTCGCCACCGGACCGATCAGCGGATTGCCGTCGGGCGGGTGGGAGATCGCACCATGTACTTCGCGTTTGATGCCCAGTTCGGCGAATATGGGCATGCGCTCCATCGCATTTTCGAGCCATGGCATGATCCGGTCGTAATCAGCTTCAAACAGTTCGTTCTCGGCTTCCCAAGGGCAAGCATCGAGCCAGACAGCGTTGGGGTCGGCTTTTTCGTAGATACCGATCAGGCCCGACTTCTGCTCCATCCGGATGTAGCCGGAAACGTGTTTGTCGTCGCGGATCACCGGCAGTTCCCGGTCGAGATCGCGGAACTCCGGCACTGTGTCGGTGACCAGATAATGATGCGTCATCGAAGTCGCCGGCACCAGCACGCCGGACCATTCGCCGATCTGCCGCGCATAGGTGCCGCCGGCATTGACCACGTGTTCGCAAACGATGTCGCCCTTCTCGGTCGACACCTTCCATTCGCCCGTCGGCATTTGCTTGATGTCGGTGGCGCGGCAGCGGCGGATGATCCGCGCGCCCAATTGCCGCGCGCCGGTGGCCAGCGCCTGGGTGATGCCGGAAGGATCGGCATGGCCATCGTCAGGCGTGTGCAGCGCGCCAATGACCCCGTCGAGATTGTAGAACGGATGCAGCGCCCGCACCTGATCCGGGCCAACCAGTTCGATGTTGAAGCCCAGCGCCCGGCCGACGCTCAAAGTCTGGCGCAGCCAGTCCATCTCGTCTTCGGTATAGGCGAGGCGGAACGAGCCGCAGCCGTGCCAGGTGACAGATTGCCCGGTCTCGGCTTCAAGCTTTCCTGCATAGAGGCCGACATTGTAGTCGACGCATTTGCCCAGTCCAAAGCTGGACGTCGAATGGGTGATCTGTCCCGCCGCATGCCAGGTCGAACCGGACGTGAGTTCCGATTTTTCCAGCAGCACGACATCGGTCCAGCCCTCATGGGCGAGATGATAGGCGAGCCCGCAGCCCATGATGCCGCCACCGACAATGACAACCCGTGCGGTGCTGGGAAAAGTTTCGGCCATGGCTCACCTGCTTTCGATTTTCGTTGGACAAGCTAAACAAACAAACGTACTATCGTCAACTATGAATAATACATTTGTACCATACTCACTATCCAGTGCACCGCAAGCCGTTCTCGACGCGCTGGCCGGCCAACTTGACGACATGACCCCGGAACTGCGCAAGGCGGCTGCCTTCGTGCTGGAAAACCCCAATGAGGTGGGCGTTTCCTCAATCCGCGAGATTGCCGAGGCAGCCAATGTCAAACCCAACACCTTCGTGCGCATGGCGCGCTCCGTTGGATTTGGCGGCTATGATGATTTCCGTGAGCCGTTCCGCGAGGAAATCCGTCAGGGCAGGGCCAGTTTCCCGGATCGTGCGCGCTGGCTGCAATCGCTGTCCAAGGGTGGAAAGCTCGACGCGCTCTATGCCGATATGGTCAGTTCCGCGATTTCCAATATCGAGGACAGTTTCGCCAATATCGATGTCGGCACACTGAAACAGGCCGCCGAAACGGTCTGGGCCGCGCGGCGGGTCTTCACACTGGGTGTCGGCGTCAATTCCTCCAATGCCAGCAATTTCACCTATCTCGCCTCCACCGGCATGGTCGAGTTTTTCGCCATTCCGAAGCCTGGCAGCGTCGCTACCGACGATCTCGCCTGGGCCGATTCACGCGACGTACTGATCGCGATTACCTGCAAGCCCTATCGGCGCGAAGTAGTCGAGGCCGTGCGCATTGCCCGCGAACAGGGCGTCAAGGTGATCGGTGTTTCAGACAGTGCCGCATCGCCAATCATCATCGGATCCGATTTCGGTTTTGTGGTCAGCGTGGACACGCCGCAATTCTTTCCGTCCTCGGTATCGACCATCGCCTTTCTGGAGACGTTGCTCTCCTTCGTCATCGCATCGGCCACGCCTGAAATCGTCGAGCGGGTCGAACAGTTCCACCGCCGGCGTCATGAGCTTGGCATCTACAACGAAACTCCGGAGCGCTAATGTGAACGACCTTGTTGCACCTGCCGTCCCGATCCGTTCCCTCGACGCCCGCTTCTATACCGATCCGGAGGTATTCAAAGTCGAGCAAAAAGGGCTGCTGGCCCGCACCTGGCAATTCGCGGGCCATGCGTCGATGGTTGAGAAGCCGGGTGATTACTTCACCTTCAGCATTGCCGGCGAGAACCTGTTCTGCATCCGCGGCCGTGATGGCGAGCTGCGCGGGTTCTACAATGTCTGCCAGCATCGCGCCCATGAGCTGGTCTCGGGCGAAGGCAATGCGCGGCTGCTGGTTTGCCCCTACCATGCCTGGAGCTACGAGCTGACTGGCGAGCTGCGCTCCGGTCCGAACATCAAGTCCGTTGCCGGCCTGAACCGCTCCGAGATATGTCTGGAACCGGTAAAGCTCGAAAATTTTCATGGCTTCATCTTTGCCAACCTTGATGCGAACGCCAAGCCAATGGACGAATGGTTTCCGCAAGTGCGGGAGGAACTTGCCGGTTTTGTCCCCCATATAGATCGGCTCAAGCCTTTGGAGTGGGTCGAGATCCCAGAGGCCTGCAACTGGAAGGTCACGGTGGAGAACTATTCGGAATGCTATCACTGTTCGCTCAACCACCCGACCTTCGCCTCGGGTGTGATCAAGCCGCAAACCTATGACATCCAGCCGCAGGGCCATTGCCTGCGCCACACCACCCAGTGCGCCAATCTCGACCGCATGAGCTACGCCATCGATCTTGAGAGCAATCCGCATGCGGGCGATTATTCCTCGTGGTTCCTGTGGCCGATGTTCTCGTTCCAGGTCTATCCCGGCAATATTCTCAACACCTATCATTGGCGCGCGGTGGACGCCGATCATGTGGTGGTCTGGCGTGGCTGGTACACGATTGATGGCGTTGATTCCGACGTGGTGCGCCGGCTTGCGATCCAGGACCGCGCCACCACCGTGGAAGAGGACATTCATCTGGTGGAATCGGTACAGCGTGGCATGAAAAGCCGTGGTTACAAGCCCGGCCCTCTGGTGCTCGATCCGAAATGCGGGCTGAATTCGGAACATTCGGTCCTGACCCTGCAACGATGGATGCGTGAGGTCTCCGATGGCTGAACCGATTGCCGGTTACTGGCAAAACTACATTGATGGCCAGTTCGTGGATGGCAGCGCAGGCCGGCTTGTCGTCGATGATCCTGCAACCGGCGGAGCTTTGGCTGAGCAGGCGCTGGCCGATGCGGGCGATGTCGACCGGGCGGTTGCCGCCGCCCGCAGGTGCCATCTAAGCGGTTCCTTATCCTCGCTACGCCCTGTTGAACGGGGCCGCATGGTGCAGGCGATGGGTGATTACCTGCTCGCCCATATTGACGAAATCGCGCCGGTCCTGACGCTGGAAAGCGGCAAGCCCTTGTGGGAATCCCGCATCGAAATTGAAGGCGCGGCGCGCTATTTCGAATATTACGGCCATCAGGCTGAAACCGTCGAAGGCCGGTCGATCCCGCTGGGCGACGGTTATTTCGATTTCACCGTGCACGAGCCCTATGGCGTCTCGGCACAGGTGATCCCCTGGAACTATCCGCTGGAGATGACCGCGCGATCGCTGTCGGCAGCCTTGGCGACCGGCAACGCGTGTGTGATCAAGACCCCGGAACTCGACCCGCTGAGCAGCAATTACATTGCCCGCGCAGCGGAAGCCGCCGGCCTTCCCAGGGGCGCGCTCAACATTATCTGCGGCTATGGTCACGAGGCTGGCGCGGCGCTTTCGTCCCATCCCGGCGTCGACCAGATTGTGTTCACCGGCTCGGTCGCCACCGGGAGGGCGATCGCAAGAGCGGCAGCGGGCAATGTGGTGCCCTGCATTCTCGAACTTGGCGGCAAGTCCGGAGCCATTGTTCATGCTGACGCGGATATCGAGGATCTGGTCTCCAATGTGCGCTGGGGGATTTTCTTCAATGCCGGACAGGTCTGTTCGGCGATGTCGCGCCTGATCGTGCATGAGAGCATCCATGACGAGGTGGTCGATGCGGTCAGCGCGATGGCGAAATCGCTTTCGGTAGGACCCGGAATCGAACGTCCGGAGTTTGGCGCCAATATGGGGGCGATGGTTTCGGCCAAGCAGCGCGACCGGGCGGTTACGATGTGTGCCCAGGCCGGGCGAGACGGCGGACGCGCGGTGACCGGCGGTCATGCCATGAACTGTCCCGGGCATTTTCTCGAACCAACCGTGTTCGACCAGATAACACCGGAGATGGCGATTGCCCGCGAAGAGGTTTTCGGCCCGGTGCTGTCGGTGCTCAAGTTCACAGGCGATGACGAGGCCATCGCAATCGCCAATTCCACCGATTACGGACTTGTCGGCGGCGTGTTCACCCGTGATCTCGATCGAGCCACCCGGGTGGCGCGGCGCATGCGGGCCGGCCAGATTTTTGTCAATGAATGGTATGCCGGTGGCGTCGAAACCCCTTTCGGCGGCTATGGCAAATCGGGCTATGGGCGCGAAAAGGGCCGTGAGGCGTTGTGGAACTACGTTCAAACCAAAAACATCGCAATCAGATTGGGTGCATGATCATGACCGGCAGCTTTGACGAAGACCTGTTTCTCAAGGGGCTGGAGCGCCGCAAGGCGACGCTTGGCGCCGAGTATGTCGAAAAGAACCTTGCCGCTGCCGACGAGTTCACCCGGCCGTTTCAGGAAGCGATGACCGCATGGTGCTGGGGCTTTGGCTGGGGCGATGACGTGATCGACGCAAAGACCCGCTCGATGATGAACCTCGCCATGATCGGCGCCTTGGGCAAGATGGCGGAATGGGAGACCCATTGCCGTGGTGCGATTACCAATGGCGTCAGCAAGGAAGAGATCCGGGCCATTATCCACGTCATCGGCATCTATTGCGGCGTGCCGCAGGCGCTGGAATGTTTTCGCATCGCCAAAAAAGTGCTGGAAGAAAGCGGCAAGCTGTAGCCGGTGACAAGAGGCGCGGCAAATCCTTCAAGTCCTTCGAATTTGCCTGCCCCGGACGCTTTTCATTGATAGTCCAAGGCCATAGATATGCCTTAGCAGGCTGCTGAAAAACGCTCTGGTTTTTTGCTCTGATCCTGATTCAATCCTGCTGTCTATATTGGCTATGGATTGATGCGATGCGTGGGTCGGATGATCGGTCTTCTCAACTTTTCTGCTATGTCGATCTGGAGGCGCGGGTGCCGAAAAGGCATCCGCTTCGGGCGATGCGCGACCTGGTAAACCCGGCGCTGATAGTGCTTCGATCTTCTGTTGGGAGCGGGAAAAAGTGGGGGTAAGAACCTTCAGGTAATCGAGTCCTTTTCTGGAAAGGGCACTCGGTGATGGGACAATTGAGGATGAAGGTCTGGGTTGAGGTTATCGGCACCGATGGCGTTCCGCAGCGTCGAGAAATTGCAACCGTCGACCGCAGTGTCGACGGAGTGGGTCTCGACGCACTCGGCCTTTCCCTGGCAGAAGGCAAGGCGATACAGTGCCGTCTGCAGGAGGAGTTCACGCAGTTTCAGGCGGAACAAGCCAGTAGGCAGGATAGGAAATGTCACGACTGTGGCCGCCTTCACGGGGTTCATGACTATCGGTCACGTACGGTCCATTCGCTCTTTGGTATTTGTCGCCTGCGGGTGCCTCGGTTCCGCAGCTGTACCTGCGGAAAGCCGGCAAAGGCGAACTCCGGAAACATCGAGACCTTGTTGAAGGGCAGAGTGACGCCGGAATTGGAGCGCGTACAAGCTGAGCTCGGTTCGCGCCTGTCGTTTCGTGAAGCAGCACGTGTACTCGACCTTTTTGTACCGGCCGCGCGGTCACACAATCATCAAACGTTGTCAACCGGCTCGCCAAGGTGGCCAATCAGATTGAAAAATGGGATGCTGCGAGCCCCTATCGCATGAGCCGGGCCGGCGGATCCTCCATTTCCGTCTTCATTGATGGCGCCTATATCCGTGCAGTTCCCGGATATCAGAGCCGGCATTTTGAAATCGCCATGGGACGCGTTGTTTCACCGGGGCGGCTACCGCGTCAGTTCGCGGTCGCACCGCATGTGGCTACCGGCAAGCACGATGCGGTTCGTGCCGCAATGCGGGCGCAAGGATGGCTGCCTGGCCGCGACGTCACTGTTTTCAGCGACGGAGACGTCGGGCTGCAAAGCATCGTGCTCAGTGCAACAAGGGAGCCCGTGACGCATATTCTTGACTGGTTCCATCTGTCGATGCGGCTCCGGCACATCGAACAGACGTGGCAACGCCTCAGGCATATCGGCGATCTGAACATCTACCTTCGAGATGTTGCAGTTGATGTGCCGAGGCTTCGCCATCTGCTTTGGAGCGGCTACGTCAGGGAGGCGACGAGAGCCGTGAAGAATATGCTCTACCAGTTGGAGCAGCACGCCACACTTCGAGACGCCAACCAAAAGCTCAAGCGGTTGTCCGTATTGATCAGCAATCTCCGGTCCTACCTGATCCAGAACACAACGTCGATTGTCGACTACTGCCATCGATATTGGTCGGGTCAGCCGATATCGAGTTCTCCGGCCGAAAGCGCGGCATGGCCAGTATTGCCAAACTCGTCGCTACTCTACGCGACGACGATGATACCCGCCTTCCATCAGCAGCTCGATTTGCACTCCTGGAGATGGCCGAGCAGATCGAGGAACTGACGGCTCGTATAGAAGCGCTCGACACGAAGATCATGACGGCAGTGAAGGCTGACGAAACCGCTAGGCGGCTCACAAGCATCCCAGGCGTCGGTCCGATCATAGCAGCGACTGCGAACACTGCTAATCGTTGGTGCGACATCGATTCTTAAGCTGGCTCGTCGTGGCGTGAAGCTGCCCGCCTGGGTCCTCTCCCAAATCGCGCGGCGGCCATACAAGGTCGCGGCTGTAGCACTGGCCAACAAGATGGCGCGCACAATTTGGGCGCTCCTTGTCAAGGGCGGCACCTACCAAGCGCCGGCGATCATGGGGAGAGCATAGAACACAAGGAATTCTGGCGCTTCGGCTCCGGAATGAAGTGGCAAGGTGCCAAAAGCGTGATGAACCCGAGGGACGATAACCTCGATACCGATAAGACCGGCTTCCTCAATGCGCCATCAAGCGCGTCAAAGTGATTAGGCAATCGGGATCGCGGATATCATCGTGGCCAGCGGTCAAATGACCGCGCCAACAGGCCGGACATATGACTGCACCGTCCGACGGAGATTTACGCAAAGAATACCTTGCCAACCGGGCCGTTCCACATATGAGGAAGAACCCACCTTATTGCCAAGCGACACCTCAGCCTCGCGCGCCGCCATCAACAAGGTGTGGTTGATCGTCTGCCAAAGCCCGCTGTCGCGCCAAACGTAGAAATAGTGCTGCACGGTGGTCATCGGCGGGAACAGGCTTGGTGGCAGCATCCGCCAGGCAATCCCGCCGCGTAGAACATAGAGCATCGCCTCGACGATCTGCCGGTAGCTCCACTTCGCAGGACGTCCGCGTGCTTTGCGTGGCGGTAAGAGAGGCTCGATCAGCGCCCATTCAGCATCTGTCAAATCGCTTGGCAGACGGCAATGCTTTCGGGCATGTTGTGCCCGGGTGATATCAGTCCACATCGTTGTATCCATGGTTGGCTTCGCAACCTCATGAATCACAACCAACTGATATCGCTCAACTTCTTTTTCGGTTAGGCTCTAACCGTCTTCGATATTCAGGAGTTTGATCAGTTGCTGGCGTTCTATCAAGGCAATTTTCGTCGCCTCAGGGGTAGCCGCTGCGACTGCGTTAATGACGCATTCGGCGACCGCGAAGAAACTTGTAATTGAGTTTGAAATGAAACTACTTTGGTGAGACACAAAAATTGCTGACTTGGAAAACTTCACCAAGGGAGAGTTAGCACGGTCGGTGATGGCGATCACCTCAAGGCCATTCTCTGCTGCAATCTGCGCGACGTTGATGACCTGTGTTGAGTAAGGTGCAACGCTTGCAACTATGCAAACATCTTCGCGGCTCATTGCGCCAAGCTCTTCTGCGATGCCGAGCGAATTCGCATCAAGCACCGACACATCGGAGCGGATGAGTCTTAACCCGTATGCCAAAAATGCGGCCAGTGAATGAAACTGACGAATCCCAAAGACTGTCACCCGCCCTGCATTTGCAATCAGGTTGATGGCGTTCTCGAAACTTTCGGGATCAAAGGTTTCGATAAACCGGTCAATATTGGCCTGGTTTTCATGGCAGAGTTGAGCGGCACGCTGCTTTGTTGACTGGTCACTACTGTTCAACGCGGTTTGCGCTTGCCTGAGGTAAAATGCCCCGGGCTGCGGTGTGCGGGTAACAAACAGCGCCTTCTGGAACGCGCCGAAATTGTTATACCCAAGGTTCCGGGCCAAGCGGGTAATGGTTGAGGGGTTGGTCCCGACTTTCTCTGCAAGTGTCGTGATTGACAAAAGATCGGGACTGCCCTGGAGGTCAAGAATTTGACCCAATGCTTTGCGGGCCTTGGGTCCAAGAATGACATCCGTCTCACCACGCGTAATGTCGACCAGAAGTGTGCGAAGACCTTCGAGGGATGTAGGCGGCACCTTAGGCATGTTCTGTTTGACTTTGGTAGGCCGGGACTGAGTGCTTTTCGTCATAGATACTCCAATCGACCCCTGATTCTGAAACACTGAAGATGCAAGTGGCCAGGGTGTTTTCATGATCAGGGTCGGCTGGGTCGTCCCGCCGGATCGGTAAACCTGTTATCGCGATGTCACGCAGTATGCCCAGATCGGTTATTTCTGGCCGTGAGGCAAGCTCAGTGCCCCGGATTTGCCGATCCGACGAAGATTGCGTGATGACCTGTTCGAAATGAGGCAGGTGTAAAGCATGATTTGCATGAACACCCGGCTGTGTTATTTGCCGCACCGATGATCGACCGGCGCCGTATTCGATACTCAGCAATCGAGGATCCCCCACCTGGGCAACCGAAAAGTGAAACCCACCGCAATTCGGGTTATCCGACAGGGTTGAGACCACCTCATCCAACGACTCGCAGTTTAAAACCGCACGTCCGAGCACCATGCGTGGGATCTCAGGCATGCATCCGCGTAGGCGCAGGTTGTTCACTGTTTTTACAATGCCTGCGTCGTTCCAGCCAAAGGTATGCCCCGGAAGAGAGCCAGGATAGCAAAAGGACCGGAAATCCACGCAGTTGTCGGTGTGGGTGTCCAGTATGAAACAGGACCCACGAAAAAACGGCAGGCCATCTTCGTTGTGCGCAAGGTGGATGGTCGGTCCGGGCCGTTGAACGGTTGTGCATCCATCTGGGACTGATGCCAGAATGTCGCCTCTGCAATTCCAGGCGAAAACGCTGCTTCTGGGTAAATCGAGGCCATCTGCCATACCTTTGAGCTCTTCCCAAATGGCTGGGAAGCGCTGTCTGGCATTTTCCATTAGGCGGGTGACAGTTGCGGCGTAACGGTCATCTGTAACCGTCGCCCAGATTTGTGAGTGCACGAGATGCTTGTGCACAGCGGCTCTGCCCTGCGCACCCAATGCCTGACCGATCTCAAAGGGCGAGCCAACAGCCTTAAGCCAGCCAATCGGGTTTGCGTCAATCAACATGGTTCAGGAAGTCTTTCATGCGTGGGTTGGGTGGCGAGTCGATGACCTCGCGTGGATCACCATCCACAGCGATTTTTCCATGTTCCATGAAGATCAACCGGGTGCCGACCTGCTTGGCAAAACTCATCTCGTGCGTGACCACGACCATGGTCATGCCTTCCTGTGCAAGTTGAAGCATTACGTTCAACACTTCATGTTTGAGTTCGGGATCGAGCGCCGAAGTAGGTTCATCGAACAACATGACTTTGGGTTTTACTGCCAGCGCGCGTGCTATCGCTACCCGCTGCTGCTGTCCACCCGACAGCTCAGACGGATAGTGGTCACCCTTGTCCGAAAGCCCGACTTTTGCCAATAATTCCTGTGCCTGAGTCAGCGCTTCAGCCTTATTCGTGCCTCGCACCTTGCGTGGGCCCAGCGCCACATTTTGCAGCGCGGTCATTTGTGGAAACAGATTGAATTGCTGAAATACCATTCCGGCTTCTTGACGGATTTCCCGCTGCTGCGCCTTGCCACCCTTAACCGACAGTCCGTCAACAATCAGGTCGCCGGCTGTGATCATTTCAAGGCAATTGATGCACCGCAGCAAAGTGGATTTCCCCGACCCCGACGGGCCAACCAGGACCACCACTTCGCCTTGGTCTATCGCCAGATCAACATCTTGCAAAACAATCAGCGATCCAAATGATTTCAAGGTTTTCCGAAATTCAATAAAGCTCATAGGATCCTCATCCGCCTTTCGATGATGCGCAGCGCAATTGTCATGGTTCCGGTCAGTATCAGGTAACAAATCGCAACAGCGGTCCAGATTTCGACAGCACGGAAATTGGCGGCCATGATTTCCTGGCCCGTGCGGGTCAATTCACCCACGCCGATCACAATAAAAAGCGATGTATCTTTAAGACTAACAATGAACTGATTGCCCAGCGGCGGGATCAAGCGACGAAAGGCCAGCGGACCAATGATGTAAAGAAGAACCTTCCAATGAGGCATCCCGATGGCAAGCCCGGCCTCGGTCAACCCCTTGGAGATGGACAGGAATGCGCCACGCACGATTTCCGCGATATACGCCCCTGCGTTCACCACAATCGCCAGAACGGCAGCCGACATCGGATCAATTCTGATATCCGCCAGAACCGGCAAGGCAAAGTAGAGGAACATCACTTGAACCACGATCGGGGTGCCCCGGATCAATTCAATATAGGTAAACGCCACGGCGTTCATGATCTTGCCACCGTAGGCACGCATAAGTCCGGCGATTAATCCAATGATGATGCCGCCGATGAGGCCAAGTACTGTGATGTATATGGTGACTTTTGCTCCAGCTAAGAGTTGCGGAACAAAGCCTGGAATAATTGACCAGTCTACCTGCATGACGCCTCCGATAAGATGGTCCGCGCCGCCAAGGCGCGGACTTTTGTCATTTCAAATTACTTTGTAGGTGCTGTGCCGAACCATTTTTTGTAGATTGCATCATACCGTCCGTCTTCCTTCATTGCGGCCAGTGCGGCATTGACGCCCCCAACCAGCTCGCTGCCTTTTGGAAAACCGATACCGTACTCATGCGCCTGCATCTGAGCGCCTACGGTCTTGACCTCACCGTTTCCCGCATTGGCGATGTAGTAAAGTACGTTGGGTGTGTCATGCATTGCCGCATCAACGCGGCCGGTGCGCAGTTCCAGATAGGCGTTATCAATGTTTGGAAACATGCGAATTTCAGTGGCGTCGAAGTTTTCGGCCGCGTAGTCCGCAGCCGACGTCCCGGTTTTCAGGGCGATGGCCTTGCCGGCGAGGTCGGCCTCACCTGTGATTTCACTATCAGCCGGAACCATCAGCAGGAACCCACTATCGTAATAGCCATCCGAGAAATCAATGACTTCTTGCCGGGATTCCTTGATCGTAATGCCAGCCAGAGCCACATCCACCTGCCCGGTCTGCAGGGCCGGGATAATGCCGTTAAAATCCATCGGACGCAGTTCATAGGTTACGCCCAACTCGCTGGCGATGGCGTCCCACATATCGATGTCGAAGCCGACATATTTGTCACCTTGTTTGAATTCAAATGGCACGAAAGCAGTGTCAGTCGCGACGATCAGGTCATCGGCCATTGCTGTTGCCGTTGTCAGTGTGAGCGCTGCCAGAGCAATAAATGTTTTTAGCGTTTTCATGTGAACTCCCAGGATTGAACCGGACGGTGTGTCCTCAGACGATTAGGATGCAATTTCAATTGCGCGTACACAATAATTGGAAAAATAGTTGCAAGTAAACATTAAATGAAAATATAATTGCGAAAACACCAACCGCAGACCGAAGTCGAGGTATCAAAATGACCGCTGTTTTTCACAGAAATTCACACGCGGACCTGCCCATAGCGGTGCGCGGAGAAGGGTGTTATATAATTGATAATAATAATAAAAAATACTTGGATGCTTGCGGTGGAGCGGCTGTTTCCTGCTTGGGACACTCCAACGAGGGCGTCCGTGAAGCAATGCACCGGCAGTTGGATAAACTCGCCTACGCTCATACCGGTTTTTTCACCTCCGAGCCGGCGGAAGCGCTGGCTCAGCTACTGATTTCCCGTGCACCGGAGACCTTGTCGCACGCCTACATCGTCTCCAGTGGCTCAGAGGCCGTAGAGGCCGCAATCAAACTGGCTCGGCAGTATTTCGTGGAGAAAAACCAGGCAAAACGTCACCGTATTATCGCAAGAAAACAAAGCTATCATGGTAACACATTGGGCGCACTTGCTGCAGGCGGGAACGCATGGCGCAGGCAGCAATTCGGCCCTCTGCTAATTGAGGCCAGCCATATCGCGCCGTGCTATGCCTATCGTGGCCAAGTTGCCGATGAAAACGAGGTCGACTATGGGCAACGGGTTGCCAATGAGCTCGAGACTGAAATCGAACGCCTTGGCTCTGAAACCGTTATGGCGTTCATTGCAGAACCGGTTGTTGGCGCAACCCTGGGGGCGGTACCAGCCGTCGATGGTTACTTCAAACGCATCCGGGAGATTTGCGACACTCACGGAGTCCTCCTTATCCTCGATGAAGTCATGTGCGGAATGGGGCGGACAGGTCATCTGTTTGCTTGTGAACATGACAGCATTCGGCCTGACATTGTCACCATCGCCAAAGGGTTGGGCGCCGGCTACCAGCCCATTGGCGCAATGCTCTGTTCAGCGGAGATTTTTGACACGATAGCCGATGGCAGTGGTTTTTTTCAGCACGGGCACACCTATCTTGGACACCCGATGGCCACGGCTGCGGCGCATGCTGTCCTGACCCAGTTGACACAGGATGAGCTCATTCCGCAGGTCCGAACGCTGGGCAAGATGCTGCAGGACAGGCTGCGGCACGACTTCGGCCAGCACCCGAATGTAGGAGACATCAGAGGTCGGGGTCTGTTTCACGGAATCGAACTTGTTAGAAACCGCAATAGCAAGGCACCATTTGATCCCGGCCTGGCGATCAATAAGAAAATCAAGGCTGCGGCCATGGAAAACGGCCTGATGTGTTATCCGATGGGCGGTACGATAGATGGAAAGCAGGGTGATCACGTCCTGCTCGCACCGCCTTTCATCATATCTGAACATCAATTGGACGAACTGGTGGAAAAGCTTGGCAAGTCGATAGACCAGGTGCTGGTCCCGTGACGCCCCTGCCCAATATCATGGTCGCGCCGAACGGTGCGCGGCGGACCAAGGTGGATCATCCGGCATTGCCAATAAACCTTTCCGAGATCGTGGAAACTGCCCGGCAGTGTTATCTCGCAGGCGCGGGCGGACTTCACGCCCATGTCCGGGATACGGCAGGCAAACACATTCTGGATGCTGGTATCTACCGCGAACTCCTGGCGGAAATGGCTTTAGCCGTACCCGATATGTTGGTTCAGATCACCACAGAGGCAGTGGGTTCATATTCACCTGTCGAGCAGCGAAAATTGGTTCGGGACGTCAGACCCGAAATGGTATCTGTAGCTTTGTGCGAAATGGTGCCTGATGGTGCTCAGGCCGAGGCCGCAGATTTTTATCATTGGGCTCATGATGAGGAGATTGCTGTCCAGCACATCCTTTACGATCAGACAGACATTGAGGCTCTGGATCGGCTGTTGCAGGAAGGACAAATTCCCCATGAAAATCTACAAGCCCTGCTGGTATTGGGTCGCTACACAGTCAATCAGGTTTCAAACTCAAAAGACCTGCCGCCGTTGGTCAACGCGTTGACAACCGCAGCGCCAGATGTCGATTGGGCAGTCTGCGCGTTCGGGCAAAACGAAACAGCGTGTCTTCGATCAGCCTTGGCACACGGAGGCAAGGTCCGCGTCGGATTCGAAAATAATCTGTTTCACGCTGACGGACAAGTCGCAGCCGACAACTCGTCTCGCGTGCGTGAGATATCCACACTGTAATGAAATGCCAAGTTGTTTAGCCGTATTCACCAGTATTGGTGCATCTGTGGACGCCCCTTAGAATGCAAGACAAATTTTGATTTTATGGAGTGTAGTTGAGCACTGTCATCTGTCCGGCCTCTTTGTTGGCTTTTGAGAGCCAGATCTGAAAGTTATTGAGTGATATCAGTGGGATGTGATTCCGTCG
>TARA_R110002051_G_scaffold290773_2_pt1 | contig 20225 bp, 18 predicted proteins | sample TARA_R110002051 | Tara Oceans TARA_R110002051 (sample SAMEA4397023) | marine metagenome | biome: Polar Biome; feature: [MES] marine water layer (ENVO:01000295) within the mesopelagic zone...; material: water (ENVO:00002006), including particulate matter (ENVO:01000060) such...
AGTTCTGTGTGTAAAGGGCTTTAACATTTGTGTTCTCGGGGAACTCGGATTCGAACCTTGTAAAGCTCATTAAACTATAGGTGTAGATATATGATTTCAAATTAAAACCATTTCATAGAAATCATTTCCATTTGGCATTAGAATCCTTTGAAATATACCATTCTTTTATACCTGTCGAGAATATTATAATAACTAGACTTTTTCACTAAAGTAAGTTGAAGGAGAAGTGCCCATCAAATTTTTAAAGGATTTATTAAAGGTTGTTTTTGAATTGAACCCAGCTTCTTGGGCCAAACCAAAAAAGGTAAGCTCCTTTGCTTTATCTGTTTTGGCCAGTGCAACAAACTCCTTTATGCGGTAATAGTTTACAAAATCAAAGAAATTCATGCCTATTCGTTCATTTAAGAGCCGTGCTAGTTCCGGGTTACTTATGCCTAACATAGTTGCCAGTTCTGCCTTCATCAATTTATTATTTAAATACGGTTTTTTGGCTGTCATCATTTGTTCCAGCTGTGTTTTCAATGTGTCCAAATCTTTATGACTCAATTTTGACTGGCTATATTTTTGGGAAAGATTAAAAGATTGGATTCGAAATACATTTGGTGCAATCATTCCGTAATAGGCTATAAAAAGAATAATAAAAGCGATTCCCAACCAAATGAATTTACGCGCTTCTCGCTCTATGTTCTCTGGCCCGAAAAGACTTATGAAATACATAGATATCCAAACCAAAAGACAGACTCCGATTGCAATCAAAAAATTCAAAAAAAATTGTGTCTTGAGCGTGTAACTTAATTCATTTTTAAGGTTGTACCTAAATCGTAGAAATTGTCTTAAACTTAAAAACCAATAAGTACAATTAAATGTCAACCCTATACCTACTAAAATACTGACTACGGTGTATAATTCTCCTCTTTGTATTCTTGCGACAATTACCTCATCAGTCGGAATTATAAAATAGAAAAGCACAAATAGTATGTAGACAATTCCTGGGATATAATTAAGCAAATCTTTTACTTTAAAACGTTGATTGGTTAGCGATGATTTGGTAAAAAGAAACACCGTTGCACCAAAAAGTAAAATGGCAAATTCTGAAAATATTATTAACCTAAAATTATCACCAAAGATTTTAGATAGATATAAAACACGACCGCTTAATCCAATAAATAATACAAAAATCAAGAAGGCTATGTAGCCATTTATATTTTTTCGATTCTTTTCTGTAAAGAGATAAACACATAACAAGAAAAGGCTTTGACAGAAGCCGAAATACACTAATTGATTGACGAATGTTTGCATAGCTAATTTAAGCTGACAAGTGATGGTTACTTGCCAGCTTTTTGAGTTAGTTTATTTAATTATAAATTGGTTCACGTTCTGGATTCCTTTTTCTCCCATTTGCATATTTACTTTAGCAAAGGCATAAAAAGAGGCCCTGTCATTCCATTCTGTCAAAACCATATAATCTGGCTTATACATATACCCTACGGAAGACATTGCATCATTTAATTCTAGCAGTACTTTCCCTCCATTGTTCTTTGCTTTTTTAAGCCACTCTTTTTTAAAGTTCATAAAGGTCTTACTCTCGTCTTTCCAATAAGCAGTCGCCACAAGAACTTTTTCTGGGTTCAAATCAAAAGAAACATCCTTTTCCATCTCATAATAAGCTAGAAAGAATGAGGACCACATAGCTCTTCTTTGTTCATGAAAATCAGGAACTTCAGTAGTAATTTCATTTAAGAACTTTTTTCGAGCACTTACACCTGGCCATTTTCCGAAAACAAAAGAACCTGGCTGTATACCCCCTTGCGTGGTTTCAACAATAGAAAGAATAGGCTGTGGTTGGTAACCTGTTTTCACTGCAAATGTAAATGCAGTTTCCTTATATCTAGGGAACAATTTGGAGAATTCTGGCTTTCCCGTGAACAAAAGGATATCCAAGACTTCTCCTTTTTTAAAGGTTACTGTTTTTGATTGTGCATTTACCAACAATCCGCCAAGTAAAATAGCGGCAACAACTAGAACTAATTTTGTTTGTCTCATACTAAAAATTTTAAGTTTTAAATTTATGCTGCTAATGTAAAATGTGGTTTGTAAGGCACAAAAGAAAACACTTCGGGATGCGTACGCATACAGTATACGTTCCTGTTTTATTACTGTTTCAATGATTTTAAAGAAAATATTGCCGAATCTAATTTGGATATCATACCCAATTGATTTTAAAAAAAATGTAACGTAAGCCTTTAGATTAAATCGATTTTAAAAAAGGAAGTAGATTATTCTTGTAGTTGTTTCCGATAGGAATTTCTAGTCGCCCGATTTCAACATCATTTTTGGTGTAGGCGGTAATTTTTCCACTATTCACAATATAGGAACGATGCAGACGGACAAAACGGTCATCGATTCGTTTTTCAAAGGCAGAAATACTTTCTTTCACCTGTAAATGCTCTCCACCTTCAAAATGTATTTTTATGTAATCTTTTAAACTTTCTATATATAAAATATCATCAAAAACAATCTTGATTTGCTTTTTGGCCTTGTTTACAAAAAGGTAATCACTTTTGTCGCTGGGAGAATTAATAGCAACGTTTCCATCAGTTTTTTGCGCTTGTTTTAAAAATTTTTGAATTGCCGAGAAGAAGCGCTCAAAGAAAATCGGCTTTAACAGATAATCCAAAGCGTTAAGTTCAAAACCATCTACTGCATAATCTCGATAAGCGGTGGTAAAAATCACTTCGGGTTTGTGAACCAGATTTTTAAAGAAATCAGTGCCTTTTAACAAGGGCATTTCAATATCTAAAAATATCAGGTCAACTTTATTTTTGCTTAGAATAGAGCTTGCAGCTATTGCACTTGGACAGGAAGCTACTAGTTCAAAATCAGGAATCTTTTCAAGATAGCCCTCCAGCAATTCTCTGGCCAAAGGCTCATCATCAATAATTACACATTGGTAGCTCATACCATTGCTAATTTAAGATTGGCGGAAAACGTGTTTTTTCCATTTTCTATAATGAGGTCATACGCTTTAGGGTATAAAAGTTCCAACTGCTTTTTTATATTTTGTAGACCTATGGATTCTTTATTTTCTGACTTCTCAGTTACAGCCGGTTTACTATTTTCAACTTTAAAGAGAAGTTCTTCTCCTGCTTTAGATATAGTAATATTAATATGGGCCTGATTTATCTCATTAACTACACCGTGTTTAAAAGCATTTTCTACAAAGGTGAGCAAAAGTAAAGGTGCTATTCTTTCTTGACCTGTCACATTTTTACTGAATTTAATTTTAACTCGATCTGTATAGCGTATTTTTTCTAAGGATAGGTAGTTTTCAATCAGTTCTATCTCTTTTTCTAAAGAAACATAAGGTTCGTTACATCCGTATAGTATGTAATCCAAAATTTCCGATAGTTTTCGAATTACTTTTGGGGTGTCATTCGATTTCTTCAAGGCCAATGCATATAAATTATTCAATGTATTAAATAAAAAATGGGGATTTAATTGATTTTTCAACGCAGCAAGTTCGGCCGTTTTTTTCTGTTCGTTCAATTTTAGCAATTGCTGCTTTTCCGTATATAGTTTCAATACCAAAATCAAAAAAGTGGGATAGAGAAGGTAAAGTGATTTGGAAACGAATTCACCAAAATTTAAAAATCGGCCAAAAAATGAGGGGTCTGCAAAACGCTTTATGTAATTCACATAGGTTGCCGGAAACGAAGGTTCAAAAAAGTGAATAAAAATAAGTGTGCAAATAGCGTAGAATGAAAACAACACCAATGTGATACCCGCTGCGAACTGACCTTTTTTTCCTCTATTTAAAAGTTTTGGAATTAAAAACTCCACGATAATGAAAGCCATCGCTATTTGAAGTACCACCCTGATACCAAAAGTTACCACCAGCTCGTAGGTGCTTGTATAATACCAGCTTGAAGTTGATGCAGAGAAAGCAAAAATCAAAAGTCCAAATACAAGGTATTTAAACTTAGAGGCTTCTAGAAAATATTGGATTTTTTGAAACATGGCGATTGCTTTCAGAAATTAAAGGTACAATTCTAAACAGGGTCTTTTCAAAATATACTGCCAACTACCCACAAACGATGCCAAAAACCAGCTACATGTAGACAAAAGCTGTAAACCCTGTTTATATGTTCTTTGACATCACTAAAAGTCTCTGCGACCGCCATTCTTAAATAGTGTGAATTCTACCTCTAGTTTAGCCTTATAAATAAAAAAATTAATGAGACAACTATTGACCATACTCTTAAGCCTCTTTAGTTCACTTTCCTTTTACGGTCAAGGAAGTATTACCGGAGAAATAAAGGACAAGAAAACGAACGAGCCCATACCTTATGCCAATGTGGTTTTAAAATCGGGCGATGACATTATTACAGGTGGTATTACAAATGAAGCTGGTCTATTCTCCGTAACAAAAGTGTCTTTTGGAGACTATACTTTTGAAGCACAATATATTGGCTATAAAACTGATATTAAATCTATCTCTTTAAACGAGTACAATAGGAAATTAAGCTTAGGGACCATTTTTATTGAGGAAGATGCTGTTGCCCTTGAAGCGGTAGAAGTTACTGGGGAGCGTTCCACTATTGAACAAAAAATTGACAGAAAAGTTATAAACGTAGGTAAAGATCTTACTACAGCAGGAGCATCCGCTAGCGATATTATGGGCAATATACCTTCCGTAAGTATAACACAAGATGGGGACTTGTCGTTACGCGGAAATGAAAATGTAAGGGTACTCGTAGATGGCAAACCCACGAACATTAGTTCTCGCGAGCTTTTGCAACAAATTCCATCCACATCAATAAAAACAATTGAACTGATTACTAATCCTTCTGCAAAATACAATCCCGAAGGGATGAGCGGTATTATTAATATCACCTTAAAAAAGAACACGAATCTAGGGTTCAACGGTTCAATAAATACTGGGTTTACTTATGGAGAACGTGCCCGGTATAATAATTCCCTTAGCCTGAATTATAGAAATGGGAAGGCCAATTTTTATGGTAGTTACGGAAACAGATTAGGCGAGGGTGTAACAAATGGATTTATCAACAGAACCACAGAAGAATTTCGACAAGATATTTTAAGCATTGCCGACCGTACATCGCACTTGGTCAAGTTTGGTGTTGACTATTATATTAATGACAATAACACTTTTTCAGTATACACTAACCAGAACTTTTTTGATACGGCTTCAAATGCAGATAGAAATATTACTTTTTTGAATAGCCCTGTTGCTAACTTTAATCAGTTAGATATAACGAAAAGAGATAACACCAATGCATCCTACAATATTGATTTTAAACATGATTTTTCTAAAGAGGGTCATTTTATTGAACTGGAAGTAGATTATAACACCTTAGAAAGCGATACCAATAACGACTTTGATTTTACTGGAAGTACACCTATAACTAATTATGACGAATTTATTGATGATACAAGAACCAATACGACCATAAATCTAGATTACGTAAACCCAATATCAGAAAGCACAACCTTAGAGATAGGTTTGGAAACTCGTTTACGACGGACGGAAAATACCTATGTAACCGACCGCACGGATTTTCAAAATTCGGACTTTACATATGACCGTGACATCCATTCTTTCTATACCACTTTTAGTCAAAGTTTGGGCAAATGGCAATATAATCTTGGACTACGGTTAGAGGATTACAACGTGGATACACAGTTTAACGAAGAAACCGAGGTGCCATTTAATTTCACGGATAAGTTATTTAATTTCTACCCGTCCGGTTTTTTAAAATATAGTCCTAGTGAGGAGAGTAAAAATTCATATCAGGTAAGTTTTAGCAGAAGGATAGACAGGCCTTCCTTAAATCAGACCAATCCGATTCGGCAGTTAAGCACACCGCTACTGATACTTACCGGAAATCCAAGTTTGGTACCTCAGTTTACCAACTCGGTAGAACTTAACTATAACAGAAAGCTCGAGAGAGGAAACTTCACTTTTGGTGGATTTTATAGAAGAATCAACGATGAAATAAATAGAAGAGGATTTTTTGATGCAGATAACCCAACGGTCTTGATCGTTGACTACGATAACTTTGATAGTAATGATGCCTACGGACTTGAGTTATCCGCTAGTTATCGTCCTACCAGTTGGTGGAGCCTTAATGGCAGTTTTGATGTCTATTCCAGAACCCAAAAAGGTTTTATTGAAGGTGAAAGCGTAGAAGTAAACAATACGTTGTCGAATGCAAAGCTTAACAACAGTTTTAAGGCAACAAAGGAGTTAACCTTTCAGTTGTTCACTTTTTATAGTGGAAGGCAGAGTGTTTTGCAATATGATTTAAAAGAAATTTTTTTTATGAACGCCGGTGCCCGGTACAACTTTGCTCAAGGTAAGGGGACACTGAGCGTAAACTTTAATGACATTTTTAGAACACAACGATTTGCCTTTGAAACCTTTAGAACTGTTATTCAAGAAGGCCAGTTTAAAACAGATTCACGTTCGGTGTATTTAGGGCTAGCTTACCGTTTTGGTAGTGGAAAAAACAAAAGCGTAAAGCGTAAAAAGAGAGATAAAAATGAGAAAGTGGATAAAATTTTATAAATAGAACTTGAGTTAGCTACTTGGTCTACTCCTTTAAATATGGTAAGTTATTATGTTTAAGGGAGTTTCAATTAAAAAGCTGATTATTTCATCGGAAGTCAATCAGCTTTACTAGGCAACATATCAGCATTAAAAACCGACAGGTCAGTATCTCTTTTTATAAAAGGCATAACGCTTTGCATAATTTTGAATTTCAAAATAAGTCGTATGATTTCAAACAGTATAGGTATTGGTCATTTAATTGCATCAATCTTGGCACTAATTGCAGGCTCATCGGTTTTAAAGAATCCTAAAGGCACTAAAACCCATAAACAGATAGGTTATATCTATACCGTTGCAATGTCAATTGTCTTGATAAGCTCTTTTATGATATATCGGTTGCATGGCACCTTTGGTATTCTGCATTGGTTTGCGGTAATAAGTAGTATTACTCTCTTGGCAGGTATAGTCCCCATGTTCTTTAAAAAACCCAGTAATTTTATAAATTTTCACTACAGTTTTATGTATTGGAGTGTCATAGGACTTTATTGCGCTTTCTTCGCGGAGGTTTTAACCCGAATACCCTTTATACTTGAAGTGGAAGATAATATTGCTGTTATATTTTATGCTATGGTTGGAGTGGCAACTGCTATAGTGGCAAGTATTGGGTCTTTCTATTTTAGAAGGTTTAAGAAAAAATGGAATGTCTTTACCGTGGATATTGAAGAAAATAGCTAATGGGTTTTAAAGATGTACTCTAATCTTGGCATCATCCCACTACCATTTTGGTGTGTAAATTAGAAATTCATTTGGTATATCTTTTGCTGTAATTTTCATCTCCAAATTCCAGAAAATCGGCAGTAAATTTCTTTAGTCTTTCTTTTATGAATCCACTGCCGTGAGGACTACGAAAATAAGTTTGTATGGTTAGTTCTCCTTTTGAATATTGGTAGACACCTATTGTAGCTATTTTAGGATTTAGAGAATTTAAAGTAATATCCTTTAGTATAAGAATAGTTACGGTTTTACATGCGAAGATTTTCCGTAGGAAAATCAGACGTAGTAAACTTGCAACGATCTTTGGTTAAGCACAAGATTGAACAATTATTTTGATACATTGTTACCACACGTTTTTATTCAATTTGTTGATATTCCTGTCTATATTTCCAAGTTCTACCATCTAAAAAGACAACTATCAAAAAAGCACCTGACCTATGATTTACAACATCAAAAACAATATTTCCATTTTCAGATTTGGTCAGTCGAGTTCTTTTAATATCAATTGCACCTGCTATATACGGAACTAATAAAAATCCAATATTTTTATTTTTTAAATATAAATATCCGTCTTTTTTCAGTTTAGTTTTTAAAATTCGTTCTCTAAATATTTCCCCGTTTTCTAGGTAGCTTACTTTTAATTTTTTTGGATTCAGAACTTTTAAGTCAAAACTATATGTTTTCATACTATCAATTTTTAAAGTGTCTTTTAGTAGTTTTCTGTCAATTTCAGTTAAGAAGCTGTTGTAAGTCCAAATCTGTTTTTTTGCTTCCTTTGATATGCTGTCAAATTTGAATGGGACAATTCCATATCGTCCATTTAATTGATTTATGGTCTGTTTGTTCAGTTGATTAGGATTAATCAACTCCTTGTCAAATGAAGCACAGCTTTGGAAAAGAGTGACCAAAATTAAAATCAGATAGAATGTCGTTTTTTTATACATTGCAGAATGTTTTTCTCAAATGTGTGGTAAAATTTTTATAAAAATTCTGGTCTACTTTGCCATCAGAATAGAATTTTAAAAAGTACTTATTCATTCCTTTCAAATAAGTACTGTCTTTACCATTAATACTCAAAACAGAAACCAGCTTGTATATCTCAGTGTCAATAATTTTATAGACCTCGTTATTGGTATTTCGCTTCATCGTGAATTTACAGTAAATGAATCGCTTGCTGCCAAAGTTGTTTCTGTAGGTGGTACAGCTAGCTACTAGTACTGTCAGTAGTAGGATTAAACCTAGTTTGTTTTAAAACGCATAGTTCATCAATTAAAAGTTAGATAAAATATAAAGACCACCTAATGTTCCCTAGGTGGTCAGTTATATAAAAACCATTAAAGAACCATGGCTACAAGCCTTGGATAGAATCTAGCTTAGCTGAGGCAGCTTTCCTAACATTTTTTAACATTTCACTATTCTTGTACAATTCTCCATAAGTGCTGACAGTTTCAATATAATCTAGTGTTTTTTTATACATTCCATTTCTATTATAAACCATTGCTACATACTCAGCGTAGTAAAAATCATTTTTGGCATTAGCTCCATATTCTATAGCTTTTTCCAGATACTCTAATGCTTTTTCATAGTCCTTCTTTGAATAATACATTACAGACATAAACTCATATCCCTTAGGTAAATTTGGAATTAATTCAGTACTTTTTTTATAGCACTCTAAGGCCTTATCAAATTCGCCATTGTAATAATATGCCATGCCTAAAGACCAGATGCCAGCGGCACTATCTGGATACATATCCACTACTTTTTGAAAGTATTTTTGAGCTGTAGGATAATCGTCTTCTACCAATAGCGCATACTCCGCGCGCATAATATCTCGCTCTGATTTTAAGTTTGATTTTTTAGATAGCTCATAAGCTTGGGTTACCTTTTCTTTATATTTTTCTGGGTCTTGTTCATAAAATCCCCCCATTAAAAAACCGCTTGGATAAGAAGGATCTAACCTCATTATTTTAGCTGCGTTCTCTTCAAATTCGTCCTTATCACCATAAAAAAAGAAATTCTTCTCTAAATCATTAAAAAGTTGATGCACCTCTGGCACTTTCGAATCTACCGCAAGGGTAAATCCATGAGTGTTTAAATCTTTCGGGGCATATTTTTCTACAAACGCATCTTCTATTTCGCGTTCCGTTTTTGGCGATTGGCAACTCAATAAATTGGCAGCTGTTAACAGAACAGCGATGTACTTTATACTTTTCATAATTATAATATTTGTTTTAGTTTGTGTTAATTATTTTTGATTTAATTCGTTAGTGACTTTATTTTCTGATTTTGCCCAACAAGTCCTTCATTTTTCTTTCCTGTCCTTCTGAGACGCTGCGCTGCCGCTCCTCAGTCCAATTTTCAGGGTTAATCTTTACATAATCCATTGCAGTTTTGAGTGTTTCAAGAGCTTCTTCATATCGATTTTTCTTAGTTAGCAAATCGATTTTGAGATCGTAATACCATGACACTTTTCTTAACTCTATTGCCTTGTTGATAAGCTTTAGAGCAGTTTCAAGTTCCATATCTAGGAAGTAGTAATAGTCAGCACCCATGGCAAGTACATCTGAATCCTCGACTTTACCGGACAAGAATTCTTCGTTGACCATTTTAACCAGATGCTTATCGGTTTGTGTGTTAATCTCAAAAGAGACACGGGTATTTTCCCAAGAAATATTCAATTCAGAATTTGCCTCCAATAAATCAATGTCAATTGTAAATGACTCGTAATACCTATCGGTTATTTTTACTTTGGTTTTAAAACGAATTACATCCTTATTTTCATCATAACCTTCTAATCCATACATAGCTGCATCGCTATTTAGAATTATGGTCCATTCTTGTTTATCTGGAATGGCGAACAAGGAATACTGTCCTGCGGTTACTACTTTATCATCTATAATTACATCATCATCAAATTTGATTTTTGTGCCATTACCTGCGCCTGTTCGCCATAGTTTTCCAAAGGGTACAAGTTCGCCGAAAATGGCACGACCTCTTGCTATGGGGCGCTCATATGTTATTGAAATTGTGGTAATCCCAACGTTTTGTTCAATACTTCCTTTTGGACTTAGTGACGGAAATTCAGTTTGTGCCATCAATCCGAAAGTGGATAATGTCAGTAATAGTATTATACAATCTTTCATACTTCTATATTTTATAATTAGTTATGTTGGTAAAATGCATACAAACAATAGCTTTTGCAATTGAAATTTTATGGAGCTAAAACACTCTGAAACCTTTATAAGCTGCCAGAAAACCCTATGTTATTTTCGATTACTATTATTATTATTCGATGTTTGAAATAAACTCAAAAGCGTGCTTAATATCGGTAGCTTCAAGAAACACCTCTTTTGTGTTTTCATCCTCTCCACCCGACGAGACCAACCCGACAATTTTTCCTTGACTATCAACTACGGGCGCTCCGCTTAAGCCTCCTAAGCTCTTGGGGCCATTTATTTGTATAAGATTATGGAAATTTCCTTCTGTAGCATTGAATTTATATTCGTACATGCGTTGTGAACCGAGGGTATCTTTATAAGTCCAACCGACTGCGTACAAAAGTTCTCCTTTCCGTAGTGGTTTCTTCCTTAAAGATAATGGGGTATAATTCGTTTTGTTTTCTTTAACCGAGAACACTAACCAATCTTCATACGTATTCCAGTTGGTATCCATGTAGCTCCAAGTAAGGGAGTCTTTTTTGTTTGGATTCAACAATTTGTCAGTGATAAGGTATTTTGTGCTATCATTTTTTGGGTACATTTTCCACTCTTTCAAACCTCCCTCAAAATCAACAAATTTCATTGCATCGGTTTTAGCTATCATTAAGACATGTTTTGCCGTGATAGCATACGCCTTACCCTTCTGAGCGACTAAAAAACCGTTTGATGCATTTGAATTGTCAAATGATGAATCTTTATAAGAAACATTGTTTATAAGACCAATTGACGTCTCCTCTAAGCTTTTAGTTGTTGAACAACTTATAAATACCATTGTTATAATCATTACTACTAACGTATTCTTAAATTTTAAAATATCTAAAAATGTCATTTTTATGTATTGGGTTGTTAATTACGATATGCGAAGTGGTTTCTAAAGATTGATTTCTATTTGTTTACCGAAAGAATATTCTCCTTAGTAAACCCATTATCAAACTTAATCTGGGATAGCGTTTGTGTAATACTTGGTATTTCTCCGTATGCCCCTTTTGCATCAGGTAAAAAGTAGATTCGGTTTGTAGCAAGATTCTGCCCTTCAACCATTTCATAAGTATACTCCGCTAGAATAACAGGTGCATTAATACCCAAGAAAGGCAGCGAGAAATAAAATCGATCTATTACATATGTATCCGGGTTGATGTATAGGATATAAATGTCATTCTGTTCTTTTTCAGTTGCTGCTTCATCATAGGTGACTTCTAACTTGAAATAGGTAATCTCATTGTGTACTTCTGTTCCTAGATATCTAGCAATAGTGCCAGTGTCATTCAGCTTATATGGCATTACAAACCAAAAGTAATTGGCGCGTCGAACAAATTCGGCTACAGCTATGGTTCTTTCCTTTTCAATAGTATCCTCACTAAGGGTGACCTTGGTTTTTTCGCCATCAAAAAGATGGGTCACGATACCATTTTCTGTTGGCAGGGTATTTATTTCATGACGGGTGTAATGTCCAAAAGAGATTTCATTTTCAAATATGTAGCGTTCTGTAGAAATATCAGCTTTTCCATCTGTAACAGTATATTCATAATGATATTCTACATCATTTTTGCTACGTAAATGATTCCATCCTCCGTGCGCTTTTTCAATTTCTGAAAGTAAAACTGTTGGAGCCGTGAGGTCAATTTCTGTGATATCCGCATTTGCTTCCCTTACAACTTGCTTATTGGTTTGGTTGCAAGCGATTAGGTTTAGTACCACTAGTAGCACTATTGAAAAAAGCTTTCGTTGTATCATTGACTCTTGATTAAATTGAATGGGAAATTTAGGATAATCAAATACTCACTTTTGTTAAAGTGGCTATTTACGCTTTAAGGGTAGCTATAAAGATTACAACCGTAGACGAACTTAAAAAAGTCCTGTTTTCTGTAAGGACTCTAGAAAATTTTGTTTGTAGGTTCTTCCGATTGGAAGTACACTACCGTTAACGAAAATCTGATTTCCAGACACTTTTTTTATCTGATTTAGATTAACAATATAGGAGCGGTGGGCTCTTTTAAAGTTGAATTGACTTAGCTTTACCGACCAATTCTGAAGACTGTCCAACACAAGAACTTCTCTTTCTTGGGTCACTACATTTACATAGTCTACCTCCGCTTTTAAAAAAAGAATATCTTCGATATTGGTCTTATAGATGGTCTTATCTGCATACAGGAAGATTTGATTACTTACAACCTTTTGTTGCTCTACTAATAACGAACGTACTCTGGAGAGGGATTTATAAAAGCGTTCATAAGAAAAAGGTTTTACAAGGTAATCTGTTACCGCTTCTTCAAAAGCTTCAATGGCATAATTAGGATATGCCGTTGTTATGATAACCAACGGTGGATTTTGCAGGGTTTTTAAAAAGGAAAGTCCGTTTAACTCTGGCAACTGAATATCTAGGAATAAAATATCAGCTTTCTGTAGTTGCTCTGGAGGAACATCCAATCCGCTTTCATAAGAACCCAAGCAATGTAAAAAGGGTGTTTTTTCAATAAAGGCTTCCACTATTTCCACAGCGGACGGTTCATCCTCTAATACTAGACACTGTATCGGTTTTGTATAGTACACTAGTTTATTAATTAACTTCGGTTTAAAATTAGATTTTCAGACTGCTCGATATACGTGGTTATTTTTCTTGTTTCTTGTCAGCAATCAATTCCATAAAAAAATCAGATAATTTGGAAGCTCCATTATTTCCGCCATCATCCATATTGGATAAAATTACGATGGTATACTGGTCTTCAATAAAATCCATTAATTCACAATGTATTCCGTACCAGCCGCCACTATGACCAAGAATAATCTGATTATATCTTTGGTCAACACCAATTCCATATCCCATATGCGTATTATACCCTTTCACTTTTGGTTCGAACATTAATTCAGTTGTTTCTTTTTCTAAAAGTCTATAGTTTCTTAAGGATTTTGAAAAGTTAAATAAGTCGCTTACGGTTGAATAATAAAATCCTCCTGGTGATGCTTTTGTCAGATAGTATTCATTTTTTTTAAGAGTTTTATTTTCCCCGAACATTGAGGTGTATCCACTTGCTTTGTTGTGCACAATAGAATCAATTTCCAATTCAGTTGTATTTACCATTTCGGCAGGTTTAAAAATATTATCCCTTAAATAATCGTAGTAGGATTTTTCACTTACTTTTTCAATGATTAGACCGAGAATCACGAATCCTGTTGCACTATAATCGTATTTGGTTCCGGGTTTTGACAAAAGTGTATCATTGACAAAAAGTGGAACAAAATCTGAAATATTCTTGTAATCTGAATTCTTTATCTTATCGAAGTCTGCCACGTAAAAATTATTAAGTCCTGATGTATGTGTAAGCAATTGATGAACCGTTACAGAATCTCTTACGACTTTATTCGGATAATCAGGCAAATACTCTCCAATAGGTATATTTAATTTTATCTTTCCTTTTTCGTAAAGTTGCAAAGTTGCAACAGCAGTAAACAGTTTGGTAATTGAAGCGATATTAAATTTAGTATCGATATTGTTTTTTACGTTAAATTCAATACTTGCTTGTCCGTAAGCTCGTTTTTCTATTATTTTATTATTGTGTGCAACCAAGACTGTTCCTGAAAAATCATCTTGGTTTAGACTATCAAGAAATGAGGTGATTTCAGTTTCTTTGTTCCTAGTAGATTGTCCAAAAGCGAATATTCCAGTGAATAGAATTATAATTGTTAAATAGATTTTATTCTTGATTGACATTGGTTTATTTTTTTAAATGTTATTCAGCTTAATTTTCTATGAAACGTAGCTCGTAAACATTCGCTAACTTTTTAGTTTAGAGTTGACCCTAAAAGTAGAAAGAAGCCAATGAGTTAAACTCTAACTAGCAATTTTTCAAACGGTTTGTTGCTACACGTTTTTATTCACTTCCACGAATCTAAAATTTACTATTGAAATTGTTATTAGGCTTAAAATAAACAAGGTTTTTTTCAAAGTCTAAAATAATATGAAAACGTTTTAATACATTTCCTCCTAGTAAAGCAGGAATGTGAGAATCAAATTTTGTCTTTGTTAAATATGCTGGCATATTATAGATTTCAAAACCGCCAAGATTAGTTTTTGGTAGCTTAACCCAATCAGATTTAGAAATACTTCCATCTGTACCTGAAGTTGTTGACTCGCCAATTACATGATATTGGTTCAATAAATTATTTTTAATTACTGATGGATAATATACTAATAGTTCCGCATTCCAGCCTGTGTCTAACATTGCCCAGGTTTTAACCTTTTTCTCACCCTTAAAAATTATTATTTCTGTAAAAGGAAGATTATTAATAAACTTCAATTTCCTTTTACTATATCTTATTGGAATTTCAATATCGTTTTCGTATACCAATAGCTTTTTACTTTCATAATTAATGTGAACAATTTTGTCTTTGAAAAAGTTCCAACCAATTATTCCATCCAATATATCATTTTCAGGATATGAAATTCCAAGGATATCAATATTACTATACTTTCGATTTCCAAGAATGACTTGATTACTAAAACTTTTTTCTTCCTCACTTAATCCATTTGTTCCACTATTAGAAACGAGACTATCAAATGTGATGTTGACATTGTTTTTCTTCATCCTCGTTTTATTGATAACGGTTATGTTAGCGCCTAAATCAAAAACTAAATCTAATGTATCAGATTGATTAATAACTCCATTTAAATATATTCGATTGTCATTTTTTAAAGTAAAAGGTATTACTTCTTGTGCAAAAGAGGTAATGGATACGAGTATAAAAAGTGAAAACAATAGACTAAGTTTCATAATAATAATCTAATTCAATTAATGATGATAAACAATACTTTAATTCTGTAGTAAAATATAGAAATCCCAAATTCAATTTTACCAATTAGTACGTATACTAGATAAATATAGATAGAAGGCTGACAACTGTAGATGAACTTAAAAAAGTAGATTTTCTTTTAACGACTCTAAAAATTCTTTTTTATAAGTTCTCCCTAAATGATTAGTGTTGCCCTTTGTGATAACCTAATGGCCATTCACCTTTTCTAACTCATCCAGGGTTAATAATACAGGAAGTAAGTGTGCACTTTTAAAGTTAAATTAACTTAGCTTTCCAGACCAATTCTAAAGACTGTCAAGGATGACCTCTTCCTATATTTAATACTGGTCTAAACTGCAGAATTCAGGCTATATAACTTTACATTGTTTCATAATTGTATTTCTAGTTTTAGCTTAAAAACAGCATCTTCATCATTAATGGTTAATGTATGAGTCTCAGGATACAAAAGGCTAAGTCTTTCTCTCGTATTTTTTATCCCAACACCACTTTCTTTCCAATCCACGTCAATTTCGTCTACTGCTTTGGTGTTAAACGGATTGCTACAGGAGAACGTAAACAATTTATTTTTTAGTTCTATTTGAATCGTAATCTCGTGCTGCTCCCCTTTTAGGACACTGGCATATTTAAAAGCATTCTCTACAAAACCAATACACAACAAAGGAGTTATTTTTTGAGTATGATCATCAACGATTTCCGCAAAATTAACCTTTATCTTTTTCGCTAATCGTTCCTCTTGTAAATGTATATAATCCTGTAGGTGATATATTTCCTGTTCAATGGTAACATATTCCTTTTGCCCTTCATGTAACATGTATCTAAACCCATCAGCGAGCTTCAAAATTAATTCAGGTGTCTTATCATCCTTTTTAAGCGAATTTGCATAAATGGTATTTAGCGTATTGAACAAAAAATGAGGATTCACCTGTGCTTTTAACACACGTATTTCAGCTTGTTGTTTTTCTTGGGTTAGTTGATTTATCTCAAGCTGTCTTTTGTATCCTCTTTTGATAGCATAAATGGTGAAAAAAACGATTCCAAAGCCTACGTAGGTTAGCGAATGAGATATAAATTCTAACCAAAAATTTCGCTCATGAGGATGAAAGAGATTATCAGCATATCCGTAAGCCAATACGTTTAAAATAAAAACAAGTAGTACTATTGGTAGATACTTAATTTGCTTTTGTTTTGTAAAAAACCACAAATACAGAAAATAAGAAATAGTCATTTTATAGAACAATGAATTGAGTTCATGTAAGAAAGACATAGGATACCCGCCGTCTTTACTCATATATTTTACATATGGATAAAACAGTACAATACACCAAAGTAAGCCATGTAAATAGGGCTCAATTCTTAAAAATTTCTGATATGTATTCTTATTATCCACTTGCTATAAAGTACAATCTATTCGTAAGAAATCACAATATCCTTAAAAGCTGCTTTTGCAAAAATGGTGTTTTCTCCAGTAGTACCGCTAATTCTAAAAATAAGTCTCCCTTTTTTATATGGGTCGGCATCTTCAACATCAAAAAATGTCTTTCCGTTTAACTTAAACCACAACCGATTTTCTTTTTTTCCAATTTCGACATGATACCATTGACCAACTTCCATAATATTTTCTCCCAGCTTTTCATTAAACCCTCTGGAACTAGGAGGTACATTCTTAAAAAAGAAAGGTGTAATGCCATGCGAGCGATTATTAATAGTCAAATTATAGTGTTTCATCCCACTACGCCAATTCCAAACTTCTCGAGGCGTTGCAGAAACCGGTGGGACGGAAAAACTGCTATTAGCACCTTCTTGTAAGACAGAAAATAACGTAATTAATACCGTTGATTCTGATAGCGCTTTTACTTTATAGGTAAGGGTAAAGTCAGTTTCGTATTCTTTTGGGCTTATTAAAAAATAACCGTCTGAACCTTCCGTTTCCTCGACGATAAGTATATCATCTTGCACCGTGCTCTTACCTTTGTCAAACGTTTGCCATGTAGCCAGTTCTTCGGATGTTATTTTTTCTTGGGAGTTTTGGCTACATCCAAATGTGATAACCATCATTAAGGTGAAGAGTGTAATTTGTAATCTTGATTTCATAAGTAGTCGTTTAAAAATTAGTCCGTTGTACCATCGTATTGGTAGTTTCTATCCTTCCTATTTCTTGTTTTACCTTTATTTTGAAATAGCTTGTAACTCGCACTCAATAAAAACCCGAAGGTTTGAGATTGAAAACGCCATACCTCATTTTGAGTTACGTTCTGAGTTAGAGCGGTTCGGTACATCAGATTATTGTCCAATAGGTCTACAACACGCAAGTTTAGGGCTAGCTTATTTTCTAAGAGCTTTAGCCTAACCGCTAAATCTATTCGATTTCTAGGGTCTATAAGATCAAATGTATTTTGCGTTTTAAAGTTCTGTCTAAAACTAATATCAGCACTTAAGACCTTACTTATTTTAAATGTGTTTTTAAAAATCAGGTTAGAAGAATACAACTCGTCCCAACTTAGAAAAATGTCTTGATCTACTGTGGTGTGATAATAGTTGGCCGATAGTTCGCTGTTCCAAAAAGGCATTAGTTTGTAGTTCATACTTGCCTCCACTCCGTAAGAATGTTTCACGCCTATATTATCAAAAACGTTTCGCAGTACCCCTTCTGCATCAATATCTTGCAAACGCTCTATGACGTCAGTCCTGTATCGATAAAAGAGCGCTGCTGAAGCACTTAACTCGTTTCCGTTGTGCTGGTAATTAGTTTCTATATTATTGCTGAATTCTGGCCGGAGATTTGGGTTGGCCACCCATTCAAAATATTGATTCCTTGCCTGAAATGGGTTTATATTTCTAAAGTTGGGGCGTGATACCCTTCGACTGTATCCCATATTTAATGTATTTGCTTCATTAATGCTATAGGATACGTGAAGGGAGGGGAATAAGTTTGAAAACTTTAAATCAGTAGTTTCATCCGTAGAAACGTTAATAGAGTTTGAGATTAAGTTTTCATATCTAAGACCCAATTGCCAACTTAATTTTCCTAATGTTATATTGGTTAATCCATACAATCCAAGTAAAGATTCGTCGTATGTAAAAATAGCTAGGCTTTCTGGCTCCTCAGCTGGGCTTAAAAATAGTGAACTGGTCAAGTTTCTAACATTCCAAGACCCTCCGGCCTCTATTAAAATATCTTCGGATACTGGTAAAGAATAATCTAGTGCAATTGCATGAAGTATATTATCGTTTCTACGCTCTTCGTTGAAAAGGAAAACATCTTCTTCAAAATCAATTGCGGGTAAGAGGTTATCGTTGTTGGAAAATTGATAGTCAAATTCTAAGAAGTGATTTTCCTTTTCAAATTTTGTTCTGTAGTTAACGTTTATATTGGTGGTTTCATGATCGTGAGATGAGTTTCTGGTATATTTAAAATCATCCCTGCCGGTGACATTATTATAAAAGGTATCATTAAAAAATCCATGAAAGTCTTTGGTATAATCCAATCCGACGGAGAGTTCATTATTCTCATTGATGAAAAAATCCAATCCAGTATCTATTCTTCTTGACAAGCCATAAAAATCATGAGGTGCAAAAAAGTCTCTGGTATTCCCATTTTCATATTGCTGAGAAATTGATTGTTTACTGTTCATACCTCTGCCGGTCTGTGAAAGATTCCATCTGAAATTTATCCAGGAAAAGTTATAATTGCCGTCGATACCATAACTATACCGCATAGTACCGGCTCCTGCATTTAAGTTGGTATTTAAACCCTTTGCGCTATTTTTCTTAAGAATTACATTGATGATTCCTGATAGCCCGTCTGCTTGATTTTTTGCCGAAGGTGAGGTAATGATTTCAACTCTTTGTACAGACGATGCTGGTAACTGTTCCAATAGTTCCGTAGGATTCATACTGGATGGCTTCCCATTTATGAGGAGGCGAACGTTTCCACTCCCTCTAAGGGACAAACTACCGGTTCCCAAATCGGTTTGTATTTCTGTAATTTGATCAAAGGCGTCAAGAGTAGTTGCTCCAGCCTGTTGTAGGTCAGCCCCTAGATTGATGATTTTTCGATCAATTTTCAGCTGCGAAGTAGTTTGTTCCCCCTGCACAACTACCTCTTCCAATGCTGTAATCGAAGGGGTAAGTACGAACCTGATATTCCTTGGATTATCTATTTTTGCAAATTCAACCGTCTCATTTTCATACCCGATAAAACGTATATCGAAGTGGGTTAAGGCTTCCTCTACTTTTAGTTTGAATTGTCCGTTTTCATCTGTTGTTGTGCCGTCTATCAGTACATTATTGTTGTAAATAGCGACTGTCGCAAATGGTACAGTTTCTTTAGAATTACTGTCTAGAACTACGCCTTGGTAGGTTTCGTTTTGTGCGTTTACAAAACAGCTAGTCAACCCTAAAAACAACCATAAAAATATTATGCGCATTTGCTTTTACTTTACAGCAAAAGTGAGGCTTTGTTTGGCTACGGGGAATTTTATTCTGTTAGTGTAGGTTTTTCTTCTGCTAATGTCACTAAGACCAGTGTAGTATTACTTTCAGGTATTTTACCCCAATTTTTGAGTCACTCAAAGCGTATTGTTTTAAGGGGCCCAGAAAGTCAATTATCCGTTTATTTACGAACCTAAAAAGGTCAAATAGGTTTTTGATTAAATTTGGTTTGATTTATACTGTTTTGGTATGTCTTTTTTATATTTGGTATTCGAAAGCATCAAAACGCTGAGAGATATGTCCTTAGACGTGTCCTATTTAAGAAAAAATATTGTAATAAGTTGATTATGAAAGTAATAGGGTGGAGGTTTCTAACTCTGCCACCCCGACTAATTGAAAGTAAATCCCTGATAATCAATTGA
>TARA_R110002051_G_scaffold60192_4_pt1 | contig 20223 bp, 12 predicted proteins | sample TARA_R110002051 | Tara Oceans TARA_R110002051 (sample SAMEA4397023) | marine metagenome | biome: Polar Biome; feature: [MES] marine water layer (ENVO:01000295) within the mesopelagic zone...; material: water (ENVO:00002006), including particulate matter (ENVO:01000060) such as......
ATCTAATATATTAGAATCAAAAGAATAGCCTATTGCTAGGTTCTTACCTCTTATAAAAGATCCATCTTGAATCCAGTGTGTATCAACATTAGTCACATAGCCAGCACGAGTATCACGAACTTGAGCAATCATAGTATCTTGATGATCTGGTGTCCAAGCATCTAAAACTGTGGTATAACTATTTGCAAGTGCTTGTCTATCTTCACTTGAATGCAAGTTCATGTTCATTACATCATTCCCATAAGAATATTGTAATTCTAATGTAAGATCTAAATTTTTATAAGAGATGTAGTTTGTAAAAGATCCCCATGCATCTGGGCTACCATTACCAATAATTGATCTATCATCATCATTTATAATATGATCCCCATTAAAATCTTTATACTTAATATCACCTGGCAACAAAGTTAGACCATTACGATAGCTCACAAATTGTGCGGCTTCAGCAGCTTCATCTGTACCCCAAACTCCTAAACGTGTAAGTCCCCAGAAGGCTCCAACGGGTTCGCCAACTCTAATAATACTAGTTTCGTTAGTAATACCTGGTCCTCCAACACCAAAAATATCAGATGGTGTAGCTAGAGAAAGTACTTTATTTTTATTCATTGAAATATTAAAACTAGAATTCCAAGTAAAATCATCAGTACGAATATTTACAGTATTTAAACCAATTTCTAATCCTTTATTTTCCATAGAACCAACATTTCTTCTAATAGTTGCATATCCAGTTGATTGTGGTACTGGAGCATCTAATAGCATATCTGTTGTTTTTCTATAATAGTAATCTGCTTCGAAAGAAATTCTATTTTTAAATAATCCTAATTCCAATCCGACATCATACTGAGCTGTTTTTTCCCATTTTAAATCTGGGTTTGCTAGTCTATTTAGACCAGTACCGCCAATTGGGTTACCATCCCAAACTGTTTTATAATTAGAACTTAAAAGAGAAAGCGAAGAGTAGGGAGGAATTTCTGAGTTACCAGTTACCCCATAGCTAGTTCTTAATTTAAGGTTAGAAATTAATTCATTATTACTTAAGAATTCTTCATCCGAAATTCTCCAAGCAAATGCAGCAGAAGGGAAAATAGAAAATTTGTTGTTATCACCAAATTTTGAAGATCCATCAGCTCTTGCTGTTACGGTAAATAAATATTTGCCATACAGGTTATAATTAAGTCTACCAAAATAGGAATTTAATGCTTCTTTGTTAGCATTTGAAGCAACCCCTAAGTTATCAGTTCCAGCTCCTAGATTATTATATTGGAAAAAATCTGTAGGGAAATTACGAGATTCAGCATTGATGAAAAAACGATTGGATTGCTGCCAAGATAAACCTAAAAGGGCAGTTAAAGAATTATTCTCATTGAACTCTTTGTTATATGTCAAGTAATTTTCTATTGACCAAAAAGTTTGTTTTTCATTACTTGCTGAAGCTCTTGCTACGCCATTACTATCTAATGTGCTATCACTAAACTCATTATTTTCTTGTGTTAGAATATTAGCACCTACAACAGTTCGCATTTGAAGTTCATTCGTGAAATTTACATTAGAATAAATACTTCCACTTGAAGTTTGTGTATTTAGAATATATTTTTGACTGTTTAAACGGTGTACAGAATTTCTTGTACCTTCTGCATATGGATAATCTCTATTATCAGCATATAATCCTTCTTTTGGACCATTTTCATATTTAACAGGAAGAAAAGGAAAATCTTCGACCATTCTTCGTGGAACTTCATCATTGGTATCTGCAAGGTTCTCAGTTTGGTAGTTGTAGCTAAGAGAACCACCTATTTTTAACCATGTTTTTATTTGATCATCAATAGAAAATCTTCCAGAATAGCGTTTCAAATAGGTATTTTTAAGAAGACCTTGATCGTCTCGAATACCTAAAGATATTGCATAGGTAGTTTTGTCATTTCCACCTGAAAAACCTAGTTGATGGTTTTGAGAAAGATTATGTTGTACTACTTCTTTAGACCAATCTGTATCATAAATGGCTTTGCCATTACTATCAAATAATCCAGCCATTAATGGATCAGCTCTTTTTAAGCGAGGTTCATATTGAGCATATTCACCTGCCGCCCAACCATCGGGGTCAAATTTTGCAGTATTTTCCCAAGAAAGTTGTTCAACCATAGCATATTGCTCAGAATTTAAAACTCTTGGTCTGTTAGGTCCAAACTGATTTACACTATAATCTACATCATAAGTTATTCTTCCTTGTCCAGATCGACCTCTTTTTGTGGTAACTAAAATAACTCCATTAGCACCACGAGCTCCATATATTGCAGTGGAAGAGGCATCTTTCAATACTTCAATTGAGACCACATCATTAGGGTTAAGATAATCGATAGCTGTGCTAAATTGGTCTAAACCTCCTTGTGGTAATTGAACTCCATCAACAACATACAATGGGTTGTTTGAGGAATTAATAGAGCTAAATCCTCTAACTCTAATGTTTGATTTTCCTCCCGGACGTCCAGAGTTTGTATTAACTTGTACACCAGCTATTTTTCCAGAAAGTGCTTGATTAAGCGATGTAGAAGGCCTTTCTTTAAGCTGCTCAGCGTCTACTTGTCCCACTGATCCAGTTAGATCTGATTTTTTCTGTGATCCATAACCAACTAATACTACTTCATCTAATTCGTTTGCTTCTTCTTCTAAAGTTGCACTAACTGACGACTTTCCATTTACTGCTACTTCCATAGATGTATACCCAATGTAACTAAAAAGTAAGGTTGCATTTTTAGGTACATTATCTAAACTATAGTTTCCATCAAAATCTGTTTGTGTTCCATTGGTAGTTCCTTTTACCAAAACATTGGCTCCAATTAACGGTCCAGTTTTGTCAGAAACATTCCCTGTAACTGTTTGAGCCTTTGCTAATCCAAAGCATAAAAATGCTCCTATTAGCAAAAAACTATTTAATAGTGTAATCTTCATAAATAATAGGTTTAAATGGTTGTTTTTAAATTGAGTTTTAGGTCTTCATTTTTTTTGTCTTGAATTGACAAATGATGGTTTTTCATAAACAATAATTTAAGTTGTTTAAAATGATTTGTTTCAATAGGGATTTTTTGCTTCATATGTTAAAAAATTTAGGTTCATTTTGTTCTGGATTATAAAAAGGGGTGAAGTTTTATTTTTTAGTAAGGATTGTTTTTTTTAAATCGATTTAGTAAAACGTTTTAGCATAATTGCCAAAAAAATATTTTTCAGTATTGAATATTGCTTATTTGATAAATGTACTTAAAAATAATATTAAAATGCAAATAATAAATATCAATTTTTGCGATAATGATTAATTGTGTTTATATGAAAATTCAAATAAAACATCCTTAAATACTCGTGTCTTATATGATAACTGAAGTTGTGTTAATAGGTGTTAATTTTTTAACAAAATGAAATAGTGGAGAAAGGGGACCATAATTTTTTTGATGATTTACTTATCTTATTAAATATGATGAACTCAAACTGTTACATTTTTTAAAATATCAGGTCGCTAAATAATGCCACTTTTTTTTACGAGATATCAAAAGAATCTTAGTAATAACATTAAATAAGCAATACTTAGTAAGTACATAAACAATTGTATAAATAAGTATTATTTTTAACCTTAGTCTTGTCAAAAGAGATGTTTTTAGGTTGTTTTTTTGAGAATGATTTATAAATAATATCTTTTACTTTTAATGATTAATTCAACTATTTTATAAAAAATATATGTCCGAAAAAAATGCTGAGGCAGAAAGATTATCAGTTCCAGATACGTATAAGAATTGGAAAAGATGGGGGCCATATTTAGCAGAACGACAATGGGGTACCGTTAGAGAAGATTATAGTGTAGATGGCCATGCTTGGGATTTTGTTGATCATGAAAAGGCAAGAAGTAATGCCTATAGATGGGGAGAAGAAGGGATAGGCGGTTTTTGCGATTCAAGAGAAATTTTATGTTTAGCACCAGCTTTTTGGAATGAAAAAGACACTATTTTAAAAGAACGCTTATTTGGTCTTACAAATAACCAAGGTAATCACGGGGAAGATGTAAAAGAGCTTTATTTTCATCAGGTTTCAACTCCAACACATTCGTATTGTAAATATTTATACAAATATCCTCAGAAGAAATTTCCTTATGAAGATTTAGTTAGAAAGAATAATACTCGGAGTAGACAAGAATCAGAATTCGAGTTGTTAGATACAAACTCCTTTAAAAACAATTCTTATTTTGATTGTTTTATTGAATATGCAAAAGCTGATGTAGGTGATATTCTAATGAAAATTACTGTGATTAATAGAAGTGATAAAGCAGCAAAAATTCATGTGCTACCACATCTTTGGTTTCGAAATTTCTGGAAACATAATAAACGTTTTAACCGACCAAACATGAAATCTATCTCTGATGATTGCGTACAATCTAGGAGCATCAGAAATGGTAGATATTATCTTTATCATGAAAGCGGAGAACAGCTTTTCTGTGAAAATGAAACCAATAATAAGCTTATCTACAATGTGCCTAATGAAGTAGATTATGTCAAAGATGGTATAAATGACTATGTGGTAAATGGAAAAGACACAGTAAATCCTAATAAAAATGGAACCAAGTTTGCGGTTTGGCATAAACTTAAACTTAAAGCAGGTGAAGAAAAAAGTATAAAAATTCGTCTTAGAAAAAAGAAATTACAAAATCCTTGGTTAGATTTTGATGCAATTTTTGATCAAAGAATAAAAGAATGTGAAGAGTTTTATGATGAAATTATAAAAACTGATTTACCTAAAAATCATCAAGTTATAGCAAAAAGCGCATTTTCAGGATTGTTATGGACAAAACAGTTTTATTATTATGATGTATTTAAGTGGCTGTTTGGTGGTCCTGGCGAACCAACACCATATCGTACCGACGCTCGGAACTATAGTTGGCAACATTTGACCAACAGACATGTAATCTCAATGCCAGATAAATGGGAATATCCATGGTATGCTGCTTGGGATTTAGCCTTTCATATGGCTTCATTTGTAGAAATAGATCCTTATTTTGCAAAAGAGCAATTACTTCTTGTTTTAAGAGAAAGTTATATGCATCCTAACGGACAAATTCCTGCTTATGAATGGAATTTTAGTGATGTGAATCCGCCTGTGCATTCTTGGTCAGTATGGACGGTTTATGAGAAAGATAAGCTACGTACAGGTAGGGGAGATACTGCTTTTTTAGAGAAAGCATTTCAAAAACTACTTATTAATTTCACATGGTGGGTTAACCAGAAAGATAAAAGTGGCACAGATCTTTTTGAAGGTGGCTTTTTAGGACTCGATAATATTGGTGTTTTTGATCGTAACCATATGCCGCAAGGGATAACAAGAATGCAGCAAGCTGATGCTACTAGTTGGATGGCAATGTTTACGTTGAATATGCTTCGTATGTCATTAGAACTAGCAAAAACTAATAAAACATATGAAGAATCTGTAGCTAAGTTTTTTAGGCACTTTTTAAATATTGCTTGGGCGATGCATCATATTGGTAAAAAAGATATATCGCTTTGGGATGATGAAGATAATTTTTATTATGATGTTGTTGAAATGTCAAATGGTTCAACTGATCGTTTAAGGGTTCGATCTTTAGTAGGAATTATTCCTTTATTTGCTGTAGAAATTCTTCATAAAAATCTTTTTGAAGAATTAAAGGAATTTAAAGTTAGGGCGGCAGATATTGTTAGAACTCGACCAGATTTAGCATCGTTAATTTCAAATATTGAAGAAACCAATTCAGAAGGAAATTATCTTTTTTCAATTATGCGAGGGTTTAGGTTAGGACATCTATTAAAACGATTATTAGATGAAGAAGAGTTTTTATCCGATTATGGAATTCGTTCTCTTTCAAAATACCATGAAAAGCATCCATTTGTATTTGAACATTATGGTCACCATCAAATTCAATATGAGTCAGGTGAAAGTCGTTCGAATATGTTTGGGGGTAATTCTAATTGGAGAGGACCTATTTGGATGCCTTTAAATTATATGATAATACAATCTTTACGAAAATACTATACGTTTTACGGGCCTACCTATGTGTATGAATTCCCAACAGGATCCGACAATAAACTTAATTTAAATGAAATTGCTAACGAGCTTTCTAAGAGATTAATAAAGCTTTTTGAAAGTGATGAAAGTGGTAAATTCCAATACCATGCTAATGATAAGCACCAACTTTTTTCAACAAATGAGCATTTTAAGGAGCAACATCTTTTCTATGAATTTTTTGATGGAGATAATGGTAAAGGCTTAGGCGCTTCTCATCAAACAGGCTGGACAGCACTGATCGCTAATTTGATTATGGAATTAGAGGAAAATAAGGGGTGATAAATAAGCAATAATTCATAAGTCAATAGCTTCATAAATAACAAGTTAAATCAATTTAAAGTAGCTTTAAAATTTCACTATATTTGTTAAAATATCATACACTTTTATGAAAAAATTATTCAACCTAGCCTTCATTGCACTAGTTTTAGTTGCATCATGTGAAGAAGAGAAAACGCCTAAACCATCAAAAATAGATTTTACAGGAATTTCAGATTCGATTAAACCTGGAGATAACTTTTTTATGCATGTCAATAAAGTTTGGTATGATACAATTCAAATTGCCGATGACCAAGTAGGGGTAGGGTCTTATAGTTTTTTGAATATCCCTCAAAAATTACTGCTACAAAATATTTTAGAAGATGTTTCTTCAACGGAACATCCAAAAGGTAGTATAGAGCAAAAAGTTGGCGATTTTTATACTTCAGGTATGGATACAGCGCAAATTAATAAACGCGGTTATGATCCTATTCAGCCAGTGTTGAAGAAAATAAATAGTATAAATAGTACATCGAGCCTTATAGATTTTGTAACAGAAGAAATAGAATCAGGAGCAAATTCTATTATTAATTTACGTGTATATGCTGATGATAAAAATAGCAGCATGAATATTTTGCACGCAAGTCAAGCTGGGTTAGGGTTACCGGATCGTGATTATTATTTTAAAACAGATTCTGCAACAATTGGAATACAAAACGCCTATAAAAAATATATTACTACTTTATTTCAATTAACTGAACAAGAAAATGCTGAAAAAAAGGCAGAAACGGTTTATGAAATAGAAAAAAAGTTAGCAGAATCTCATAAAACACGTATTGAGCGAAGAGATATACAAGCAAACTACAATAAATTTTCGGTTGTAGACATGAGCAAAAATGAGCCTAAAATTGGTTGGAGTACGCTATTAAAAAAATTGAATTTGGATATAGATTCAGTAGATGTAGAACAACCAGCTTATTACAACAAACTAAATGAAATGTTGAGTACTGTTGCTATAGATGATTGGAAATCTTATTTAAAAGCGAGAACTATAGACACTTATGCTGATGTGCTTAGTTCTCCTTTTGAAATGGCGGTATTTGAATACAATAAAGTTTTAAACGGACAATCAGAACAAAAGCCACGTGCCCAACTAATGGTTCAACAGGTAGATAGGCAATTAGGCTTTGCTTTAGGACAACTTTATGTAAAAAAGTACTTTAACGAAGCAGCTAAAAAAAGAGTTCTAGATTTGGTTAATAACCTTCAGAAAGCATTTGAAAATAGAATTTCTGAATTAGATTGGATGAGCGACAGTACCAAAGTAAAGGCTAAAGAAAAACTATACGCGATTACAAAAAAAATTGGATATCCTGATGTTTGGAGAACGTACGATGTTACTATCGATAAAGCTAAATATTTTGAAAATGTAGTTGCTTTACAAAAAAGTGATTACGAGTTCGATATGAAAGAACTTAACAAAGCACCAAATAAAGACCTTTGGGGTACAACACCTTCTACGGTTACAGCATATTACAGGCCATCACTTAATGAAATAGTTTTTCCTGCTGGAATCTTACAATTTCCGTATTTTGATGTTGAAGCTGATGATGCCGTTAATTATGGTGGAATAGGAATGGTAATAGGGCATGAGTTAACTCACGCTTTTGATGATAATGGAGCACAATATGATAAAGATGGAAATGTAAAAAACTGGTGGACGAAAGACGATTTTGAAAAATTTAAAGCTAAAACCCAACAATTGATAGATCGTTATAGCACATTTACAGTATTAGATACCGTTCCAGTTAAAGGAGCCTTAACTATAGGGGAAAACACTGCTGATAATGGTGGTATTTCTATTGCGTATGATGCTTTTAAAATGACGGAGCAAGGTAAAGACACTGTCAAAATTAACGGTTATAGTCCAGACCAGCGTTTCTTTTTATCTATTGCTAGAATTTGGAGAGTAAAAACACGTGATGAGTTTATGCGTAATTATGTAAACACAAATTCTCATTCTCCAGCTATATGGAGAGTAAATGGACCATTAATGAATACAACACCATTTTATGAAGCTTTTAATGTTCAGGCTACCGATAAAAATTATAAAACAGAAGAAGAAAGAATTAAAATTTGGTAGAATTATTTTTATATCAAACTAACAATAACCAATTCACACAAAACGAATCACATGAAAAAAACACATGTATTGCTTGTAGTATTATGTATATGCCTTTATTCTTGTTCACCAAAAATTGATGATATTATTAATGCAACAGAAGTAGAACGGATAGAAAAAACACTTTCTTCTGATGATATGGAGGGAAGAGAAACCTTTACTCCAGGTATTGATAAAGCGGCAGATTTTATTGCTTCAGAATTTGCAAAGAGCGAGTTAGGTTATTTTGGGGATAATACGTCTTATTTTCAAGAGTTTATAATGCTAAAAGCTACTCCGTTAACAATAAGTGGTATGCTTGATACTGAAGTATTAGATACTACTAATGTTACAATTACTACCACTACAAAAAAAATAGATGTACAATCTTTTAAAGATTATGAAATTGTAACTGTGCAAAAAGATGATGAATTTGCAAAAAAAGTATATCCAGTATTTAGAGCAGAAAAGAATGTTTTAGTCTTGATTGATACAAGTCATGCAAAAAATTTCAGTAGAATAAAAAGATTTGCTAGTAGAGCTAAGTTTCCTTCTTCAGCATCTCAAATTTTCATAGTAACAACACAATTAGAACCATCTACGATTGCATTGCAAATTACAAATGAAATTACAGAGCAAAAATTAAAAAATATAGTAGGTGTTATTCCTGGGAAATCTAAAAAAGAAGAATATGTTGTCTTTGGAGGTCACTATGATCATATCGGGATTGGTAAGCCAGATGCTGAAAACGATAGTATTTATAATGGGGCAAATGATGATGCTGCGGGAACTACGGCTGTGATGATGCTAGCTAAATATTTTAATAAAGTAAAAGACAATGAACGGACTTTAGTATTTGTAGCTTTTACAGCAGAAGAAATAGGTGGTTTTGGAAGTCATTATTTTAGTGAGCAATTTAATCCAGACCAAGTTATGGCAATGTTTAATATTGAAATGATTGGTACCGATAGCAAATGGGGAGCCGACAGTGCTTATATAACCGGATTTGAAAAAAGTAGCATGGGAGAAATTTTACAGGCTAATTTAGTAGGGTCTAAATTTCATTTTGAGCCAGATCCGTATCCTAAACAAAATTTATTTTACCGTAGTGATAATGCTACTTTTGCAGCATTAGGAGTGCCTGCACATACAATTTCTACTTCAAAAATGGAAGAACCACCTAATGATGAGCCTAATTATCATAAAGCAAGTGATGAAATAGAAACTTTGGATATGAATAATATGGCGGAAATCATAAAAGCCATCGCTATTAGTAGCAAAACTATTGTTAGTGGAGTTGATACACCTAGTAGAGTAGCAACAGAAGAGGAGTAGGGTTTATTAAAAACCTTTTGTGCTACTTTTTTTAAGAGACCGAAAAATAAAGTTGGGCGATTGTTCAATTTATTTTTCGGTTTTATTATTGTAAGACTTTTTTAAGTTGTAATTCGGATGGTGGATGAAATTCAATCAAAATTAACAAATCAATTTAGTAGATTAGGAATTCTATATTTGTCATAATTTAATACTGACCTTATAAAATTTTGGTAAAACAATAGGTGAGTGGAGCGTCCATTTTTAGGCTATAAAAATACAATTTCCTAATCGCTGTTTCTTTTTGCTATCTTAGTAAATATATTAATTAACCATACACGAACACTTTATCAGCTATTTTGATTCATGACTGTTGTAATTGGCCAAATAGAATCTTTAATAAGGATTAGAGAAACCTTAGATCAAAAAGGAATCACTAGATTTAATTCTATTGGTGATATCAACAAATTCATTAAAAATTATAACAACGAAAAAGAGGAAACTTTCTTTAAAATTCAAAATGAAGTTGATCTTGAAATAGATGTCTTACTAGCTGAATGGCATGAATTGCAAAAAGAATATGACACCTTACAGGCAAATGCCATAACAAAATATGAAGGTAGAATAAGCAAACTGAATAAGAGATGCATTTCCTTAGATTCAACTCCTGCAAAAAATGCATTTATAGAAGTGGTCATCTTTTATCAATATTACTTCTTTAAAGTAATTAAGTATGTTTTAGAGAAAAATTTCAATAGTCTTATTAGTTGGAAGACTAATAAAAAAGGAGGAATTCTGAAATCAAAAATAAATGAAATAAAGGCAAAAATACCAAATAGACAAGCAACTATTTCAAAACGTTTCACCAAAAAACTTAATGAGCTTGAATATATAAAGGAAGTTGCCTATTCATTAAACTCATTAATTGCGGGAGCAATTGGTGAAAACTTAGTAGAAAAAGAGTTAAAAAAATTACCCGATACGCATGTACTTTTCAATGACTTTTCTGTCCAATTCAATAAACCAATTTACAATAAAAGTGAGAATAAGCGTATATATAGTATTCAAATCGATCATCTTTTAGTTAGCAGAGCTGGTATTTTTATTATAGAAACAAAAAACTGGAGTAAAGAATCAATTGCGAGGTTTGATATGAGATCACCAATTAGTCAAATACGAAGGGCAAGTTTTGCACTTTTTGTTATTCTGAATATTCGCAATTCTGCAGAGGGCAGTTTTCTCAATAAACATCATTGGGGTGAAAGGAAATTACAAATAAGAAATCTTATTGTAATGATTAATAATAAACCAAAGGAAGAGTTCAAATTTGTAACTGTTAAAGTATTAAATGAGTTAAACGAATTCATAAACTATTTTGAGCCTATATATGATGAATCAGAAGTTAGAAGTATTGTTCAACATTTAAAAAACATTAAAAATTCGAGAATCCCGTAAATTTTTTTATTATGAAATACAATGTATCTGGGATATTTTACATAACGGCTAATTATAGATACAAATGTTTTTAAACTCTGCGAAGCAAACCGCTTATTAGTTTAATTACCCAAGTTCCAATTATTCTTATGAAAACGAATGCTTCTGGGATATTTTACATAATATCATTATAGCTATCAAATGGAAACAATGCCATAAACTACATAATGAACATTTGTACTATAATGTCTTGCGTTATGACACTTTGCTTTGGAAAAGCAAAGTATTTGGTACTTCACTTTCTATAAATTTTTCTTCTATATTGTTCTTCTGAAAGGCAATGGAACACTTATTATGCGACCCGACGTTAGGAGAGGAGTGTAATGTGTGTGGAATGGTATTTTACTACAAAATTCTATTTTCCTTACGGATTTCGGTAATTGATTACTAGTTAATATTTCTTATATTTAATTCCTCCAATATTTTTAAAATACTTTGATTTATTTTCTAATACAACTTTTTTAATGAGTAAAGTAAAATTACCTAAAGCCTTAATCGACCAAGTAAAAGATGGTAACGCAATTTTATTTTTGGGAGCTGGAGCTGCATTTGATGCCAAACACCCGAAAAATGAAAAACCACCAACAGGTAAGCAGTTAGCCAATTTAATCGCAGAAAATTTTTTAGGTAATGGATTTGAAGATTCAGACTTGCAATATATATCTGAATTAGCCATAAGTGAGACCGATTTATTTACTGTTCAAAAATTCATAGCTGATATTTTTAAAAAATTCAAACCTGGCTTACATCATCTAAGAATACCTTTGTATAAATGGCATTCAATATATACTACGAACTATGATTTAATAGTAGAAGATTCTTATAATGGCGAAAAAAATGCTCAACAAATTTTGGCCACATTTGTGAAAAATGGAGAAAGAATAAAGGATAAAATGGGACATCCAAATTCAATTATGTACACCAAACTCCATGGTTCTATAACAGATATCAATGATAAAGAACTTCCTTTAATTCTAACCCCTGACCAATATGTAGACTATAGAGAAAACAGAAGTAGGCTATTTGATAGGTTAAAAGAAGATTCATATGAAAGACCTATTATTTTCGTTGGTTTTAGCTTTGCTGATTGGGATATAAGATATTCTTTGAAAGAACTAGAAAAAATGGGTAATGCTAGGCCACGTTCTTATATGGTAGGGCCTTTTATAAATGAAGTCGAAGAAAGATTATGGGAAGCCAAGAAAATTTCCTCTATTAAACTTTCTTTTAAAGATTTTATGGAAGAACTGAATAATGAAATCTCAGAAAACCAGAGGGTATTAAGTGCTGTTCGAAAAAAAGATGTTTCGCATCCAATAATGAATAAATTTCAATCTGGAGTTGACATGCCAGAGAGACTATTAGAGTTCATAAATAGAGATGCTGTTTATATTCATGCAAATTTGGCAGAAAAGAATACTTCTCCTGAGGTATTCTACAAAGGATACTTTGATGGATGGGACCCAATAATAAAGAACTATGATGTTCAAAGAAAAGTTACTGATTCTATATTATCAGAAGTTTTTTTAATAGAAGAGGAAGAAAGAATAACTTCTCAGGAGCTGTACCTCGTAACAGGAAATGCTGGTTCAGGTAAAACAGTTCTTTTACATAGAATAGCTTGGGACGCTGCGGTTGAATTTGAAAAATTATGTCTTTACTATAAGTCAGACGTTTCAATAGAATACAACAGATTAGTGGAGCTTTTTCAAGTTGTCAAAGAAAGAATTTTTTTATTTGTAGACAACATTACTGATAGGGTTGATGATATAGATTTCATTTTAGGTAAAGCGAAAAAAGATGGTATTCTTTTAACTATTGTTTCGGCCGAAAGAACTAATGTTTGGAATATCGCTGGTGAACGCCTTTACATTCATTTATCAAGAAGGTATACTCTAGGTTATTTAGATGACAAAGAAATTAATGATTTGATTGATTTACTTACAAAACATAAATCATTAGGTTATTTAACAGGTAAAAGTAGAGAAAAGCAGAAAGAAGCTTTATCAGAAAAATCTGGAAGAGAATTATTAGTTGCATTATATGAAGCGACCGCAGGAAAACAGTTTGCAGATATTGTAATGAACGAGTACAATTCTATTCCAAGTGAAGAAGCGAAAAATTTATATCTAACAATATGTATGTTCCATAGAATTGGTTCCTATGCAAGAGCAGGAAATGTTTCCAGGCTTCATAATATTAGTTTTACTTATTTTAAGGATCAATTATTTAAACCTCTGGAGTCGGTAGTTTATCATAAGAGAAATTATGTAATTAATGATTATGTATTTACCACAAGACACCAGCATATTGCCGAACTAGTTTTTGAACAAGCCTTACTTGACCAAGACTCTAGGTTTCAAAAATATATTGAAGTGATTTCTAAATTAGACGTGGATTATGAAAGCGATAGACATGTATTTATAGCACTTACTAATGCAAAAAAATTAATGGAAGCATTTCGAGATGTTGAAAAAATAAGGGCAATTTATTCAGTTGCATATGAGAACTTAGGAGAAGATGCATCTCTGCTTCAACAAGAATCTATTTTTGAAATGAATGCTCATGGAGGAAACTTGGAAAAAGCAGATTCATTGCTTAAAAAAGCTCATCTTCTGGAACCAAAAAATGGATTAATAGCTCATTCTAAAGCTGAATTCCTTTTAAGAAAAGCACAAAAAACTTCTCAACCTTTAATAATCACAAAATTAATTAACTCAGCAAAGGAAATTTGTGCTGAAATAGTTGGGAATATTCGAAATAAAAATATAGTACATGGCTATCATACGCTCTTGAAAATATTACTTTTCGAACTTAAGATACTTTTTGATAATGGACCACAGGAAACCATAGAAAGAAAAATACAGGAGTTCGAAAAAACAATAAATAAAGTAATGCAAAATTACCCGAAGGAAAGCTTCATATTGGACGCTGAATCTAGTTTTAATCAGTTAATAGACAATAGTCCGAGAGCATTAGAATCTATGAAATCTGCATTTGAAATCAATAAAAGAAGTCCTTATCTCGCAACTAGATTAGCTAACTACTATGTTGAAAATCAAAATATTAATGAAGCAATGGAGATATTACAAGAATCTGTAAATTTAAATCCAAACAATAAAGATTTAAATTTTAGGTATGCCAGATTATTAATGGAAAAAAATCCTGAGGATTACTCTGAATTGAAACATTATCTAAGAAAATCTTTTACTAAAAATGACAAAAGGTATGAGGCTCAATTTTGGTATGCTAGAACTTTATATTTACTAGGAGAGGAAGAAAATAAAGAATACTTTAATTATTTAAAAGGTGTTTCTTTAGACGTAAGAATAAAAAGACAACCGCAAGGCGAGGTAACTTTTAATGGTACTTTAAAAATATATGAAGGAACAGTTACAAAAACAGAAGATTCCTACGGCTTTGTAAAAGAAGATTTAAGTGGCGAAAGTTTTTACTTTTATAGAGGCAGAAGTATGGGAGAACTAAGAAAAAACAATAGAGTCAAGTTTAAGAAGGCATTTAGCTATAATGGTCCAACGGCTATAATTATTGAATAACTAGTTTTTCGGCCTAAGAGAATTTTTGCAAAACAATAGGGAGAGGAGCGTTAAGAATTTTAGGGGGCTGGTTACAAGATTTGTTGACTGCCTCATTAGCTCTTTTACCTTAAAGCAGTCTTAAGCGTTACAATGGATCCTAAAATTTAGCGACTGAGCCGTACATTGTTTCTAAAATTATCTGTAAGCCTTGATTTTTTTGTTTCTTTTTTTATCAAGAAAAAAAGATATTTTAATTAAAATTTGAAAATGAAATTATTTAAAGATAATAGGGTAGGGGTAAAAGCGGCATATATAATCGGTTTGGCCACAATTATTGCTGCTCTACTGACCGTTGTTATTTCTAATATTTTCAAATTAAATCAAGAGGTAAGTAAAGTTACTATTCAAGAAAAGGTTGTCTTCACTAATGAAGATTTGATTAATTCATTTGATTCAATTAGTGAAAAGACACTCCCGAATGGGATTCACTATATAGAAAAAGGTTCTGATATAGATTTAGTTCAATTTCTTGTCAATCAAAATTTATCAGACTTTGAACTTTACAAAGACTCGGATAAAAGCTTTAATCATATTGGTTTTAATAAAAACTACGATTATGATAGATTAGATTCTATGTTCTTAGATATTCCACAAACGTTATTTAAAGATTTACATACTAGAACATCTTCCATATTAAATATAAGCGCAAAAGAGGATATTTCTTATGAAATTCAAAATAGCTATGATGAAATTTTTGATAGTCTTCTTAGAGCGGAAAATCTTGATTATGAAAAGTTGAAAAGATTTGCTCCCATTTTTGACATCTCACTATACAACAAAAGCAAAAAAGATTTAATAGTTTCAAATATGGAGATTGATATCGTCAGAACCGCTCCGGTTGGATGGGGTGGTGGTGGACCAACAGATGTAAATCATGCAGATTCTATAAGCTCACTTAAATTATATAATTTGAAAATTCCCAAAAATAAGCTCTTCTTTTATCAATACTCGGAAGAAATTTCTTCTGATAAAACATTTTTTGATTCAATTACTCCTAAGTACTTAAAAGAACAAAAAGAACTGAAAGATTCTTTAGAGAATATATTAGGAGAATATAGTTCAAGAGGTTTAATATTATCTCAAGAAATTTTAAACGCAAAATTCAATGAATCTACACTCAATGAGAAGCCAATAAATTATGAGTTGTTGCCACCTATTAAGTTCCCTTCTGAAGCCCCATTGAGATTGCAAATAAGGATTTTTCATGAAGGCCCAGAAATGGAAGAGTTTTGGATGATTCTTAGATTAAAGTTTTATAATTCAAATTCAATTGTTGAAATACCATTACAGTTTTTAATGTAGAGATTTATTTTCTATTTGACATAATGTTAGAAGCACCTAAAGAAAGCTTCAAACAAAGGATAGTGGTAGCAAGTGCTCATGGCCATTTTAGTGGTCAAGTCCAACGCTACATCTCGCTCAAAATTTAAAAGGTTCTTAATCTTCCAAATTTGTGCCGTGAGCTGTTGCGGCAAGCTGACGAGAATCTTCTGAAAAATTTATTGCTAGACTGTTTCTCATAAATCGCATATTTCAAAAGAATCTAAAAGTTTTGCTTTTTTTGGCGTTGGCAAGCGCTGGCAAATTGTGTTTATATTTAAAATGCGTTTTTCAGCATTTTGTAATTTAAAAAGCAATCGAGCGTTTGCTAGCGGCAATTTGACATAATGACAAATTATAGATACAGCTACAAGGTTTGTCGCTGGGTTCTGAGAATTTGAAATTTTCTACAAAATATTTTCTGTGTACGATTATTGAAGCTACGTAAATTAGACAGGCTGATGACCCTGTTGGTAATTCTCATAAAAACTATAAACGTGAGGGATATTTTACATAATACTACATTATAGCTATCAAATGGAAACGATGCCTTAAACAACGTAATGAACATTTGTACTATAATTTATATTATGTAAAATAGAATATTTTACACTCTTCAAAATGTAGTATGTCGATACTTTAAATCCTTTAACGGAATTAAACCAAAATTTAATTACCGGATTAAGCCGCTTATTACATTTGCTCCATAAATCTAAACTTAAAATAAACAAAATACTCTATGAAAAAAAGTACGTTCCTTTTGGTTGTGTTTCTTTTTACATTATTAAATGCATGTTCAAAAACTGAAGATGTTTTTATTCCTCAATCTGAAGTCTTTTTATTAAAAGCGAGCTCAGATGCAAAAATTAGTGGTAAAATTACCTTTACTGAAAAACAAGATGGTTCTACAATTGTTTTATTAGAAATGGACGGTTCAAATGATGATATTCACCCTGCATTTATTTATGCAGGCAATTTTCAAACCGGTGGACAAATTGCAATTTCCCTTGAGGCTATTCAATGCAATTGCCAAGCAAGTACTACCTATGTAGCAACCTTAGATGATGGATCTCCTATTAGCTTTGATCAGCTAAAAAAGTTTAATGGTCATGTAAGAGTACATCAAAGTAAATCAAAAATGAGTATTATTTTAGCCAATGGTAATATTGGAAGCAATAGGAATTTAAAATAATCAATTGCTCTTTTAATTTTTAAAACCCTTTACAGTTTATGTAAAGGGTTTTTTAATATCATTTTAGTTATACCACTAAATTATTTTACGCCTTTATCTAAAGCATCTTTTAAATCTTTTAATTGATTTTCTTTAAAAACCATAGTTCTGTGTGGAAAAGGAATTTCGATTCCTTCCGCATCAAAACGTTTTTTAATGCTTTCTAATAAATCGCACTTCATCACAAAAGCGGATGAGTAATCCCAGGACCATGCCCAAGCACGTAAAGTAACTTCTGAATCATTGAGTCCGATAACTCTAACCAATACCTTTGGGTCTCCATTTTTAACTTCTAATGGTGTTCTATGGTCTACCAAGTTCGGATGTGCTGTACATTCTTTCATCATGATACTTTTAGCCAAATCAATATCACTATCATAAGAAATTCCAACTTCTATCCATTGGCAGCATTTACGATCTCCTAAATCGTAATTAATTAGTTTTTCTTTGTTGATGATTGCATTTGGTATTACAATCATTTTATTTTCAAAATTTCGCATCACCGTATGGCGTAACGTAATATCTGTTACGGTACCAACCATATCATCTGAAATTTTAACAACATCATTTATTTTAAAGGGTTTAAATGTAATGATAAACACTCCCCCAACTAAGTTTGCAAAAGCTTCCTGAGAAGCAACACCAACCACAACGGCTATAACTCCAGCGCCTCCTAATGCTGTTTGTGCTACACCTCTTAAAGACGGGAACGCCATAATTGCAAATAATATCCCCATAAAATAAACAGCAAAGACCGCTAAATTTCTTAAAAATTTAAAACTGGTAGGATCTCCTTGTTCTTCAACTCTTTTTTTAATGGCTTTGGCAAATAAAGTTTGCACTAAAGAGACAGAGACTACTGTTACAATAAGGATAAATCCTAAATAAAAAATCAGCCAAAAATCTTTTGTAGCCCGACCATAATACTGTTCATCTATAAAAATGAAACTAATAGCACTTAATCCTAAAATAATCCAAAGGGTTTTAAGAATTCTACGAACCAGATTTAAAGTATTGGAACCTTGTTTTGGAAACCTTTTCAGGAGTCTTTTTTGTAACCAATTGTGCAACACATTGGTTAAAAATAATAATGCTACGACGGTAAGTATAACACCGAAAAAGTAGTAAATAGCTTTTGAATGTTCTTGAATGAAATCGTCCATTTTTAGTATTTGGTTTTATCCATTTTAGAATCCCATTTTTTAAATACTTCTAAGGCATTTTTACGAGATAGTTGAACAAATTTTATTTGTCTGCCTTCTATATTTTTTTCAATTTCGTCATAAATAAATTGATCGTCAAAATTTATTGCAGCAGCATCTTCGCGATTACATCCAAAGAAAACCATTTTTGGTCTAGTCCAATATATGGCACCTAAGCACATTGGGCATGGTTCACATGATGTATAAATTACACAATCTGTTAATTGGAATGTATTTAGTTTTTTACATGCTTCTCGAATAGCAACAACTTCTGCGTGGGCTGTTGGGTCATTTGTTGAAGTAACTTTATTATATCCTTCTGCTATTATTTGATCATCTTTAACAATTACAGCCCCAAAAGGACCGCCAGCATTTGCTTTCATTCCTTCTTCAGCAAGAGCTATTGCTCTATTCATAAAATAGTCATCTCTCTCTGTCATTCTTCTTCGGATATATTACTGTTTATCTTGCAAAAGTCGGATTTTATTCTGTAATCGAGCATAAAAAAACACCAATAATAATACTCTTATTGGTGTTTTGTATTGTATCAAATTTATTTTTTTTCAGGAATTTCTAAAACATTACCTTGATAGCTAATTGGTGTTCTTTGTGAGCTATTTATGACTATTGAGCTTGTCCAATTGGGGAATAATGTTATTGTAATATTATATGATTCTGTTGCATTATTAATTTGCAATGTAATTATATTTCGTTGTGAAGTATTATCTTTAATAGCTTCGTATTTTTTGGGAATACCTTTAAATTTAACACCAGCTTCTGAAGTATACCCCCCTCCCATTTGACGTTCTCCATAGTATGGCAATTCTGCCGAAATTGTATCGCCTTCTATTTTTAAAAAATTCGAATTTCCTATTAAATTTATACTTCCACTAGAATTTCCAGCACCTAATAATCCGCTATTTGAAAGCGCATTTAAACTTGTAGATGCTCTTGGTGATGCCCAATTTGATTCAATCATAAATTTTTTATTTGCAACTAGTTCATCTAAAGCTCTACTTTCTGGAGTAGCTTCAACTATTTTTTTTGAACTAGTACATCCTATAATTAGGATAAATGTAAATAATAATGATAGTTTCATAATGATATATATAATTACTTAAAAATAGCAATTTTTATACCACGTTTAATGGCTATGAGCAGTTGTATAGTAGTCTCGTAATTCTGATTGTAAAATCCCAAAAGCGTCAAATTGATTTTTAATACGTTCAAGTTGATTTCCCATAACTTCTTTTTTTTCTTTTATGGAATTTATAATTTCTTGATTCGTTTTTTTTAATCGTTCCATTTGATTTTTTAACAGGTTTCTTTTTTCAAAAAGATCTTTTGTTTTGGGTTCACAAGTGTAACTATTCAGTTTTGTATTTAACTGCTCTAAATCTTTAGTATATCGCTCTAATTTAACGATATAATTACGTGTATTCAAACTAGATTCTTGTGATTCTGAGGTGCTTTTGAAGTAGTTCATAGTAATCGTTTTAATAGGCACCAATAAGTTACGACATTTAGTGTAAGAAAAATAACATTTAATATAGTATTAATGCATTTTTAACA
>TARA_R110002051_G_scaffold28077_3_pt1 | contig 20199 bp, 21 predicted proteins | sample TARA_R110002051 | Tara Oceans TARA_R110002051 (sample SAMEA4397023) | marine metagenome | biome: Polar Biome; feature: [MES] marine water layer (ENVO:01000295) within the mesopelagic zone...; material: water (ENVO:00002006), including particulate matter (ENVO:01000060) such as......
CCTCGGGCCGTCCGACGACATCCGGCAGGAGCCATCATTTGGCGAACCTCAGCCTTCGATGGCGGCATTCGAGCCGGTGCCGTCGATTGATGACGTCTCTGTGGCGCCAGAGCCGGTAGCCGCTCCCGATGATCATGTTCGCTCCGTCGAAACCACGGCCGATTCTGACGAATTGCCTGATTTCGATGTTCTCGCCGGCGACACGGCAGACGGAGTTTACGCACACGCCAAACCCTCCGGCCCGATGATTTCGGAGCCGCGCTGGGATATGCCGTTCGATTTCCGCGACGACGCTTTCAGCGAAAGCCTGCAGCGCAAGCCTGCCCAGCCGGCGCAAGCCCTGGTGCAGCCGGCGGCCGTCGATCCGATGCTCGATGAAGATTTCGAGCTGGCGCTCGACGATCTCGAACTTGACCTGACGGACATCCTGTCGGACGAGGACCTGCACGCCTTCGAGGAGCCGAAGCCGGCCGCAGCACCTGCAGCGGTATCCGCACCGGTTCAGCCGCAGCGCTTCACCGCATCCTGGTCACCGGTGGCACGGGTCGTTCCGACGCCGTCCGCTGTTGCCGCGGCGCCCGCACCGGCACCCTATGCAAGCGCATTGACCCCGCCGACTTCCATCCCGCCGACGCCGATGGCAGAGCCTCTGGTGCCCGCCTTCACGGCTGAGACCGCGCCGAGCCTGGCTTTCGATCCGGGACTGATCTCCGAGACGGAAGAGCAGCCCGAGCCTGTATTCGACCTGAATGTTCCCGACCTTCAGGCCGCGGAGCAGGAGCCCGCACCGGTCTACCGCAACGACTACGACTTCGACATCGATGCCGAGCTTGCATCCCTGCTGCAGCCGGTCGCCGCAGATGCCGCCGAGGCAGCCGAACCCATCGAGACCGCTCCTGCCGAGCCGGTGCCGCAGCCTGCGGCCCCGTCGGGCTACCTCGATCTCGACGACTTCGAGCGCGCCCTGGAACAGGACTTTCGCCGCAGCCTGACCAATCCGCTGCCAGCCCAGTCGAACGCGGAAAGGCTCTCTGCCCGCTCCGGCGCCGCGTTTGCCGAAAGCCCGCGCCGCTCGATGGCCGCCTTTGCGATGCCGCTGGCCATTGCCGGCGTCGTTATTGCCGGCGGATCGGTCGCCTATGCGCTGTTTGGCGGAGACAGCAGCTCGATTGCCGCCAATGGCGAGCCGATCGTGATCGCGGCCGACACCAGCCCGGTGAAGGTCCTCCCGGCCAATCCCGGTGGAAAGACTGTCCCGAACCAGGACAAGGCTGTCTACGACCGTGTCGCGGGCGACGTGCCTGCGGCGCCCATGCAGGAAGCCTTGATTTCCGCCAGCGAGGAGCCGGTCGACGTCGTGCAGAAGACGCTGATGACCGACCAGCTGCCGCTGGAAGGGGAAAGCACCGCCGAGCTGGCCAGTGCCTCCGATTCTCCGTATCGCGAGGATCGCCTCACGCCTGACGCGCAGCAGGCAGACCTGCCGCCGGAAGCGTCCCAGTCCGTGTCGGTCATGCCGCGCCGGGTGAAGACGATGATCGTGCGCCCTGACGGGACACTCGTGGAGCAGGAGGTCGCTGCCCCGGTCGAGCCGACGGTACAGGCGTCGATCCCGGTCGAGACCCAGAAGGTCGCGGCAGCTTCGGTCAAGAACGTCGAGATCGCCTCCATTCCTGATGCCCCGATCGCTGGGTCCGATGCGTCGGAGCAGGGGCAGGCGTCGGGCATCGTGCCGGTGTCTGCGGATGCATCCGCCGACATGGCCGGCCTCGAGCTGGAGACCCCGGTTGCGGATCAGCCGTCGATTGCGGCTCCGATTCCAACCGCACGGCCCACGCGCCAGCCGGCAAACGTCGCGGCGGCTGTCGCCGACGAGGGCGCCGTCAGCACGGCCACAGTGCCGACGACTGCCGCACCACCGGCTGCTCCGCAGCAGACCCAGGTGGCGGCTCTTTCGCCAGGCGGGTACGTCATCCAGATCGCCTCGCTGCCGAGTGCCGCAGACGCGGAGAAGTCCTACCGGAACCTCTCTTCGAAGTTTGCATCCGTTATCGGCGGTCGCGGTGTCGACATCCGCGCGGCCGAGATCGCCGGGAAGGGCACCTTCTACCGTGTCCGCATCCCGGCCGGCAGCAAGGCCGAAGCGGTGCAGCTCTGCGAAAGCTATCGTGCCGCCGGCGGAAGCTGCCTCGTCGCCAAGTAATCGACAGGGACATGACCAATCGAACGGGGCCGGAAGGCCCCGTTTTCGTTTGGGTCGATCCCTGCCGGCATTCGCAATTTCCGCCGTGGCGCCTATCATCGCCGTATGACCGAATCAAAAGCACTGATCCTGGGGGCGGGCGGCCCCGTTCTTTCCGCCGACGAGATTGCCCTCTACCGTAATGAGCGGCCATGGGGGTTCATCCTCTTTGCCCGAAATATCCAGGAGCCGTCCCAGATCGCCGATCTGGCGGCGGCCATGCGCGACACCGTCGGACGGCCCGATGCCCCGGTGCTGATCGACCAGGAGGGCGGTCGCGTTCAGCGCATCCGCCCGCCGCTCGTCGAGAAATATCCCTCCGCTGCGGCACTCGGCGCGCTTTATCGACAGGATCGCGAGATGGGGTTGCGCGCTGCATGGCTAATGTCGCGCCTGCACGCCTTTGACCTCCTGAAGCTCGGGACCAATGTCGATTGCCTGCCGGTGCTCGACGTCCCGGTGGAGGGTGCGAGCAATGTCATCGGCGACCGCGCCTACGGCTTCGATCCGGTGACGGTATCGGACATGGGCAAGGCGGCGGCGGACGGCCTGACCGCCGGCGGCGTGCTGCCGGTGATGAAGCATATTCCCGGCCATGGCCGCGGCATGGCCGACTCCCATCACAATCTGCCGGTGGTGACCGCCAGCCGCGCCGAACTCGAGGCCCACGACTTCCTGCCGTTCAGGGCGTTGAAGGACGAGTTGATGGCGATGAGCGCCCATATCGTCTTCACCGCGATCGATCCCGATCAGCCGGCGACGACCTCTCCCAGAGTCATCGAGGAGATCATCCGTGGATACATCGGCTTTGACGGCCTTCTGATGTCCGACGACACCTCGATGAACGCGCTGAAAGGGACGATCGGCGAGCGGGCCCGGCGAATAGCTGGGGGCGGATGCGATATCATCTTGCATTGCAACGGCGTGATGGAGGAAATGAAGGCCGTGGTCGAGGAGGCGCGTCCGCTGCAGGCCGAGGCCCTGCGGCGCGCCCGGCAGGTAGAGGCAGCCTTCGGCCCCGGCGATGGCTCCAATGAAACGGCGCTTCGCCAGGAGTTCTGGGGGCTTCTCTCCAGCTCCTGACCTGATGCATGAGGTGGGAATGGCAATGAACATCGCACCAGGCGCCATTCCGATGGACAAGCTCTGGCAGGAGGGGCCGGAGCGGGCAGCGGACGAGCCGGCGCTGATGATCGACGTCGGCGGCTTCGAGGGGCCGCTGGACCTGCTGCTGCATCTGGCAAGGTCGCAAAAGGTCGATCTCGCCAGGATTTCCGTCCTGGCGCTGGCCGAACAATATCTGCTGTTTGTCGACAGCGCCCGCCGCGTTCGCCTCGAACTGGCGGCAGACTATCTGGTCATGGCCGCCTGGCTCGCCTTCCTGAAGTCCAAACTGCTCATTCCCCAGCAGGCGAAGGGCGACGATGGCCCCTCCGGCGAGGAAATGGCGGCAGCGCTCGCCTTCCGGCTGAAGCGGCTCGAGGCGATGCGCGAGGCGGCAACCCGCATCATCAACCGCAACCGCCTCGGCCGCGACGTCTTTGCCCGCGGCGCCCCGGAACACATCCCGCACCGCGTCCGCTCGGTCTACGACGCGAGCCTCTACGACCTCCTGTCCGCCTACGCCAACCTTCGCCAGCGCCAGGCCGTCACCCAGGTGACGATCGAGCGGCGCAAGGTCTGGTCGCTGTCGGACGCCCGCGAGCTGCTGACCCGCATGCTGGGCGAGGTCACCGACTGGACGGCGCTGCAGCGCTATCTTCTGGAATATCTGCCGCCGGCGGACCGCGTGACGGCGACCGCCAGCGCATTTGCCGCATCCCTGGAGCTTGTCCGCGAGGGCAAGATCGAGATCCGCCAGGAGGGGGCATTCAAGCCCATCTACTTGCGCAACGGCCAGCAGGGCCTGCCGGCCCGGGAGACGGTCGTTGACACCTTCTGAGCATAACCCGGACGAGCAGACGGAGGACACGTCTTCTCCCCAGAGCTTCTCGCTTGCGGAGGCTGAGCGTATCGCGGAGGCGCTGGTCTTTGCGTCCGCCGAACCCGTCTCCGAAGACTTTCTGGCGGAACGACTGCCGCTCGGCGTGGACATCCCTGCGGTGATGGAGAGCCTCTCGTCTTTCTATGCCTCCCGCGGCGTCAACCTCATCCGCAGCGCAGACCGTTGGGCCTTCCGCACCGCCGCCGACCTGTCGTTCGTGATCCGCAAGGATGACAACGATGTTCGCAAGCTGTCGCGGGCCGCGCTCGAAGTGCTGGCGATCATTGCCTATCACCAGCCGGTGACACGCGCCGAGATCGAGGATATCCGCGGCGTCCAGACGTCCCGGGGCACGCTGGACGTGCTGATGGAGGCAGGGTGGGTCCGCTTCCGCGGCAGGCGCAGGACGCCCGGCCGTCCCGTCACGCTCGGCACGACGCCGGATTTCCTCGACCACTTCGGCCTGGAGGAACTGCGCGATCTGCCGGGTCTGGAGGAACTGAAGGGCGCAGGCCTCCTGTCCGGGCGCATACCGCCGAATTTCCAGGTGCCGCTTCCGGGCATGGGCGACGAGTTGCAGGATGACGAGGATCCCATCACCCAGATGGACCTCGAGGAACTGGGGCTCTTGACACCGGGCGGTGAAGAGGAGGAATGACGTCATCTTTTCGCGGGCGGGACAAGGCCCAAGGCACTAGCCCCAGCATCGAGCAAGTCATGACGCTTCCATCAGCACAACCGAGCGAAAGGACGCGGACGACGACCGGCGTGTCCTTCGCGTCGCGGTTGACGTTCGAAGACATCCATCACAGCTACCACGGCAAGCAGACGATCCGCGGCATTTCGCTGACGGCCGAGCCGGGCGAGGTGCTCTGCCTGCTCGGACCCTCGGGCTCGGGCAAGACGACGCTCCTGAGGATCGCGGCGGGCATCGAGGTGCAGGCGCAGGGCAGGGTGGTCATCGACGGACGCGAGGCCGCCGGCCCTTCCGTATTCCTCCCGCCGGAGAAGCGCGGAATCGGACTGATGTTCCAGGACTTCGCGCTCTTCCCGCACATGAGCGTGCTCGACAACGTGAGATTCGGGCTGACGGCTTTGCCGAAGCGCGAGGCCGTCGCCGCGGCGCAGGCGGCCCTGGAACGCGTCGGGCTGGCCCATTATGCCGCACAGTATCCGCATGCTCTCTCGGGGGGCGAGCAGCAGCGCGTGGCACTGGCGCGGGCATTGGCGCCGCGGCCGGGCGTCCTTCTCATGGACGAACCGTTTTCCGGCCTGGATTCCCGGCTCAAGGATACGGTGCGGGCCGATACGCTGCAGATCCTGCGAGAAAGCCGGGCCACTGCGATCGTCGTGACCCATGACGCCGAGGAGGCGATGCGGATGGCGGATCGCATTGCCCTGCTGCGCGATGGTCGGCTGGTGCAGGTCGGCACGTCGGATCTGCTCTATCGGCAGCCGAAGGATCTCTTTGCCGCCGCCTTCTTCTCGGAGATCAATCAGTTCGACGGCAGGGTCCGCGACGGCGCGGTCGATACGCCGGTCGGCAGGGTTGCGGCACCGCAGTTTGCAGAGGGTACCGCGGTCTCGATCGCCGTGCGGCTTTCGGACGTGCGCGTCATGCCGCAGGGCGGTGAAATCGAGGCGCGAATCCGCTCCAGACGCTTCCTCGGTGTGATCGAACTTCTGGAACTGGCCGTGCCTGGCCGCGAGGAACCGCTGCGTGCCCGCGTCCGCGCCGACCTGCTGCCGACCGCTCTCGCAGATGTCACCGTGACGGTTCAGCCGCAGGACATTTTGGTGTTTGAAAAAGACGGCTAAACATCATACATCCAACGCATCCGAAATTAGGAGTTGAGTTATGGGTTCCTTCAGTGTTTGGCATTGGCTGATCGTTCTGGTCATCGTCCTCGTCCTGTTTGGCCGCGGCAAGATCCCGGAACTGATGGGCGACGTCGCCAAGGGCATCAAGAGCTTCAAGAAGGGCATCAGCGAAGACGACACTCCGGATCATGCCAAGACCGTCGATCACAAGCCGGAAGACACCAAGGAAAACACGCGGACCTGAGCACATGGTCTGGACCGCAGGAGCCTTGTTGAATGCTTGATATCGGCTGGACCGAGCTGCTCGTCGTTGGCATCATTCTGATCGTCGTCGTGGGTCCGAAGGATCTGCCGCCGATGCTGCGTGCATTCGGCAAGATGACCTCCAACCTGCGCAAGATGGCCGGTGAATTCCGCTCGCAGTTTGATGAAGCCTTGCGCGAAACGGAGATGGATGACGTCCGCAAGACGATCGCGGACGTGCAGAAGCTCAACCCGTCGAATGCATTGCGCGATGCGATCAATCCGCTGCGCCAGATGGGCAACGAGATCCGCACCGATATCGAAAAGGCGACGCGCGTCGACAAGCCGGTACAAGCGTCCGCCGGAGACGCCCCGCAGGTCGCCAAGCCGGATGTCGAGGCGCAGAAGACCGTGGAGGGCGTGATCCCGGCCGAGCAGCCTGCGCCCGTCTCGGTGCCTGCGCCTGCCATGACCCTGCCGTCGACGCCGCCATCCATGCCTGTCGCCCCGTCTCCGGCGACGGCCGACGCAAAGCCGGCCAAGGCTGCGCGCAAGTCTTCAAAGCCGGCCGCGTCCGTTGCCGAGCCCGAGCCCGCGAAGGCCGCCAAGCCGAAGCGTACGCGCGCTGCCGCAACCGCGGTGGCTGAGCCCGCTCAACCCAAGCCGGCGCCGCGCAAGCGCCCCGCAAAGCAGGCCGAGACGCCGAAGGATGAAGCATGAGCGGTGACATCGACGACAAGCCGCAGCCGCTCCTGGAGCATCTGATCGAACTCCGCAAACGGCTGATCTGGTCCCTCGGCGCCTTCTTTCTCGCCTTCATCGTCTGCTTCTTCTTCGCCAAGGATCTCTTCAACTTCCTGGTCGTGCCCTACAAGTGGGCGGTGATCTGGGCCGACATGGATGTCAGCAAGTCGGAGCTGATCTATACGGCGCCGCAGGAATTCTTCTTCACCCAGGTGAAGGTCGCCATGTTCGGCGCCCTGGTCATCGCCTTTCCGGTGATCGCCTCGCAGGTCTACAAGTTCGTCGCCCCCGGCCTCTACAAGAACGAGCGGGCCGCCTTCCTGCCGTTCCTGATCGCGTCGCCGGTACTCTTCCTCCTGGGGGCGGCACTCGTCTACTTCTTCTTCACGCCGATGGTCATGTGGTTCTTCCTGGCCATGCAGCAGGCGCCGGAAGAGGGCGAGATGGCGATTTCGCTGCTGCCGCGGGTTTCGGAATATCTCAGCCTGATCATGACCCTCGTGCTGTCCTTCGGCCTGGTCTTCCAGCTGCCGGTGGTCACGACGTTGCTGGCGCGGGTGGGGATCCTGTCGAGCGACTGGCTCCGCGAGAAGCGCAAGTTCGCGATCGTCATCGCCTTCGTCGTTGCAGCCGTCCTGACGCCGCCCGATCCGCTTTCCCAGATCGGTCTTGCGCTGCCGACCATCCTTCTCTACGAAATTTCCATCTACGCCGCCCGATTCGTCGAGCGCAAACGCGCTGAGGAAGCTGTTGCCCAATCGGCCGCGTCGGACCTTTCCGAAACGGACGAGGCCTAAGGCTCTCCTGCCTTGCTTGCGAAGGTGGCGTTCCGCTCGAAAGGCCAGGGACGATGCTCGATATCAAGTGGATCCGCGACAATCCGGACATTCTCGACGAAGCGCTGAAGACGCGGGGGGCGGAGCCTGTCTCCGCCGCCCTGATCGCTCTCGACGATACCCGGCGGTCGGTCATCCAGAAGCTCCAGGACATGCAGTCCCGCCGCAATGCCGCCTCCAAGGAGATCGGCGCGGCGATGGCACAGAAGAACGCCGAGCTGGCCGACAGGCTGAAGGCGGAAGTCGCCGATCTCAAGGACACCATGCCCGCGGTGGAGCAGGACGAGCGCACCGCGATTGCGGCGCTCGAGGATGCCCTGTCGCGCCTTCCCAACATTCCGTTCGAGGACGTACCGGTCGGCAAGGACGAGCACGACAACGTCGTTGCCCGGGTGACCGGCGAGAAGCCGCGCTGGAATCATCCGGCCAAGGAGCACTTCGAAATCGGCGAAGCGCTCGGCATGATGGACTTCGACCGCGCCTCGAAGCTCTCCGGCAGCCGCTTCACCGTGCTCACCGGCCAGCTGGCCAGGCTCGAGCGAGCGCTCGGCCAGTTCATGATCGACCTGCACACCACCGAGCACGGCTACACCGAAGTGTCGTCGCCGCTGATGGTGCGCGACGAGGCGATGTTCGGCACCGGTCAGCTTCCGAAGTTCGCCGAGGATCTGTTCCGCACGACCGACGGCCGCTGGCTGATCCCGACGGCGGAAGTGACGCTGACCAATCTCGTCTCCGGCGAAATCCTCGACCAGGAGAAACTGCCGCTCCGCTTTACCGCGCTTACCCCGTCCTTCCGCTCGGAAGCGGGCTCGGCCGGCCGCGACACCCGCGGCATGCTGCGCCAGCACCAGTTCTGGAAGTGCGAGTTGGTCTCGATCACCGATGCCGAAAGCGCGGTGGCCGAGCATGAGCGGATGACCGCCTGCGCCGAAGAGGTGCTGAAGCGGCTCGGCCTGCATTTCCGTACCATGACGCTCTGCACCGGCGACATGGGCTTCAGCGCCCGCAAGACCTACGACCTCGAGGTCTGGCTGCCGGGCCAGGACGCCTTCCGCGAGATTTCGTCCTGCTCCGTCTGCGGCGATTTCCAGGGCCGCCGCATGAATGCCCGCTATCGCGGCAAGGACGACAAGGCCCTGAAGTTCGTTCATACTCTGAACGGCTCGGGTACCGCCGTCGGCCGCTGCCTGATCGCGGTCATGGAGAACTACCTCGAGGAAGACGGCTCGATCACCATTCCCGACGTGCTTCTTCCCTACATGGGCGGCCTCAAGAAGATCGAGCGCGCGTGATGCGGATCCTGCTGACCAATGATGACGGGATCCATGCCGAGGGGCTGGCCGTGCTGGAGCGCATCGCCCGGCAGCTCTCCGACGATGTCTGGATCGTTGCGCCCGAGACCGATCAGAGCGGGCTTGCCCATTCGCTGACGCTGTCGGAACCGCTGCGGCTTCGGCAGGTCGGCGACAAGCACTTTGCCCTGCGCGGCACCCCGACCGATTGCGTCATCATGGCGATCCGCGAAGTCATGCCGGAAAAGCCCGATCTGGTTCTCTCGGGCGTCAACGCTGGCGCCAACATGGCTGACGACGTTACCTATTCCGGAACGATTGCCGGCGCCATCGAGGGGACACTCCAGGGCGTTCGCTCCTTTGCGCTGAGCCAGGCCTCGCAATACGACGGCGAGGGCGGCAAGGTGGTGCCCTTCGAAGTGGCCGAAGCCCATGCGGCCGGCCTGATCCGGCAGCTGAGCACCGTCGAATTGCCGGACGGCACCTTCCTCAACCTGAACTTTCCCAACTGCGGGCCGGACGATGTCGAGGGCGTCGCGGTCACCTCGCAGGGCAAGCTCGACTTCGGCCTGACGATCGACGCCCGTCGCGACGGTCGCGGCCTGCCTTACTATTGGCTGCGCTTCGGCGAACGCCAGGGGAACTTCCGCGACGGCACGGACATCCACGCGATCAAGCACAACAAGATTTCCGTCACGCCGCTGAAGCTCGACCTCACCGACTATTCGGTGCAGGATCGCGTCGCGGATGCGCTTGGATTTGGAGTCGCCGATTGAAGTCGACCATGGTCGAGAAGGAAGGCTTTGCCGCTCTCGTTCTGCGCCTGCGGTCCGAGGGCATCTCCGACCTCGACCTGCTGACGGCGGTGGAACAGACGCCGCGGTCGCTCTTCGTGCCGGCCTCTTCGGCAGAGAATGCCTATTCCAGCCGGACGATCCCGATCGACTGCGGCGCCTTCATGGAAGGCGCCGACATGGCGGTGCGGCTTCTGGCCAGCCTGCAGGTGAAGCCGGGGCAGCGTATTCTCGAGATCGGCACCGGAAGCGGCTTCACCGCCGCGGTTCTCGGCAAGCTTGCCGAACGGGTGCTGACCATCGACCGCTACCGGACGCTGGTCACCGCCGCGCAGGGACGCCTCGAAAAGCTCGGGGTGCGCAACGTCATCGTCCGCCAGGCAGACGGCATCAACGGCATGCCGGGCGAGGGGACCTTCGACCGAATCCTGGTCACGGGTGCCTTTACCACCATGCCGCGCTTCTATGCCGAACAGCTGGTCTCCGGCGGCACGATGATCGCGCCGCTGATGGTGGACGAGAACACCTGCATGATGGTGCGCCTCAGCAAGACCGGGAGCCGGTTCGAGCGGGAAGACCTGTTTGCGGCGCCCTACCTGCCGCTCGTTCCCCACATTGCGGCAGCTCTTTGACGCATATGCCTGCGGCCGCGCCGCATGGTTACCAATTTAGCAAAAAAGCAGATGCGAGGGTCGCGCCTTAACCGGCCAGTAAGACTAACGCGCTTTAATCAAGCCTACGATGGTTGCTGCGTCACGTTAGGTTGAGTCATGCGTATCACGAGTTCCTTTATGCCCCGGAAGTCCCTGCTGCGGATCGCAGGTGCAGTCTTGCTGGCCAGTGCCGCCACGGGCTGCAGTTCGGACGCCACCCGCTTCTCCGGTCTGTTTTCCGACACCGATTCGCTGACCACCGCGTCGATCCCGCAGCGGCAAGGCTCCGGCGCCTATGGTCAGGCGCCAGTGCCCCGCGGCGATCTTAACAGCGGCATGGCAGCGGCGCCGGTGGCTGACTACGGCAGCCGCAGTGCGGCAACCAGCCAGCCCTATCCCGGCAACAATGGCAGCGGCTATTCCTCGGTCGCATCCCCGGCACGGTCTGCGGCGGCACCGGCTGCGGTTCAGCGCGCCGAGCTTGCGCCTCCGGGCGGCTCGGCCTCGTCCCAGGGCGGCGACGATTTCGCCGGCCGCCAGCAGGCCATGGCGCAGCCCTTCCCGTCTGCCCAGCAGTCCGTCGCGACAGCCGCTCCGGCTCCCACGACCAATGCGGACAACGTCACAACCGGCACCGTCAGGACGTCCGCCGGCTGGTCGACCGTCAATGCTCCGCGGATGACGCTGAAGCCGGGTGAAACCGCTGCGACGCTTTCCCGGCGCTACGGTGTTCCGGAACGGGAAATTCTCAAGGCCAATGGCGGCAACCTTGTGGCCGGCCAGACCGTCATCATCCCGACCTTCGGCGCCGCCAGCAACTCGGCGAAGGTCGCCGCCGGTGACATCGATCTCCAGAACAAGGCCCCGGCACCTGTCCAGCAGCAGGAGCAGAAACTTGCTGTGCTGCCCGGCAATGCCCGCGACAAGGGTCTCGCCGAACCGGCCAAGCTCACGCCGCCGGCCGGCGGTACGCATACGGTCAAGCCGGGCGACACGCTGACGAAGATCGCCCGCGCCAACGGCGTGTCGGTCGATCAGCTGAAGGCGGCAAATGGCCTGACGACGGAAAACATCCGGATCGGCCAGGTTCTTGCTCTTTCGCCGTCCGCCGCTCCGGCAACGCCCGATCCCGTCCAGACGGCCTCGGTGCCGGCAAAGCGCGAGCAGGCGCAGACCCTGGCGCAGACGCCCGCCGCTGCTGCACCGGCCCCCCAGGCCGAGGCTAAGGTTGAGACCAAGACCGCCCCGGCCAAGCCGGTCGAGACGGCATCGGTCTCCGAAGCATCCCTGAAGACCGACGTCGGCGGTGCCGCACCGCAGTCGACGGGCATCGACAAGTATCGCTGGCCGGTAAGCGGCGCCGTGATCGCCGGCTTCGGCCAGAACGTCGACGGCAACCGCAACGACGGCATCAACATCTCGGTTCCTGAAGGCACGCCGATCAAGGCCGCTGAAAACGGCGTCGTCATCTACTCCGGCAACGGCCTGAAGCAGCTCGGCAACACGGTTCTCGTCCGCCACGACGACGGCAAGGTCACCGTCTATGGCCATGCTGGAGAACTCAGCGTGTCCCGCGGCCAGAAGGTCACCCGCGGCCAGACGATCGGCACCTCCGGCATGAGCGGCGATGCCAAGCGTCCGCAGGTTCACTTCGAGGTGCGCAAGGACGCCACCCCGGTCAACCCGATCACTTTCCTGGAATAGAGTATTGCGTATCAGGGAAGTTGGAAAAGCCCGGCTCGTCCGGGCTTTTCCTTATCTGCGTTCCAGCGCAATCCGCAGCCGTCCGGCGAGGTCCTGGATGTACTGCCAGGCGACGCGCCCGGAGCGTCCGCCGCGGGTGGTCGCCCATTCCAGCGCTTCGTGGTGCAGCACATCCTTTTCCAGCGGCAGGCCGAAATAGTCCGCATAGCCGTCGATCATCGTCAGATAGTCGTCCTGGCTGCACTTGTGGAAACCGAGCCAGAGACCGAAGCGGTCCGAAAGCGAAACCTTCTCCTCGACCGCCTCAGACGGATTGATCGCCGTCGACTGCTCGTTCTCCATCATGTGCCGCGGCAAGAGATGCCGGCGGTTCGACGTGGCATAGAAGAGCACATTGTCCGGGCGTCCTTCGATCCCGCCGTCCAGCGCCGCCTTCAGCGACTTGTAGGCGGTATCGTCGTGGTCGAAGGAGAGATCGTCGCAGAACACGATGACCCGCTGTCCGGAGGCCTTCAGGATATCGAGAAGCCCGGGCAGCGAGGCGATGTCCTCGCGATGCACCTCCACGAGCTTCAGCGGAGCACCGGTTTCGGCCCGCACGTCCTCATGCACCGCCTTGACAAGGGATGACTTGCCCATGCCCCGCGCACCCCACAGGAGCACGTTGTTGGCGGCAAATCCTTCCGCGAAACGCTGGGTGTTCTCGTGCAGGATGTCGCGCACGTGATCGACGCCCCGGATCAGCGAAAGCGCCACCCTGTTCGGTCGCGGCACCGGCTGCAGGCGCAGGTTCGCCGGCACCCAGACGAAGCAGTCCGCCGCCGACCAGTCGTTCAAGGCAGGTGCAGGTCCGGCAAGCCGCTCCAGCGCATAGGCGATCCGCCGCATCTCGAGCAGCAACCGGTCGTCCGGCTGTTCCGCCATGCTCCACCTCCAGATTCGCAATTCCAATGCCCTTCATCAGGGTCAGAAGCGGTTAGCATGCGATATTCCCGTGTAAAAGCCTTGGCCACGCGGATTCGGTACGCGCAGCCCCCCTGTTTCTGTTGCATTCGAGGGGATCGGAATTATATTCCGGCCACTTGCAAATGGGGGCTTGGACGCTCCTGCCAATTGAGGAGTTCCCTATGTTCATCACCGAAGCATTCGCCCAGGCCGAAGGTGCCGCACCGTCCGCATTCGGCTCCGGCCTCGAAATGCTTTTCCTCTTCGCGCCGCTGATGGTCGTCTGGTACTTCTTCCTGATCCGCCCGCAGCGCGCCCAGCTGAAGAAGCGCCAGGAGATGCTGTCGAACATCCGTCGCGGCGATAACGTCGTTCTCGGCGGCGGTATCACCGGCAAGGTGACGAAGGTGGTGGACGACAACGAAGTGGAAGTCGAGATCGCTGACGGCGTGAAGGTTCGCGTGCTGCGCACCTACGTGGCCGAAGTCCGCGTGAAGGGCGAGCCGGTCAAGGCGGAAGCCGCAGCCTCCTGATCCTGCGCGGCGGATCTTTAGGTCCGCCGCACCGCGCCTCCGGTCTGCATTCGATACGAGGAGGCACCGATACGATGCCAAAGGGAATTGAAATTCGCGACGCCCATTTTCCGGGCCGCGCCCCCATTGACGCCTACGGCAACGGTGGGTTTCGCTTTGCCGACATGTCGCACCGCGGTTCGCTGTTGTGCCTGCCGTCCGGTGTCCACGGCTGGGATTTGACTGAAGGCGAAGCGCTGACGGCCGAGTCCCTCGCGCGGGTGCTGGATGAGGCGGGCGATATCGAGGTGCTGCTGGTCGGAACCGGCAAGGAGATCCGTCCGCTGCCGCAGGCGGTGAAGGCCGTCCTCAAGGCACGCGGCATCGCTTCCGACCCGATGAGCACCGGCGCAGCCGTGCGCACCTACAATGTCATGCTGGCCGAATCCCGCGCGGTGGCTGCCGCTCTGATCGCGGTATGACGCCGCCGGTGGTCGACGTCGGCGACACCGTTCTCGCGACGCTGCGGGACACCGATCGGGATCGCTACCTGGCGTGCCTCCTGTCGCCGGTGGAAAAGCGCCCGGCACTGGCGGCGCTCTACGCTTTCAATGCCGAGATCGCGCGGGTCCGCGACGTGGTGCGCGAGCCGCTCCCGGGCGAGATCCGGCTGCAGTGGTGGCGTGATCTCCTGGAAGGGGGCGCCCGGGGTGATGCCGGCGGCAATCCGGTGGCCGTCGCACTCCTGTCGGCAGTCGAAAGCTACCGCCTGCCGCGCGAGACGCTGACGGCAATGATCGACGCCCGGATCGGCGACCTCTACGACGATCCCCTGGCCGACCGCAACGACCTGGAGGGTTATGCCGGGGAAACCGCATCGGCGCTGATCCAGCTCGCAAGCCTTGTCCTGTCCCCGGAAGACGCGACCCGTTCGGCTGAAGCCGCGGGACATGCCGGCGTCGCCCAGGCGGTGGCCGGTCTGCTGCTGCTGATGCCGCTGCACCGTCGGCGCGGCCAGCTCTACCTGCCGCTCGACATTCTGACCGCCACCGGCCTCGATCGCGACGCTTTCCTCGCCGGAGACGATACCGCCCGGGTGTCTGCCGCCGTTGAAGCCTTCGCCGGTCTCGGTTTGGAGCATCTTGCAAAGGCGAGACGCGCGGGGCCTGTGCCCCGGGCGGTGTTTCCGGCGTTCCTGCCGGTCTCGCTCGCCGAGGCGGTGCTCCGGCGTGCGCTGCGGGAAAAGGCTGCTATGCTGGAAGGCCAGATCCAGCCACCGCAATGGCGACGCCAGATCAGGTTGATGAGGGCGCAGCTGTTGCAGCGCTTCTGACATCGCGCCCCAAGTTCGCGCAAGGCTGCGGGCTTAGTCTGGATAAGCTTACAACCCGCCAAGGAGAACGGCGTGCAGCCTATCATCGTCTGGTCCATCATCCTCGTGATGCTCGTCCTCCTCGCCTATTACGTGACCCGGATGGCGAAGCGAAATTCCGATGGTGACGGGGAAATGGACCTTGGCTTTGCCATCATGCATTTCGGCAGGGCATTTCCCAATGAGGCGATCCGCGAGCTGCATTCGACAGTTGACGGCGGCGCGGTCTTCCTGCGCCTGCACGACGACAAGACCGGAATCATGCGCAGCCACAGCCGGCATTACACCTGCCACCTGATAAAGCCGGGACGGGTCCGGGTGGCACCCCTCGACAATCCGAAGGGGTTTTCCGCGGAATTCATGGACGCGCCGAGCAACAACGGCGACTTCGTCTTCAGGACGGAAGCGGATGCCGCCGAAGTCTCGCTCTGGCTGCTGGGAAACTACCTGGCGACCGCCGACAAGGAAGAGGCGGCCGAACCGCTGGCCTGAGCCGAGCCATCGTCCAGGCCGAGCCATGAGGCGCAGTCTGAAAGGGCGCGGGCGGCCATCAACTGCTTCTTCATGATCGTCTTGTCCTTGCCGCGAAAGCGGTGGACGCCTTCCGGCTTGACGATCGAGCCCGGTTCGAGGTCCGGAAACAGCCCGAAGTTGATGTTCATCGGCTGGAACGAACGCTTGCCCGGCTCGTCGTTCGAGACCAGATGCCCGCCGGTGATGTGGCCGAGCAGCGACCCGAAGGCCGTGGTCACGGGCGGCGGCACGATGGCCTCGCCCTTCCGCTCCGCCGCGGCGAAGCGCCCGGCCATCAGGCCGATGGCCGCACTTTCCACATAGCCTTCGCAGCCGGTCACCTGACCCGCAAAGCGCAGTCCGGGCCGGCTCTTCAGCGTCAGTGTCTTGTCGAGCACGAGCGGCGAGTTGATGTAGGTATTGCGGTGCAGGCCGCCGAGCCGGGCGAATTCGGCATTTTCGAGCCCCGGGATCATCCGGAAGATCTCCGCCTGAGACCCGTACTTCAGCTTCGTCTGGAACCCGACCATATTGTAGAGCGTGCCGAGCGCATTGTCCTGGCGCAGCTGCACGACCGCATAGGCCTTGACGGTGGGATTATGCGCATTGGTGAGGCCCATCGGCTTCATCGGGCCGTGGCGCAAGGTTTCGCGTCCACGTTCTGCCATCACCTCGATCGGCAGGCAGCCGTCGAAATAGGGGGTGCCCTCCCACTCCTTGAAGCCGACGGTGTCACCGGCGACGAGCGCATCGACGAAGGCATTGTACTGCGCCTCGTCCATTGGGCAGTTGATATAGTCCTTGCCGGTGCCGCCCGGTCCGACCTTGTCGTAGCGCGACTGGTACCAGCAGATGTCCATGTTGACGGTTTCGCGATAGACGATCGGCGCGATGGCGTCGAAGAAGGCCAGCGAATCCTCGCCGGTTTCCGCCTGGATGGCAGCGGCCAGCGACGGCGAGGTGAGGGGCCCCGTGGCGATCACCGCCAGGTCCCATTCCTTGGGCGGCAGCCCGGTGATCTCTTCCCGGACGACCGTGATCAGCGGGTGGGCTGCAATTTCGGCCGTCACCGCATCGGAAAATCCGTCGCGGTCGACGGCAAGCGCGCCACCGGCAGGCACCTGGCAGCGATCGGCACAGGCCATGATCAGCGAGCCGGCAAGGCGCATTTCCGCATGGATCACGCCGACGGCGTTCGACGTCGCATCATCGGAGCGGAAGGAATTGGAGCAGACGAGCTCGGCCAGGCCGTCGGTCTTGTGGGCATCGGTACCGCGCACGCCGCGCATCTCGTGCAGGATCACCGGGACGCCGGCCTGCGCGACCTGCCAGGCAGCCTCGGAACCGGCGAGCCCGCCGCCGATGATGTGGATGGGAGAAAATTGTCTTTCGGTCATGGGGCGCTCTTAACATGCCTTCCCGTGGACCGGAATCAAAAAGCGTTTTCCGTCAGGCCGCAGAATCAAAAAGGCACCCTAGCGGGTGCCCATGAGCGGCGTCGCGCATCGATCGTTATCGGCCCGGAGGGACCGATTAACGGAAGGAGCGCGAAGCGACGTTGCGGATGTCGTAGCGTGTCAGGCCGATGTCGTTGAGAGCCTGGGTGGAAAGACCACCGAGCTCGTTGACCGTGCGGCGATAGCTGAGCCAGTTCTTGGCAAGGCGAAGCGGGTTCATCGTGTTGTCCTCAGGGTTTCAACCAGGCTGCGGCCCGGCGATGAGGAACTTATACGCGTGAATAATAACAATGTGCAGTGCAAAAAACATGCGACTGCCATGCAAATGTGCAGTGAGTTGATGAAGAAGCAGGCGATGCCGTAAAAACCGCCAGTCTGCGGGCCTGCAGTAGGCAATAAAAAAGCGCCCCCGAAGGAGCGCTTTTTTGAATTCGATGACTGGCGATCAGAAGCCGACAGCGGTCCGGGCGACGCGACGTATGTCGCTGCGGCCGATGCCGAGGTCGTGAAGTTCGCGATCGCTCATGCGATGCAGTTCGGTGATGGTTTCGCGGTACTTGCGCCAGTTGTTGAACTTGTGTGCGATGTTCATGGTCATGCCCCTTTGGTTTGCGGCTACCGGACCCTTGGGACCGGCTCAAATCTGATGACCTGAATATATGCTGCGCTGCAAAAAGATAACAGCGCCAAACCAGTATGCCACCTATGCAGCCAGTGCATCGCGCGAGGGGCAGATCTAAAGGATTGCTTAATCTTTGCGCCTTTGGCCCGACGTCGGACAAAAAGACAGCGCCTGCCGGGAGGGGATCGGCAGGCGCTGTTATGCTCACCGGCGCAAGAAGGAGGAGGACGCCGGCTCATGCCGGTCCTGATGCGGGAGGAGCAGAGGACCGATCTCGGATTTTCCTTCGAACCGCAGACGGATGGCGAAGTTCCAGTGCAGCTGAATTAGATATATCTTATTGAAGGATGGTTAATGGAGGCTTAAGGTCGGCGTGGCGGTCGAGTTGGGGCAGGCGCCCGGCCGCACGTCGCAAACCCGTCATTTTCCCTTTGCGCTGGAAAAAACGGGTGATATAGAGACGCGCGCTCCGAAAGCCCCTTTGCGGGGATTTTTGCGCGGCTGGAGCGCGGGTATGGTGAAATTGGTAGACACGCCAGATTTAGGTTCTGGTGCCGCAAGGCGTGGGAGTTCAAGTCTCTCTACCCGCACCAGAGCCGCCGGGGCAGGATCGGGAGCCATCTACGGCTAGAGATCAGCGTTCCAGAAGTCGCGGCCGGTCACTCAGGTTCCGGCGTCGTGCTCATTGAAACCAACGGCTGTCTGAGCACCGCCGCCACGATATGAAGGTTTGAAAATGCAGGTTACCGAAACGCTCGCTGAAGGGCTGAAGCGCGAAATCAAGGTCGTCATCCCGGCCAAGGACATGGAAGCTCAGATGAATGAGCGTCTGGCCGATGCCAAGGACAAGGTCCGCATCAACGGCTTCCGTCCGGGCAAGGTGCCGGTCTCGCATCTGAAGAAGATGTACGGCAAGTCGATCATGGCCGAACTCGTCAACGAGATCGTCCGCGACCGTCCGTCCAAGATCCTCTCCGAGCGCGGAGAGAAGTCGGCGACCCAGCCGGCGATCACCATGACCGAGGACGAAGCCGAAGCCGAGAAGATCCTCGCTGCCCAGGCCGACTTCGAATTCACGCTCGCCTACGAGATCATTCCCGCCATCGAGCTGAAGTCCACCGACGGCATCAAGGTCGTTCGTGAGGTTGTCGAGGTCTCCGATGACGAGGTCAACGAGCAGATCCTCAAGATCGCTGAAAGCGCCCGTACCTACGAGACCAAGAAGGGCAAGGCCGCCGATGGCGACCGCGTCACCATGAACTACCTCGGCAAGGTCGATGGCGAAGCCTTCGACGGCGGCACGGCTGAAGATGCAGAGCTGGTTCTCGGCTCCGGCCGCTTCATCCCCGGCTTCGAAGACCAGCTGGTCGGCGTCAAGGCCGGCGACGAGAAGACCATCAGCGTCAACTTCCCGGCCGACTACCCGGCTGCGAACCTGGCAGGCAAGGAAGCCACCTTCGACGTCACCGTCAAGGACGTGGCTGCTGCGGCCGAACTCGAGCTGAACGACGAGCTCGCCTCCAAGCTCGGCATCGAGTCGCTCGACAAGCTGAAGGAAATCGTTCGCGGCCAGATCGAAGGCCAGTACGGCAACGTCACCCGCCAGAAGGTCAAGCGTCAGATCCTCGACCAGCTCGACGAGATGTACCAGTTCGACGCGCCGCAGGGCCTCGTCGACGCCGAGTTCGAAAACATCTGGCGCCAGATCAACACGGATCTCGCCCAGTCGGGCAAGACCTTCGAAGACGAAGACACGACCGAGGAAGAAGCGCGCGTCGAGTACCGCAAGCTTGCCGAGCGTCGCGTCCGTCTCGGCCTAGTTCTCTCCGAGATCGGCGAGAAGGCGGGCGTTGAAGTCACCGAAGACGAGATGCAGCGTGCACTCTTTGCCCAGCTGCAGCAGTTCCCGGGCCAGCAGAAGGAAATCCTCGATTACTTCCGCAACACCCCCGGCGCGTCCGCGTCGCTGCGCGCGCCGATCTTCGAAGAGAAGGTCGTCGACAAGCTGCTCGCAGACGTCGACGTGACCGACAAGACGGTCACGAAGGAAGAACTGCTGGCGGAAGACGAAGACGACACGGCTGAAAAGCCTGCCAAGAAGAAGGCTGCGCCGAAGAAGAAGGCTGCTGCCAAGGACGAGGCTGCAGACGAAGGGGCCGAGGAAGCTGCGGCTCCGAAGAAGAAGGCCGCTTCGAAGAAGAAGGCTGCCGACGACAGCGCCGAATAAGATCTATCGGATCTCATGCGAAAGGCCGGGCTGTTTCAGCCCGGCCTTTTTTCGTGCTTGTCCGACTTGAGCGGATATCAGGAGCCCCCGACGGGTGCAGCTCAGAAAAAAAGGCGGCTGGCAATGCCAGCCGCCTTACGGAACCGATAAACGCTTTTAGCGTGCGCCGAGCGTCACGGGATGCTCGTCAGGAAGGTTCGGGTAACGGGTCGAGTCGAAGTTGGCGAGCCCGTCG
>TARA_R110002051_G_scaffold2304_2_pt1 | contig 20191 bp, 18 predicted proteins | sample TARA_R110002051 | Tara Oceans TARA_R110002051 (sample SAMEA4397023) | marine metagenome | biome: Polar Biome; feature: [MES] marine water layer (ENVO:01000295) within the mesopelagic zone...; material: water (ENVO:00002006), including particulate matter (ENVO:01000060) such as......
TAAATGAATGATAAAATAATAGAATGTAAAATATGCAGTAATGAAATGAAAAAATATGAAAGTAATAATCCTCAGCCCCTTCTTCCTAATTTTGAAGATAGGGTTTGTATTGACTGTAATTACTTTGTAACAGCAGGGAGAATGGTTATTCCAGCAGAAATTCATATCCATAACATACAAGGGTTATCAGAAATAATTTGTAATATGATGAGAATAGCCTCGTCATTAAAAAGAATTAATGAAGACCTAATGGAGAGGATGCTTAATGATAGATGAAATAAGAAAAAAAGTACTAGAAAGAAATTGGACATTTAATGACATATCTAATTTAAAAGTAACTGTAACTAGTTTAGCCAAAGATATATATTCTGAAATGACTCTTATTGAGAAGTTTAAAACCATAAGTGAGGTCAGAATTAAGGAAGACTATGTAGGATTATATTTTGAAGATGTAATGAGAGAAACAGTACTCACTACTTTAAATGGTGAAGTAGCAGAAATAATAAAAAACATGCTGGACACAGCAACAATAGAATTTAAGGGGAATAACAATGAAATATCCGAGAGAAGTATGGGCGGGGAGCCACATAAAGAACGCTCCCCAGATGAGAAGAAAAGTCGTCTTAGCGAGGAATGAATATGTTGAGTTTGTTAATGCTCAGAATAATCGTACTAATGTATATACCACAGTATATGACTTTGAATACTTTTCTGAAAAAGCAAAAGTAGAATCTTCAGTAATAATAGATAGAGTATTCTTAGATTTTGATGCACATACAGATAACTTAGATATGGCTTGGCGAGATGTGAAACTGGTGATGGATTTGATTATAAATAGAAACTATGAACACACCCTCTTCTTCTCAGGAAGAGGATTTCATTTATTTGTATTCGGTGAACCAGCGGATAATATGAGAAGAGTACAAACTTTCTTTAGAGAGATAAAACAGTATTTGATTTCCAAAGTGGGTAAAGGCATTACTCTAGATGATAGAGTAGGGCAGACCACTAGGTTGAGAAGAGTTCCTAATACAGTTAATATGTCTTCTGCTGATATTAATGGCAATCCTTATTATTGCATCCCCTTGACAATAGATGACCTTTCACTTAGTCTTGAAAGTATTCTTACTTTAGCCACTAGCCCTCGCCATATACCCTTCAAAAAAGGGGGCGAAAACAAGGTAGTATTCCCTAATGCACCCCCCCTAGAAGCGATTGGAGGGGAGATTTCTGTACCTAATACGGTAGGTAATTTACCCATGTTGCCTTGTTTGCATAATGCGGTAATGACGGAGAATCCTTCGCATATGTCAAGAGCCTACTTAGTATCGTGGTACAGGGACTTGATTTCAGGCTACCAAGACCTAACTACTACTGCTGAGAAAACCAAAACTCTTGACTTAATAGTGGAAGAACTAGAAAGAGTTTTTGCTGAATCAGATTCAACATGGTTAGATTGGGATAAAAACGAAACTAGGAAACACGCTAAGTTTACTGTGTTTAATAACTATAATACTCCTCATTGTTCTAAACTAATAAGTGAAGGATATTGCGTAGGTAAATGTTGGAGGTTCCCAGATGCTGATAATTGATTCTAGAGAAAAGTCTAAGTTGTTTAAACTAGTGGTGTCTAAGGCTACCGCCATGAATATTCCTTATGAACAGAAGTGGATTGAAATAGGAGACTATGTATTTGATGATGTTTGTTTTGAAGCCAAATCAACAACTGATTTCTTAGGTTCAGTATTGTCTAAAAGAATGTGGACTCAATTAGATAACATGGATAGGCATTACAAAACTAATATAGTTATTATTCATGGTGACATGCAAGAAGCAATAATGAATGTAATAGATAACTCTCCTAGTACAATGCCTATGGGGTCTAGAAGTATTATGTTAAATAATAAGTTCTTAGGAGCAATAGGAAGAATTACTTTAGACACAGATATAAAACCCTTCTGGGTAACAAGCGAAGAAGAAGCGGCGTTAATTATAACGGCAATATGTAAAATGAAACCAATAACAAGAAATGCAATAGAACCATCAGTATTTAAAAGATTAACAACAGATGATTTAAGATTAGACCTACTAAGCAGTATTAAAGGCGTATCAGTCAAAAAAGCAAAAGAACTAATAAAAATATATGGCTCAATAATGGAGATTGGCGAATGTTCAGATTATGAACTACAAGCAATCGAAGGGATTGGTGAAACCTTAGCCAAAAGAATACTTACCACATTAAACTCGGAAGAGAAGGTGAAAATATGAATACACATGAATATGAAGACTATGAAGAAACAATAGACCAAGAGAAATACTCTCTTCGTGAAACAGAAGACTATGGAAAATCCCTACCAGCAGTAGTAGAAGAGTTTGTAGAAGCAGCAGTAAAGGTATCTAATAACAACCACATACCTGCTTCTATTGGTTTCTTTACTATCTTAGGACAAGTAGTAAAAGATTTTATCCACATACCTTACGGACAAGGTAGAGAAGATACCAGAATCCACTTTTGTTGGATTCAAACTAGTGGAACAGGAAAATCAACCCTATGGAACTTTATTGGCCCAGTCTCAGACAGACTTTTTAAGAAAATTAATGCTAATCCCGCTAGTAAGGCCCACCCTCCGTTATACACTAATTCTTCAGAAGAAACAGTATTAGATATAATGCCCCGAAAATTCGATACTTTCGGATTAACTGATTATACTGATGCTGTTTTGATTGGGGGCTATACTGAAGAAAGAACAGAAGTAGAGGGAGAAAAACCAACATTTGCAGACCAAAGAAATCCGGGAAAATTAGAAGGTAATGGATTAGCACATTGGGATGAATTTGAATACTCTGGTATCTTTAATCAATCACAACATCAAGAAAAAGCAATTGTTTACTTAAATACTTTAATGAACTCCCTTGCCGGAGAAAGTTGGGTTATATCAAAAGCCCTAATGTCTTATAAAAACAAGACTATGGAATGTTTTTGTGAGCGTTCTGTTTTTGCTATGACTTATCCTCCACATAACTTAAATGAAGTAATAACTTCTAAAGGAGTTATGCAACGAATGTTACTGTATGTAAAGCAAACTCCTAAGAAAACACAACATAATATGAGATTAGAACAATGTGAATTGGCTGGGATAGTTCAAGAAGTTGAGCAACCCATTGATAAACATGCTGACGCTATGTTTAATATATACACAGTAATTCAGGAAAGATTTAATGAAGTAGGTGGCGACCCACTTAAAACAGTAACTTATGGGCCTAATTTCAACGCTGCACTCAAATTAGCCTATCTTCATATGCAAGAAGACCTTTTAGGTACAAGGCTTGAGGTTGATGTAATTGCTGATAATTTTACCACCCGAATGATTAAAACCCTTACTAGAATGGCAGTTCTATGTTGTGTGGCACAAAGCCCCTCTATTAACGATAAAAGCAAAAGATTCATTGTTACAGGTCAAAATGTCGAGCAAGCGGAGCGAGTTGTCCGACAATGTTATAAGTCATTGGTTGCGTGGTTAGACCAAAGCATCCGTCGTAAGAAACAAGGGCTCAAAAACGCTCCTTTTTATACAGGTTTTAAAAGTGTTTTTAATGACTTAGTAAAACAAAATAAAACTGAGCGCAAAGGATTAGTAAAAAATCGAATTAGTGATGAAGACCGTGTCCATAAAACCGCCTTTATGAAAGCCGTAATTGAAAAAATGGGGTCGTCTAAAAATACTGTTTATAGACAATACAATGAACTATTACAACATAATGTGTTTGATGAGAAAAAAGAAGGCAGAACGGTTTATGTTAAAATGAAAAAAGGTGATGAAAAATGAAGTGGGAAAACACATATATAGTATTTGAAGTAACAAAAGGCCCGAAAGTAATAATCGAAACATTAGACACCTATGGTGCTGATGGATGGGAATGCTGTTCTCAACTAATTGTTGCTGGTTCACAGATAGTTTGTTTCTTAAAGCGACGAACTGATGTTGATGAAGAACCAAAAACAAACAAAGAAGAAGAGAAGATTAGTAAACTTTGGTCTAACGCCACTAAGGAATGATTATAATGTCAGTACTGGCTCTTGATATTGAAACCAAGAACATGTCGTTTGATATAGGCGGCTTTGGTAATACCCATATGTTTCAAGTATCTACTGTTGCTACATGGGATGGTAATAATGGAACCGTCTATGTGGATGAACCGCTGGATTCTTTTGCTAAGTCAGGTCATGTTATTAAGTCTCTAGGTGAACTTAAATATGATTTGGATGACCACTTTCAAAAGGGCGGTTTAATACTGGGGCATAATGTGGCGGCTTTTGATTTACCTATCCTTAGAGACTCTATGGATATATACATCATTAATAAATATATTAAAGAAAAACAATACATTGATACTTCTAAGTTATTACTTAAAGGACATGGTGAAAGGTTCCAATTAAAGAACCTAGTTAAATGCACCATGAATGACTTCAAACTGATGGATAGTGCAGATGCCCCCAAATTATGGAAAATGGGACAGTTTGATGAAGTAGTGGAATATTGTATGAAAGATACTCAGTTGGTCTATGACCTATGGAAGTATGGACAAAACAATGGATTTGTAAAAGCCTTTTCTATTGAAAAGGGAGAACATAAAGATTTGGAGGTGAATTGGTAAATGTCAGGCTGGGAATGGTTTGGGTTATTTATATTTCTCGTTACTCTAATGCTTTTGTTTTTTGCGGCTTTCGGTGGTTCTAGTATTACCGACCAAAGCGTAGAAGACTATATGAAGCGTTTGATGAGCGAAGAACAATCTAAGAAGTGATGGTATGGGTCTTAAACAATCTTGTTCTTACTGTAAAGAACTAACTGTTGCTAAAAGGCTTCTTGGCTTTTATGTCGGTTCAACCGAACAAGTCAAGTTATGGGAGTGTCGTGCTTGTAACGGCATTTGGTCAGAGAAAAGAATTTGAGAGGGGCTTCGGCCTCTCTCATTTTTTTTGGTCTTTTAAAAATTATTCATTTTTAAATAGGCTTAGGAATAAACTCACCTGATATTAATAATCAGTTTAATAGAATTAGCATCCATTTATTTACAGCAATACACACTAAATCATATGCTTTACCTGCTGCTAAAGTATAAGGAGAACTTGTTCCTCCAATGGTTGAATCAGTAGTACTAACAAGAACTTGGCTGCTCGCTGTCCAATCTAAAGTAACAATAGCGGGCGCACCAGCCACAGCAGTAACAATAATTTTATGGTGTATTCCTACATTTTCAGCAGTTGCTTCAAGACCTATCAGGGCTAAAGGCCCACCACCCGGTAATGCAGGAGCACTAACTACATGTATTCCTTTACTTAATGTTAATGACGCTCCGGGGCCGGGGGAACTTACACTAACTAATGCACCACTTTGAAAGATAGTATCAGTTTTAATTGTACCAGCAACATGTAATTGGGTATCTGGAGCAGCAACACCAATACCCACATTACCATCTGAACCTTGTACGAATAAAGCATGAGTCACGGTATCTGATTCTACTCTGAAATCAAGGTCTAGATGTTCTTCATTAAAAGTAGTACAAGTAGAATCAATAGTGATTCTCTTGACAGTACTTCCCGCTACTGAGGTTCGTACTTGCATCCTACCATCTTCTGCGCCATCAGCAACATCTTGTGTTTCAACAAATATACTGGCATAATCGTGTGTAGCGGCCGCATCATTTTTACTGCGCCACTTTAACATGGCAATATCATCACCATTAGCAGGGGTTCTATTACGATAGAACATAATATCAGGAGCGGCTGAACTACTATCTTCTGTGGATTCTATCAATAAAGCATTAGCAGCACTTGCACTTGTGATATGTACTTCACCTGCAACTTCTAAAGTGTGGTCAGGAGCATTAGTACCAATACCAACTTTACCGTCAGTATGTATTCTCATTCTTTCTGCAACGGTATCTGTTCCATTAACTTTAGTATTAAAAGTCATTATGGAAGTTCCTGTTCCGTCACCAGAACCAGCATTAAGAATTAAATCCCCACCATTTTGGTTTGCTCCACCAGCCGGCGCAGAGCCAGCCGATAAAGTTAAATCTCTACCATCTGTACCTGAACCAGTAGTAGCAACTCCTAATGTTCCATTTTGAGCATTTGCTAGTATTATATCTCCACCTGTAACTGTTAAATCAGTTCCAACAGTAGCAGTTCCTCCTATTACTGTTGCTCCTAATCCATCAACTGAAAATCTTGAAGTATCTCCTTCATCACCGTCAGAATCATCATCACTATAAATTTCGAATTTTTCATTAGCAGTATTATTTGCTAAAACAAACCTAATATCGGAAGTTGCTATTTTATTTTTAAATAAAGTCCTATTGGCATTTCCAGTAATAGACATAGTTTCAGTATATCCTGAACTATCATAAGCAATACTAAGAGAATTAGTTTTAGGATTTAAAGTTAAGAATTGTATTTGCATTGGGTTAGTTGCGGTATGGGTTAATACAGCAATAATAGTATCTTTATCAGTATAAGCCGGTACTTTATCAGGAGCGGTAGAGCCCCTAATAACTACTGTTGGTGTAGCGCCTGAAGGAGCCACTAATAAATTATAACCATTAGTGTGACTAGCAGATATAGCCAAAGTAGCGCCTGTAACTGCTACTTTCTCACCATTTCTAATAATAACTCCAGCAGCAATAGTAATAGCCGTTGCTGTTACACTACTGGCATTAAATCCACTAATAGCATAAGTACCAGTTAAACCAGTACTTAATGCTTTCAGAAGCCCAGTATGTGGGAAATCTACGCCATCCTCTATTGGGTTTGCTGTGTCTGTGTTTGATGCTCCGTATAAGTTTGGGTTTGTTGTTACCATATCATTCCACCTCTATAATATAAAATATTTCTAATGTTTCGCTTGTAGAAAAAGGCCCTACACCATCAAAGTTCTCTCTTGCTAATAGGTTCCCTGATGAATCAAAAAGCCCCATTTCACGAATAACCTTCCCTTGTATTGCGCTACCTGCGATAGTTAGTTTAATTTCCACTATGTTTTCATCTGATTTATTTTTAACAATAGCAGGAGTAACACCACTAGGAACATCTAAAGTAAGGGAAGTGGGATTAGTACTATTTCCTCCTAATCCTATTTGTCCACTAACAATCAATGGGCCTACGGCTTGTTGCAGGTATGTCGCTATTGCTTTTTTCATTTCATCTGTAATCAAAATTCCACTTCCTTTAAAGTATTGACTATAACGCCGACTCCACCTGTATATCCTAGGGTGGCTGTATTTGTATTTAAGGCTGTTCCGAACCCTAGTGTTGCTCCTCCGCTAGCGTTTCTGGTTCTTATAATTAACTTAAGTGGTTTAATAGATACCCGGTCTAAGAAATCATAGGAGATGGTATTATTGCCAAATTCATCTTGCCTTATCTTAGATTTAATGTCCTTACTATCTATTAAAAGTTCAGCAAACCTGTCTTCTAAGTTCTTACCATATTTACCTAGAGTTAAAACCATGTTACCTGTTAACTCATGTCTTATCTCTAAAACCATGTAATGGTTCAAGGGCAAGTTTTCCCTCTTTAATTCAAACCCTACTATATCGCCTGTTTTTATTTGACTGATATTCTGATGCCCAATTTTAACTTTAAATCTACTAGTGTTTAATTTATTGTGTAGTATTAAGGTATTATAAGCGTGTTTATCTACTTCCTCTTGAGAATATAACTTGTTATCATGCACTTCCAAGGTTTTTCTCCCTCGTTTTTGAATGCTCTTAAGGTCTTTCTTAGTTCCTTTATGGGAGTTACCATAAACTATTATTTCATTATAGAAATCAAAAGTAGATTTAATCTTCTCATACTCATATATTTGATAGTCACTATCTTCACTAATAACAATGCCTGAATGATACGCAGAATCATTATCATCTTTAATAGTGAAAACCCCATCTTCATTAGTTATTTGCTTATTTTTCTTTTGTAAAAGGAAATTTAATGCAGAGAACAAATCCACGCCTTGGTAATTAGGTGCTAAAAACAAAGGATAATCAGAAGTAGTTAAATCAAAGTCTATATCGTTTTCTTCCAATAGTTCATTAATAGAGTCTTCTGCTTCATTACAAATACTTACTACTGCACCAATAGATAGTCTTTTAATACTAGTATCTAGTTTAGAGCCTACTGTAATATTAAGTGTTTCAGAAATAGAAGCAATCCCTTTTATTGTTTTCATCTTATCAAATTTAATAGCGTTGTCAATAGCCTCAGTAGCCTTTACAGTAGATATAGTAGTTTTAAAAGTAGTATCTCCATCAGATACGCACATAGTATGGTCAAGACCATCAAGGAGAACCATCGCTGATTGGTATCTTAATACAATATGGTCTTTAAGAATACTAGTATTGCTGATAAGAGTATCAATTTGATAATCTGGGTCAACAATGACATACATAGACTGTACTCCTTCATTATTATGATGAGTAAGATAATTCCCTTGTTTATTATGCAGGTTATAGTTTTTAATATCTTTATACATACTATCTTCTCTGGGCTTTTTAGTATAAGCCGAAGTCGTAAAATTAGGTATAATAGTTTTAGGCCCAAAACTATGGAAACAGGTATGATTAGGTTGCATAACTCTATATGTACGGGTATTACTTAATTCAGTATCTAAAGTTAATATATGTTTATTCACAGAGCCTACATTGTTGGTGTCTATTTCATGAGAGATTACTTGGGCTAACACAATTGGAATACTCTCATCTATTCCTAATAAAGTGGTATTTGTAGGTGAACCATCGCTAGTATATTTTATAGCAACAGTAGAGGTTAAATAACAGCCTGTTAAATCCATTAAATCCAACCATGCTTCCTCTCCATCTGCATCTATTCGGTAAGTATAAACTCTATTGTTACCAGCAGTATAACGGTCATTCTCCCAAGAATGACCTGAAGGTGCGCCGGCTGCATTAATAGTCAATTGTAGTTTAAATCCCATTATTACTCCATCAGCAGTATTGTCATAAGCATGGGCTGTATTTTGTTTTGAATTAGTATATTTAGCAAAATTGTCTGTTAGTGCCAATCCAAATATACCTATTTCATTAGTAGAGCCGATATTAACTAATCTAACACTTGTTCCAGTTACAGCCCTCCCCACCATGCCTATATCGGCTAATGACCCGCCCCCATTTTCAATATTAAATCTATCTAAAAATATAGGTAGTAGGTTATTATAATACTTATCAGTATCAACAAAAGACCCACCATCAGTTAGTTTAGTAATACTTAGTTTCTCAAATAAATGAGATGGATGAGAACCATGTAAAACTGAATCTTCAGCATTATGGCTAACGGCAGGGTCATTATTTGTACCGGAGTTCATTATAGAGAAAGGAAGCCAAATATTAGGGTTTCTTGCTGCTGCATTTATAGTACCAGAAGCACTAGCGTTTCCTTCTCCTAATAAATGATTAGAATGCTCATCATAAAATTCAGAAGCACTATCCCCATAATCATCTGTTGAGGAAGAACCCCCATCTGCCGTATTTTGCATTACTGCTGATTTTAACATATGAATGCGCTTATTCCACAATATAAAAGTATCTGATTCACCATGTCCTCTTATTTGTGAACGCTCATTAAGATGCTCAGTTACAGGCACACGAAATAATTGACCAGCATATGGAAGCAGCCCATTAGTTTGATAGGCTGTTTCCCAAAACTGAATAGTATAAGGGCCGCTTCCACTAATGGTTTTAATCCTGCCAATAAATCTACCCCTACTATCATAAACAATATCATTTACAGCAAAAGGATTGGAGCCCAAGTTTCTAATTTCATCATCTACATAATCCCCCACTACAACAGTTAATCCGGTGGCCGTTAAAGTATGACTTTGATAGTTAAAATAAGGTAAAGTATCTTTATTATCAATTATATTTTCAGGGTCAATTTGATTAAAAGCCCAATCCACTACTACTTCAGTTAATCTCATCATAGAGAATCTTTTAAGAGAAGATAGTGTTTTTTCAGCAGATACAATACCTGCTGAAACATAGTCTTTATCTTCTAAAACAATAGTGTCAGTTGAACTGATATTATTTGAAGCGGTATCTGAACGGGTTCCCTTATGTGGTGACTTCAATGCTAAAACACTATACTTAGTAATATCCCTACTTATAGTATTCATTAAACTATCCTTTCTTTGGGATGAATAAGGCAATAAATCAGAATTAGAAAATAAGAACATTCTTGTTACTTTAGGGTCAATCAAATGTAATATATCTTTAGCCGAATAAGGGTTTAGTCCGTCTACGGTTGCATCAGTTAAATCCAAATCAGTATTAGTAGGGTCTGCTGGGAAAGCAATATCCATTTGTGCCCCTTTCGGTGGAATACTAGCATCAAAGAATCTAGAGCCAAATGCCGAAGTAATTCCCCTGCTTTCTACTAACTGCTGGGTATTGTGACTAGAAGAAGTTAATCCAGTACCAACCGCCCCTGATAAATATGAACCTGAGTTAATTCTATAGCCCGAACCAAATTTATAGGCTGAAGCATAGTAACTAATTTCGCTAGGTTTCTTAGCATAGTATTCTCTAGGTCTTACATTATCAGTAAATGAAGTATTTACGCTATCATATAGTTTAGTAATAGTTTGTTTACCTAAACTAAAATTACCTTTTTCTAAATTATATATTCTATATTGGGAGACTCCAAATTTAGAAGTATAGGAGTCTGCGTAAGAGCCACCACCATATTTTAAGGAATAATCATAATGCCCTACCGGACATTCAGAATTATCTTGTTTTAGTAGTGGACTAACTAAACTAATTATCTTACCAGTATGCAAATGCCCAGCATTTAATAAATTTAATTCATGGGTTAATTTAGTACTTTCATTATCTGCTCCATAGCCTAATACTTGAACAGTACCTGCACCGACAGTCACATCTCTATCTAAATAGATGAGAATGTTTTCACTACCAATTGAATAATTATTATCATAAGTGGCTAACACAAACAAACCAATAAAAACGCCATCTACATATACTGGCTTATTGTGATATTTTCTTTCATTAGCAATAGTAGAAAGAGGCTCATTAAATGTAGGAGCAGAACTACCGTCACTATTAGCAACTGAAATGGTTAAATATCTTAAAGCCTTGAAGGTTAAGGTTTGGCTAGATTTAGAGCCACCATCAGTAGATACTGATAATTCAAAGTGGGTAGCATCAGTAACAGTCACTACTGTAGCATTATCAGGTATTCCATCACCGCTAACAACCATACCTTTTCTGATTAAAGAAGAAGAGGCGTGGGTGATAGTTGGGTCATTGTTATAAGAAGCACCTGTAACAGTAAAAGAATTAGAGGCACAAGTACCTAAAGTAGTTCCACTAAAAGTAGTATCTTCAGTATTAGCGTAATTAATATCCACTCGGCCTAAAGTTAAAGGCATATAAGGCGCTATTTCTAAAATAGTATTATTATTATCTGTTGTAGTAACATCTAATACACTAAAATCTATTAAAGTATTTACTATATCTGAAGTATAATGGACTTTACCAAAGGTTAAAGTTTGACTAGTTTTACTACCTCCTGTAGTAGAGACTGATAATTCAAAATGAGTGCTGTCTGTAACAGTTAAAACTTTTGCCCCTGTTGGTATTCCACTACCACTAACAACCATACCTGCTTCAATAGCACTAGAGGAAGAGTGGGTTATAGTAGGGTCGTTATTATACACACCGCCACCTACAGTAAAAGGAGAAGTATCGTTATCTAATCTACATTGAAAGTAATTATCACTCTTTATCCCAAGAGGTTCACTAATATAATATCCTATGGCGTTAGCATTATTAGTAGTTAAACTATCGGTTATAGCAGACCCCGCTAAATCACTAATTTCAACACCATTGGTTAAAACAGTACCGCCTTCAAAAAATAATCCCCTATTAGATGTACCTACTAACGAAGTAGCAGAAGCATCTAAATGATTAGAAGATAAGGCTTTATTAAATAAGTAATTCTTATTGGTGGATTTATATATGCTTCCTCCATCTGTATTTTCTGTATTAGGGTAATCCACTAAAGCAACACTAGTACCTGTTGTAGCACCAGCGGCCTCACCTAAATAAATGAAATTCTGAGCATTAGCCCCACCTGCAACAATATATAATCTATCTCCAGCAGCAACAGCAGTAGCCCCCGCTAAGGTAATAGTTTTACTAGCAAAGGTGCAAACTGTGGTAGTGCTTAAACTAGATAACTTATTATAAGGACTTTTAGATGAGTAAATAATATCTTGAGAGTATAAAGTATTTTTATTAACAATAGGAGACAACAACTTACTAAAATTATCTCTACCACTAATTTCCATAACAGTTTGCCCTGCTTCATGAAAAGAATTTATTACTTCTACTTCACCATCGAATCTTTCTATTTCAATATAGTAAGTCCCTTCTGCGTAATTAAGAGCAGATTGAGTGGAATATGCTTGGCTATCAAAAGTAATGTTCATTATTTTTTTATCAGCACTTGCTGTAGAAACAGTCCCTTCCATAAAATTAAATCCTTTAGATACAATTTTAATATATAAATTACTTCTATCGGGTATTAAATTAAAAGCAGTAATAATATTTTTCAATTTAGGACTCCATGCTCTCCTATATAATATATCCTCAGCACTTAAAGTATAAGAATTAGCAGCAAAGGTGTTTGCTGATTCTAATCTATTTTGTGACTTAAACCTTACTCGTTGAACGCCACTACTAATAGCCTCAATCTGGTCAACAATTAAAATCCTACCGTTAATATAGACTTCCTCCCCTGCTCTAATTATAGGGAAATCAAGGGAACCATAACCTAAGTCATGTGCCGTATAAAAATCATAAGTACCAGTAATATAAATTGCTTTAACTGTAGCCCCAGTAGCCACCCATTCATCTAAGCGGGCCTTATACACCCTATGACGCACTTTATATTTAGTAAACTCTTCTATTTTCTTAGGTAGCATTTTAGATATATCTATTATTTTACTTTCAGCATATCCTCCTTTGTTACCTATAGAATCAAATATTTGAGTGTCTATTACATTAGTTAAGGAATTGCATTTATTAGGTGAGTAATCATAATGTAAATATCTGGTCGGCCCTGCTAAGTCTTCTATATCGGAGTTAGTAGCATGTCCATCTACAATAATCTTATCATCTAATTCTCTTTTAGCATTATAAAAAGAAGTTTCATAATGAGTACCTGCATGAACCCAAGTACTTGAATAAGCCTCGTTACTACCATTAGCATAAGCATTACTATCTAAAGTTCGTAGGTTATCTAATATATCTATTTTTAATTCATATCTACTATAGTCCACTATCCTAGTGCCAAAATCAGGAACAGTTATTGCAGTAGTGGTGTCAGTTATTGTCACAGTAGTTGAAGCAGAGGGAGAAGAATCTAAACTAACATGACCGCCCATTTTAAATTCATATTTCTTATTGTGGTCTAATTCATTATTTTTATCTAAGTAATCATTATAAAAATAAAAATGCGGGCGGGCACAAAATAGTCTTTGAAAGTTACTTGAGCCTCCTTGTTTATAATCATCTGTCGTTAAAAGGCCAACAGTAAGGGCCATTATTTTAACATTTTGAGTGACTCTATATAACATAAATTTAGTATTTTTAGGTATTTCATTACCTAGCCTTGGCTCAAACTCAAATGCGTCACCACTAACATCTTCAGTCAAAGATTCTGTAATCTTAGCAAAGTGATGCTGTAAATAATCATCAGAGTAAATTAGAACAAAATAGTCATAAGTATCAAAATCAAAACCATTGATTCTATATCCTGTTTGAGTAGCATCATCATAGTTTTTAATTCTATATCCACTAGTAGTAATCAGATTATTGTATTGGGTATTAGGAGCAGCAGCCTGTTCAATACAACTTACTGCCGTACCTGTTCCATCTTCTAATATTACTGCTGCAATACGACTATATTGAGCAGTATTAAACGACCCAGCATCATCAACTAATACTGGATTAGTGGGAACATCATAACCTGAATTACTATTACTAGCAGTAGTACTAAGAGCAATTCCTTTATTAAATACCCTCATATGTCCACTTCCTCAAATCTTAGGTATAATAGGGTCTTATCATAGTTAGGTATTAAATTAAACAAAGTACTAAATTGAGTTTTGTTTAAAGCAGTAATAGCCAATTCATGTAATTCCCCCATGAATTGTTTATTAGTTACTGCCGAAGCATCTCCTGTTGCACCTGTTCCATTTGCTCCTAAGAAATAGTCGGCTTTGTTAAATGAAAATGAATCAGTTTGAGTATGAAGAATAGTTTTAATGGGAGTACCATTTAAGAAAATATCAATTTTTTTAGAAAAATCATTATAAGAACAAGCGATATGAAAGGCATCATTTAGGTAAGTTGGATTCTTATAAATAGGAAGATATAAGAAGCCGGTTAATTCACTAGGATAAGAAGTAGTTAAAGTGAGGTTATTGCCACTTTTGGCAGCAATAGTACCTATAGAAATAAAATCAAATCCTGTTCCAGCAGTAAATACTTCTTGACCAACAAAGAAATCAGTCCCTACTAAGTTAAGAGAATTATCTCTAACAACTAAAGCAGTTCCACTATGACTTACCACTTGCGATATTCTATCATAAGTGAGGCGGCCTTTATCATTAATACCAGTAAAAACTTTATTACCAAGCGTAGAAGACAACGAAGTATCAAATTCCCAAGCAACATCAGAAGAAGGTGCTATAACAACATCAGTATCTATTGTATCAGTAGTGGTTCCTAGTTTTAATCTAACTCTTATCTTGTATTGGGCTGGTTGATTTTCATTATGGAGGGTAGAATTAACTAAACTTACTTGGAAGTTGTCACTATAAAAAATCATCATTTCATGAGTAAGTCGTGCTGTTCTAGTTAAATATAATTCACTTTGATACTTGTTTTGATTAGTAGCAGTATAAACAGATTGAGATAGTGCCGGCATTATTTTTTTACTTGCAGTAAAACTTCTAGCAGTTAACCCTGAATGAGTACCATAGCCATTTATGTCATAAGGAGTAACAACGGCTTCAAAAGTAAATGAACCTGAGTGCGCCCAAATACCATAGGCTATATCATCAGCAGAATCACCATCACCACCAGTATCTGGGATATTATCTGAATAATCTAATTTAATATGAGCATTACACATAACAGGGAAAACCAAAGACCTTTGTTTGCCTACTAGAGTATCATACATCTTTATCACCTCATGGCCCGACTAAGGCTATTTCAAATTCCATACTAAAACTAATATCAATAGCATCTGCTTCTAAATTAAAACTAAAACTTCTGATAAACCCAGTTAATCCAGTAGCGGTTGAAAGGTCAGGGAAAGTAGAAGTTCTGAATAAAACTCCTTCATTATCACCATATCCGGGTTCACCCCTTGAAGCGAAAGTAAGTGGTATATTAACAGTTGAGGCCCTAGCGGTATAATCATTCCCTATTTTAGAAGGCATTAAAATCACAATTTCATTAAAACTCTGGTTATCTTGTAGGCCAGTTGAATCTACACCAGAAGCAATCATTTGTGCTATTTCATGAGCAGTAAAAATTAAAGCAGAACTAGTTTCTACACTTGAAGCACTAGCGGTTCTTGTTTTACTAATAGTGGTTTCATTAATGAATCCTTGTAGACTTATTTTTTTAGAACTCATGCCTAAATCTAACGCCGCCGTTAATGCTTCACCTGTTGCTGCACCACTAAATGGAATTGGGAAAGAAGGTATAGTTTTATCTACAGCGACTCCTATACTAGTGCATTGTAATGGTATAGTATTTATACTTAAGTTACTGCCATTATACTTTCCTGTTTTAAGATATACATAAGTCATTTAATCACCTCATTGTTCCCGAAGAAGTACTTCTATTAATTTTGTTATTCACCATATTACCAATTTTATCTGCTATTCGGCGCAATTCAGAATCAGAGGTATCTCTAGCATTAATAGTGATATTAATAGTATTGCTGCCACCACCAGAAACTAATTTTTTACTATCTGCATTAGAATGTACTCTTGAACCTGAAGGTAAATTAACTAATTCTGGCCCCTTCTCTCCAACAACTGCTAACCCTCCAGTAGAAACACCACCTGCGGCGAAGAAATCCATTTTCTTTGCGAACCAATCCATAGCAGCCCAAATCAATACTCCAAAGGCCAGAATCATATAAATAGGTGAATTAGACGCAACAGCCAGTAAAATCATACCTAATATTGAAAAGAAAGCCATACTAACTTTCCAAATCTGTTCTTGCCAACTCCCTGAATCACTAACCCAATCTAAGAAATCATTCCAAATGCCAACTACAAAAGCAACTGACAAAGCCAAAAGCCAAGAACCCAAAGCAATTATTCCTGCTAAAGCCATAAAGAATAAGCCAGATACTACTACTAATAGTCCCTTTAATACATCTCCAATAGTACCATCACCAAATAACCCGTTCCAAATTAAGTCAAAGCCCCAGAGAATATACTCCCATATAAGTGATATTACCTTAAGAATAGGAGCCATAAACTGCCCAATCTGTTCTTTAAAGCGCATAATCGCTGGTAACACTACTTTAACGAATATAGCCACCATAGCAATAATCATTCCTAGATATAAAAGACCCATCCCTATGCCTCTAAATACTGATTTAATAGCCATTTTCATAGAATTTAAGAATTTACTTAGTTTTAATTGCTCTAGTTCTAGTTTTTTCGCCTGTAAGGTAGGCTCCATCGCTCGATTAGCCACACGCCGCCTGTTTATTCCTTTATCTTCGTGCATCGCATATCTTTGGGCTTGCTTTATTCTTTTATTAAGGGGGGACATACCTGCTCTTTTTTCATCAAATTTCTGTTGGCGACTTTTAGCAAGTTCTTCTTTTTTAAGCCCATCCTCTATATCATTTAGTTTTTTCTGGATATTCCATTTGTTTTTAAACCTAATTGTATTCATCCTTGTAATATCTTTCTTAAGAGCACTCTTATCCAATTTGGCTTTTGCTCTAATGGCTTTTTTCTCGGCTTTTAGTATCTGGTCTTGAGCAGTAAATCTAAAACCTAAAGTTTTTCTCCATATTTTACCGGCAGTAACTAAGATATTACCTTGTTCTTCTAAAGTTTCACTAGATTCAGTAGCAGTACCATTAAACTTTCTAGTGGCCCAATCTAAAGCCTTAAAAGTAGATGCTAGTTTATTTACTGCTCTAAACATTCCGGGTGGTAAAAACCCATACATTACTCTTCTAACCGAAGCAGCATGAAAACCAAGTAATTTAACATCATCAGCAGTTGAAGTTAATTGCCTATGCCACTTACCCCATACACTTAAGTTCTTAAGTAGGCCGGCTGAATTTCTTTCATCTTCGTCCGTTTTCTTCTTAGCGGCGACAGTAGAGGAGTTAAGTACCTTATTAGCCGCCGTTTGTAATTGTATCATTTTGGCTAAGACTATATTTAACCCTTCAACTCCGTCAGTTGCTGCTCGTAAATGAAGAGGTGGACCTGCCATATTAATCATCTCATTTTATTCTTTTTAGACATCTTATCCATTTCTTCCGCTTCAAGTTCTTTAATACATTTATGGATAACAAGCATTTCTTTAACTAAACTGGCTGGCATTTTATATACTTCTACTGGACTTATTGAAAATGTAGTGGCTACAGTATAAGTAATTAGGTGAGAAGAAAGTTCAGGAGAGCAACGCCCTCCTGTTAACGCCCTTCTCACTTCTCGTTTTTTTCCTTGTCCTCCGACATAGCATCAAGAGGATTAGGTAAAATTTCTTTAAGTTGATTACCCACAAATGGGGTTAATCTGAGAATATCAATTGTTGATAAAGTTGGTTCAGTCTTAACAATAAAGTTCTCAACCATATATCTAAACATAGCATTCAAATCAATATCCATTTCTTGGGTTTTAGTATTAACTTTCATTAAACTATTCATGGCTTTATCTACTTCTAGCCATGATGGTTCTTTAACCCAAACCTTAAGGTATTCATCTTTATTGTCTGCGGCTTTAACAAAGTGTAAAACCGGCTCGGTTAGTGCAAATAAAGCACTCTTATCTGTTATTATTTTTTTTTCGCTTAACATATTGTCCACCTTCAATACCAACATACATACAAACGGTGTTGGTGGAGTATTATTATTCTAACTTAGATTCCTTCTTTGGAGTCTCCTTTGGAATATCTTTCTTAACGGGTTTCTTTTTAGAAGCCTCTTTTAGCCTTTCTTGAATTAAAATCCTTTTTTCTGCTTTTGAGACCATTTAATCACCCCTGCAAAACCCAATGTGTTTTAACTGTGCAAGAGTTTAAAGTTCTTGGCATAACCGTTCCTTCTACTGTAATTGGGCCTTTATCATCAGGTATAGTAAAATTAGCAGCACTTAAATAGTAATCTTGTAATTTGATTAAAATTTGTTCACCGTTGGCTTTATCGAATTGTAAAGTAAGAAGAGTTGAAGCAGTATCTCCTACTTCTGTTTGGTTTAATAATTCCTCAAATAATTTGTCATCAGTTACCATAGCGGTAAAAGCAACTTCATAGTTTCTTTGTGCAGGAATACCTTCTTTGATTCCTTTATTTCCAACTCCAATAAATCTCTTATCTTGTAAGTTATTGTTAATAGTAAGAGTTAAGTTTGTAACTTTTAGGAAGTTTTGCCCAAAGATACTAAATAGCCCACTTGAAAAGAAGAAAGGCTCTAATAACTCGACATCACTATCTGCTGTGCTATTATCATTGGCTTGTTCAAAATTAAACAATTGGCGATTATCAGAAATTCCGCCTCTTGCTTCATAAGATTCATCTTGGGCTAATTTGTGAACTGCTCTTGTATTTAAATCAAGAGTCATTTTAACTTCTTCATTTTCATTAGCGGTCATTGTTAAAGTATTAACTCGATTACCTCTAGCAATACGAACAAAAGTAGTGTCTTCGGAAGCACTTGCAGTATTAGTAGTTAATGTAGTAGATTTAGCCATTGTTTGTTCCAAAGCAAAAGAAGGTAGTTTTTCTCCATTTGCTTCACCAAAAGTATATGTTATTGGGTTGGTAAGAGCAACAGCAGTTGTTGTTGTTCTATTTAATAATTCTGTATTTGACGCTATATCAAATCCTTGAAGCAAAGGTGGAGTTAAGGTATTAGAACCTCTTGCGGTTTTATAGAAAATTGGCCCTTGCTCTAAAAATTCAGATGAAGTAATAGTCCCTGTTTCAGCCCCACCATTGGTAGTATCAAGATAAACATACCTTCTATCATCAACAGTTGAATTAGTTCCATGCGCATTTAATAAATCAGTAGCGGGGCTTGCTTCAAAAGTGGCAACAATTTGTGTGCATTTACCTAAAGCATAATAAAGCCAAGCACCGTGATTAGCCACTAATGCTAGATTACCACCCGAAGCAGTTTCAATACCTTTGTATTGATGGGTAAAGTTTCTTGAACCACCAAGAGAAAGGTTTAATTGCTTCATTTCAACTTCAATACTAGGGAAAGAAGAAGTTTCTAAAAGACCAAGCCAATTATCAGCATTTAACCTTTTAACTGCTGAATTTTTTTCTCCGACACATGGCGCACCATATCCTCTAATGTGAATAAAATCACCATCAGCCAAAGTATGGCCATGAGCAGGACTTATAATTAAATCCTTTTCAGTATTTGAAGTAACAGTATGAGTAGAAATAACAGTTGTTGCACCGCCAGCGTCATATAATTCGACTATACAACCTGTGTATAAATTAGTAACCATTAAAAAATGTGCTTCCCAATCATCATGCGCTCTTAATGTGGTTGTAGTGCTGTTTGAGTGGTCTAATGGTATATACAAATCCACTTCGGGAATCATGGTTAAACTGGCTTGGCTTCCTAAAAATATATCTTCTGCTGACATGTTAATTCTCTCCTTTCCTTTACGAACTTACTAAGGGAGTGTTAATGCGAATCTTTTTGCTTCTAGTGTGACTTTATATCCGAATAATCTTTTCTTGCGGTCATTACTTTCACTTCTAGCACCTACGAACAATTGATTAAACTTAGTTCCATCGCTAGCAGTATAACCCCGCCTATTACTCTCAAGCACCCTACGAAGTATCAAGTATATAGCCCTTAGC
>TARA_R110002051_G_scaffold137753_7_pt1 | contig 20160 bp, 19 predicted proteins | sample TARA_R110002051 | Tara Oceans TARA_R110002051 (sample SAMEA4397023) | marine metagenome | biome: Polar Biome; feature: [MES] marine water layer (ENVO:01000295) within the mesopelagic zone...; material: water (ENVO:00002006), including particulate matter (ENVO:01000060) such...
TGGGGGCCAGCGACAAGTCTGCTTTTGGCAGTTGAATCGCAAAGGTCGTGCCGGTTTTGTCAGTTTTCAGCAGATCAAGCCTGCCGCCGTGTCCACGCACCAAATCAGCGGCAATCACAAGGCCCAAGCCAGAGCCACCTTTACGCACCCCGCCCTGAAATGGCTGGAACAGAAATTCCTGTGCGCGGGGTGGCAGGCCGGGCCCGGTATCACTGACCTTGATCCACCATGCGCTATCGTCCTCATAGCCCTCGACGTTGATTTCACCCGCCTGCCCCGTTGCCATGATCGCCTGTCTCGCATTGCGAACAAGGTTAAAAATAGCGCGGTAGAGTTGTTCACCATCCCCACGCAAGGTCATCCCCGCGGGCACGTCTTCGGCAAACGACAGGTCATAATCGCCCGCCGCCAGCCGTTCGCTGTCGATCACGTCGCTCACGATGCCCGCAAGTTTGAACCGATTAAGGATCGGTGCGGGTTCATCCACACGCCCGAAGGCAAGTGTTGTTTCGCATAGATTGACTGCCCGCGCGATGGAACCGACCAGTTTGGGCGCCATGCGTTTGACCAAAGGGTCATCGGACCCTTCGATCCGGTCGACGAACAGTTGTGCCGAGGTCAGTATATTGCGTAGATCGTGGCTGACTTTTGCAACCGCCCCGCCCAATTGCGCGAGCCGTTGTTTTTGTTTCAAAGCGCCGGTCAATTCGGTTTGCATCATTTGTAGTGCCACTTCGGCGTCGCGCAATTCGGTTACGCTGGCGGACGGGGTGATGATCCTCCGGGCATCTTCGGGGGATTTTGCATAACTTTGCATATGCCCGACCACCCGCTTGATGGGCCGCACCAACAGGCCCTGAACGGACAGAAACAAAAGGAATGCCGTGATCACCGAAATTACCGCAGACAGCACCAAAATATTTAACCCGTAGTCGATCATCGCAGCACGCAAAGGCATTTCGTCCATTGTCACTTCGATCAGCAAACCGCCATCACGGACGGGGTTGCCGATCACGCGCACAACCCTTTCATCTGTATCGACCAACGTCGTCAACGCATCAGATATCAACACCATCGCGCTGGGGTTACGCATGTCATATGTCGTATTAATCGGTGACGGAATGGGCGATGACAAGGCAAGTTGTCTGACCTCGTCCCGGCGCAGCACAACGTTATAGACTTCTGCATTCCGCAAAAGTTCGGCCTCCAACTCCGCCGAGATCATATCGTCTGCCTCGAGAGCAAGCGATGCAATCTGCGCCCGCTCAAGTCGCGCGTTGAGGTAGTCACCGCGAAATCGCGCGACGGAGGGCACAAAGATCAGGACTTCTGCCAACATGACAAAAACCGTTGTCAGGATCAGAAATCTGCCTGAAAGTGAGTTAAGCATGTGCCCTCGTGAATTAGTTACGGCAGCCAGCGTTGAACCAAGCCTACGACCCGCTTTACCATAGCACTTTCAAACAGTCGTGGGCTAAAATAGGCGCCAGCGGCGCGTTTGTTCACTTCTGACACCGTGGGATAGGGTAACACGGTATTGGCTATGGCAGACATCTTCAAATTATTGACGATCGCCATGGCCCACATGCCGATCAGCTCGCCAGCCATCGGCCCAGCGATCGAGGCACCTACGGGGCGTCCTTTCACCACCATGACCTTGATCAGACCCTTGTTTTTACGCTCGGCTATCAGGCGATCATTATGGGCCATGTCAAAGCGGACGACTTCGAGTCTGTCGCCGTGTTTGTCGCGCGCTTGCGCCTCCGTCAGGCCGACTTGCGCCAGTTCTGGGTCGGTGTAGGTCGCCCAAGGGATGTGCCGTGTTGATTGTTTGGAGGGCAGCGCAAACAGGATCGAGCGAATCAACACGCCAGCATGGTAACCAGCCACATGGGTGAATTGCAGCCCACCTGCTACGTCGCCTGCGGCATAGACGCGCCGATTGCTGACAGAGCGCAGATCATCGCCGACTTTCAGCCCACCGCGCGTGAATTCGATGCCGCCTTTTTCAAGGTCCAGCTTATCGGTGTTCACTTTGCGCCCGACGGCCATTAAAAGATGCGAGCCAGTGAAGTCACCTTTTGGTGTGTGCACGGTGATCGTTTTGCCCGTTTCGCTAATCTTGGTGGCTTGGGCCTCTTCAATAATCTCAATGCCTTCGGATTTCAGATTTTCAATCACGATTGCGGCCATTTCAGGGTCGTCCTTGCCAAAGGCTTTTGCGCCCTCAATCACTGTAACTTTTGACCCGAGCCGCACATGGGCCTGCGCCATTTCCATGCCGATTGGGCCGCCGCCGATGACGATCAGGTGGTCGGGCTTTTCACGCAGAACAAAAATGTCTTCGTTGGTGTAATATTTCACCCCGTCGAGCCCCTCGATGGGCGGCACAAAAGGGGCCGAACCAGTTGCCACGACAAAGCGTCGCGCCTCGATAATAGTGGCGCCGGCTTGCACTTGGGTTGGCGAGATGAAGCGTCCAAAATCTTGGATAACCTGCACGCCTAACCCTTCGAAACGTTCCACGCTATCGAGAGGTGCGATGGTGGCGATGACCTCCGCGACATGGTCTTTCGCGGCGGCGTAGTCGACTTTTGCAACCACCTTAGCGACGCCGTATTTGGCGCCCTGCGACATGGCATGTGCCTGTTTGGCCGATGCAATCAGCGCTTTTGACGGCACACAGCCGTAGTTCAGGCAATCGCCACCCATTTTATGGCCTTCGAGCAGCACAACTTTTGCGCCCATCTGAACCGCACCCGCCGCGATGGAAAGGCCACCAGAGCCGCCGCCGATGATGCAGATATCTGTTTTGATCAGGGTCATAGTTTAGAGACCTTTCTTGCCGCGAACGGCCTTGAGTATGATAGGAAGTGCGGCCAGCGCGGAAAGGCCAAGGATCGGTAGCAGGATCACTGGCTCAAAGATGATGCCTAGATTCGGGGTTTCGCCGCGCGCAAAAACCTCGCCAAGTCCCGCACCGACAGAAGTATAGACCAAACCGCCCGGGATGATCCCAAAGAAGGTCGAGACGATAAAGCGGAACAACGAGACGCCGACCAGCGCGGGGATCAGGTTCGCCACGAAAAACGGCACCGCGGGCACGAGGCGGGTCAAGAACAGCGCCTCCCACTGGTTGTCATCAATCGCGGATTTGATCTTTTTGACGGTGCCTGATGAGCCGTCCATTTTGGCCGCCAGTTTTTCGCCCAAGCCCCAGCGCGCTGCCATAAAGATCGCCGTGGCCCCGATCGTGGCCGCCGTGACGTTGAACAAGACCCCCGGGAAGGTTGAGAACAAAAAGCCACCGGTCAGTGTGGCGATTGTGGCACCGGGCAAGGAGAACCCCACGATGAGGATATAGACCCCAATAAATGCGGCAACTGTGAGTAAATAATTGTTATCGCGGTACGCCAGCAACGCCTCACGGTTATCGCGTAGGGTCTCGAACGTAAGGTAATCACGTAGGAAAAACGCGCCGAAAGCGGCAACCAAGAGAATCACTATCAGTGGTAATCGCTGGATCACAGCGCTGTGTGGGGCATTGGGCATCATGATAGGGCTTTCTGGCATCAAGTAGGTTTGTTTCATCCTAGATGGACTGGATACCGCCGATGTCATACCCTGCTCACGTCTGGTTGATGTATTGTCCAGCAATGAAGCGGATTTAGAGGGTCTTTCGTGATCCTTGTAACATTTACCTCTGCAGATTTCGGGCAATTGTTGCAGATTGTGTCTGCCTTGCGCGTTGACAGCACCCTTAGCCCTGTCTAAAGGACAAGTCTGAATTGTAGATCGGCTTCGAATCCATTTATGGGTTTGGCCCAAAAACCAAAGGACACCGCTATGAAGCGCACGTTCCAACCATCTAACCGGGTTCGAAAGAACCGTCACGGCTTTCGCGCACGTATGGCGACAAAAGCTGGTCGTCGTATTTTGAACAACCGCCGTGCAAAAGGCCGCTCAAAACTGAGCGCATAAGCGTCAGTTTTCGGCTTTGAAATTTGAGACCGCCGGTGGCACCCATGAGTAGCGAAACAGCTGACCTCGTGGACGGGCCGCCGGCGGTTTCCGTTTGTCCAGCTTTGACAGTGATCACAAAGCGCGCTGATTTTGTGCGCGCTTCTCACGCCAGACGGCAGGGCACCCCCGGCATTCACTTGCAAGCGCGCAAGCGTGACGATGGAGAAGTGGCGACGGGCATCCGCGTCGGTTATACTTGTTCCAAAAAAGTCGGCAACGCCGTTGCCCGCAATCGCGCCAAGCGACGCTTGCGCGAAGTCGCGCGCTTGGTCCTGCGAACCCAAGGTCGTGACGGGTGGGATTATGTGCTGGTCGGGCGCAATTCTGTGACCGCCGCCCTACCATTTACTGAACTTGTGAACGATATGCGTCGCGCGCTGACAAAGGTGCATTCATGACCCCGCTAGCCTATGTTCTAGCAGTGCCGGTCAAAGCCTATCGCATGGTGTTTTCGCCGTGGGTCGGGCACGGCTGTCGCTATCAGCCGACCTGTTCGGCCTATGCACTAGAGGCATTGGAAAAACACGGTGGGATCAAGGGTGCGTGGCTAACCGCACGGCGCATCGGGCGTTGCCATCCGCTGGGTGGGTCGGGGATAGATAACGTTCCCGACTAAGCGCGCCATGTCCCGAATGAAATACCGACATCACTGATATCACACCCTTGCCCCGTCAATTAACAGTCGCTGTTTACGAGCCACATCCAGCGGTCAAACGCAGACGCACTTATGTGAGCGGGAAATATTAAGGCGCAGAGACAAAAATCATTCGCATATGACTTAACCAACGCCACTAGGCAGGCGCGGCCAGTTCTGACATATCCATGTCATGCTAGATGATCATGATGATATTCACCCGCTGTTTCACGGCGCCCCCGCGACGACTGATTTTAAAAAACTGCGCAAACGCATTGTGCGCCACACGCGTGAGGCGATTGCGCAATATGGGATGGTCGAGCGCGGTGCGCGCTGGCTGGTGTGTCTGTCAGGGGGTAAGGACAGCTATGCCCTGCTTGCAGTCCTGCACGAATTGAAATGGCGTGGACTGTTGCCTGTTGATATTCTTGCGTGCAATTTGGACCAAGGACAGCCGAATTTTCCCGCCACGGTGCTGCCTGCATTTTTGGAAAAAATGGGCGTACCGCACCGGATAGAATACCGCGACACCTATTCCATTGTGATGGACAAAATTCCGGCAGGTCGCACGTATTGCGCGTTATGTTCACGTTTGCGGCGCGGTAACCTCTACCGTATTGCCCGCGAAGAGGGGTGTTCGGCTGTCGTGCTTGGGCATCACCGCGACGACATCCTAGAGACCTTTTTCATGAACCTGTTTCACGGCGGACGGTTGGCTACGATGCCGCCCAAATTACTGAATGAAGAGGGCGACCTTTTTGTCTACCGGCCCTTGGCACATGTGAGTGAAGCCGACTGCGAGAAATTTTCCAAGGCGATGAAGTATCCGATTATTCCTTGTGATCTTTGCGGATCCCAAGATGGATTGCAGCGTCAACAGGTCAAACAAATTCTTGACGGTTGGGAGAAAAATAGCCCCGGCAGACGCCAGATTATATTCAAGTCTTTGATGAATGCGCAACCTTCGCACCTGCTGGATTCCAAGCTGTTCGATTTTGCTGGGCTTGTGCGGAGTACGTCGGAAGGCGTTAAAATTTAACTATTTGGTCAGATTGATCCGGCTAAGATTGGTCAGAATCGTTTCTACAATGAGAAATTCCGTCTGATTAAGAAGGCCAATCCCATGCATAAGGCAATGATACATCGTGTGCGCGGTGTCGCTCTTGCTCTACGGCATGCAGCAGAATGCGCAATTCATAGAGCAAAGCCACAGCAAACATTCCAAAATCGGGTTGTTAACAGCTCAGGTTCGCGTGCAGACATTACAGAGGCGCTTGCTCACTTTTTAACGGGTGAAACCGAGTTTCGATCATCGACTGCGGCGCTTGTTTTTGAAATCGACGACTTCAGCAAGCTGGAGGAAGTTTACGACCGCGACGTGACCGAAGCACTGCTCGCGAAAGTTTGTATTCGCGTGGCACCACATCTGCGCGCGTCTGATGTTCTTGCGCGCATTGAGGCGCATCGATTCGCCATCGCGCTATCGCCACACCGCAGACTTGATCTTGAAGCCACAATTGAATTGGCGACCCGCTTGCAACGCGTCATGTCGGACCCCTTTGTAGTTGAAAGCAAAATCATTCACACCACGGTTTCGGCAGGTTTCGCGATGGCGGCTCAGGCTGAAACGCATTCCGCGAAACAATTGCTGCGCGCCGCAAATATTGCCCAACTAGAAGCCTCACGCGCGGGTCCTGGGGCTATTCGCAGCTACTCCAGTGCTATGCACCGCCGCATCAAATTCCGCGATGACCTTATCGGAGAGGTTTTGTCGGCGGTCGAGAAGGGGCAGATCACGGCGTATTTTCAACCACAAATTAATCTGCAAACGCTTCAGGTCGCAGGTTTGGAAGCGCTTGCGCGGTGGGAGCATCCAGAACGAGGAATCATACCGCCCGCTGAGTTTCTGCCTGCATTTGAGCAGGCGGGCCTCATGCGCCTCCTTGGCAATAAAATGCTTAGCGACTCACTTGCCGCCCTCGCCGCTTGGGATAAAGCTGGGCTATTCGTGCCTAAAGTATCGATCAATATGTCCAACACCGAACTGCGCAACCCGAACTTGGTTGATCACATTATGATGGAACTTGATCGGTTTGATACCACAGCCGATCGCTTGGTTATCGAAGTGCTCGAAACTGTCGTCGCATCGAATGGCGAAGATATTATTGAGCGCAATCTGAATGCACTGGCAAATTTAGGGTGCGAAATTGATCTTGACGATTTTGGCACGGGACACGCTTCTATTACGTCGATCCGCAAGTTTTCAGTAAATCGGATCAAAATCGATCGTTCGTTTGTGACACATATCGACAAGGACAAAGAGCAACAAAATATGGCCTCCGCAATCTTGACTATGGCCGATGGCTTGACGCTAACGACCCTAGCCGAGGGCGTCGAAACATTAAAAGAACAAGCTCAACTCACCGCGATGGGCTGTGGGTTTATGCAAGGCTATGCGCTTTCGCACCCGCTCAATCTTCATGATGCGACCGCATGGATATCACAATACGAGTCCAGCCAATATGGGCCTGGCCACTTGCGACGCGTGCAATAAGTCGGCTTTCTTAAGGTTTCTAGCCTTTACGGTCATCGACTCTGGTCACAATCCAGAGCCGACTGTGTAAAATCACTGAAAACTGCTTGACCTTTGGCCCCCACGGGGGTTGAACCGGCTTGATATTTTTCTGTCAAATGGGCGGTTTTCAGATGGACGACCAGAACAAGAACCTCATCCTCGCTACGGCGCTAAGTTTCCTCGTGATTCTCACGTGGTTCGTATTGTTTCCGCCGGAGGAGCCAGTCGTGGCACCGGACGCCGAGGTAACGATCAGCGCATCTGGTGATGCGACCGTACCAGTTGTCGGCGGAGATACCTCACTGAATGCCACAGCGCCGACACTTGCGCCCGACCCCGTGACGGATGCCCCGCGCATCACGATCCAAACTCCAGAACTGTCAGGCTCTTTGTCTTTGCTGGGTGGTCGCATCGATGATCTGTCCCTAACCCAATACAAAGAGACGCTGGACACCGGAGCTGAGACGGTCCGCCTGATGCGACCTGTCGGCGAAGCTGATGCTTATTTCGCAACATTCGGATGGGCAGGCGTCGAAGGTTTGGATGCAAGCGCGGTACCAGGCCCAGAAACGCTTTGGTCCATCGAGAGCGGTGAAATTCTGACACCCGAAACGCCAGTGACGTTGGTTTGGAATAATGAGGCTGGCCAAATCTTCCGGAATACGGTTTCGGTCGATGGAAAATTCATGTTTTCTTTCGAGCAAAGCCTAGAAAATACCGCGACCAACCCTGTTACGGCACGCCCTTACGGCCTACTGCGCCGTCAGGGAGAACCGAGCTACCTGAAAAATTTCTTCATCCTGCATGAGGGCCTTGTTCGGATGTCAGATAGCCAGCTTGAAGAGACAAAATATAGCAAGATTGTTGATTACGAAATCGATGCCCGCGAGGGCACGCAAGCAGAGCGCGTGGACGTAACAGATAACGGCTGGATCGGCTACACTGACCACTATTGGATGACAACCCTGATCCCCGATCAGTCCCAGCCATTCCGCTCGGTCAGCAAATACTTTGCCTCGCGCGACCTTTACCAAGCAGAGGCCGTCATGGCCGCCAATACCGTCGCCCAAAATGAAACGGTAACTGTTACCACACGTCTTTTCGCGGGCGCAAAAGAATGGGAAGCAATCCGCAATTACGAAAATAACGAAGGCGTTGGCGGTTTTTTGGATAGCATCGATTGGGGCTGGTTCTTTTTCCTGACCAAACCCATCTTCTTTCTTTTGCATATGCTGAATCAATACATCGGCAACATGGGCTGGTCGATCATCGCACTGACCTTCATCCTCAAGGCGCTCGTTCTGCCGTTGGCGTATAAGTCATACGTCTCGATGGCTAAAATGAAAGAATTGCAGCCGGAAATGGAGAAGCTCAAAGAGCGCACGGGTGATGACAAGCAAGCCATGCAGCAAGGCATGATGAAGCTATATAAGGAAAATAAGGTCAATCCCGCGTCAGGCTGTCTGCCTATTTTCCTGCAAATCCCAATCTTCTTTTCGCTTTATAAAGTGATTTTCGTCACGATCGAATTGCGCCATGCGTCATGGCTCGGCTGGATAAACGACCTTAGCGCGCCCGACCCGTCATCTATCTTGAACCTGTTTGGCCTGCTGCCTTGGGCCACACCAGAAGTCGGCAGCATTTTTGCCATCTTTAGTCTTGGTGTTTTGCCTATTCTCTTGGGCATCTCGATGTGGCTTCAGCAAAAGCTGAACCTTGCCCCAACCGATCCGACGCAAAAGATGATTTTCGCGTGGATGCCATGGGTGTTTATGTTCATGCTTGGATCATTCGCCAGCGGCTTGGTCCTGTATTGGATCACGAACAACACAATTACATTCCTGCAACAATATGCGATTATGACAAGTCACGGCGCGCGCCCCGACGTCTTTGAAAATATCAAAGGCAGTTTTAAACGCAGCGTAAAAACTGCCGATGAAACGAAGACCCCGAAAGGTAAGAAGTGATCACAGTTGCGGCGCTTTGGCGTCACCCTATCAAAAGCCATGGTCGCGAGGCCTTGGCTTTTGTTGATTTACGGGCAGGGCAGACATTTCCATGGGACCGACATTGGGCGGTGACCCAAGACAACACGAAATTTGATCCTGCAGACCCCGCATGGATAACCTGCCGCAACTTTATGATCGGGGCCGCAACGCCCGCTTTGGCGGGTATCTGGGCAAGCCTTGATACAGATTGCGCAACGGTCACGCTTACCCATGATGCATTGGGAAAAATTACGTTTTCCCCGGATAATGACGCGGATGCGGCCCGTTTTATCGCGTGGGTGCGCCCGCTTTGCCCTGCGGATAAAGCGCAGCCAAGAGATATCGTTTCTGTACCGAACCGCGGTATGACTGACACAGCTTATCCGTCGGTTTCAATCTTGAATACAGCCAGCCATGCGGCCGTCGCGGATGCGATGGGCATTCCGTTGCAGATGGAACGCTGGCGCGGTAACCTATGGCTTGACGGGCTGACTCAGTGGGCAGAGTGGGATTTGATTGGGCGCGACATTGCCATTGGCGCGAGCATCTTGCGCGTGGTTGAACCTATCAAGCGTTGCAAGCACACCACCGCACATCCACATAGTGGAATACGAGATGCGGACACCCTTGCGGCGTTACGCGAAAATTGGAAACATCAGGATTTTGGCGTATATGCCGAAGTCATCCAAGGCGGTAAGATCAGCCTTGGCGACACAGCCGAGGTAAATTGATATGGAAATCCGCTTCATAGAAGCCCCGACACCAGATACAGAGGCGCTTGAAAAAGGCCGCCTGCTATTTGCAGGTGAGACGACATTTTTGAAAGGTGTCGTTGCAATGGAAGGCCTGCCCGATGCTGACCGTATGGAAATCTGCTTTGCGGGTCGGTCAAATGTCGGGAAATCTTCGCTGATCAATGCGTTGACGGGCCGCAAGGGACTGGCGCGGGCATCAAATACGCCCGGCCGCACCCAAGAGATCAACTTTTTCACCGCAGCCAACATCTATGTAGTCGACCTGCCAGGATACGGCTTTGCGAATGCACCCTTGGCGGTGGTTGAAAAGTGGCAGCGCTTGCTAAAGCAATATCTTTCGGGCCGTCAAACGTTGCGCCGCGTGTTTGTTTTGATTGATGCGCGTCATGGCGCAAAAGATGTTGATGAAGAGATTATGTCGCTACTTGACCGCTCTGCGGTGACGTTTCAGGTGGTGATGACCAAGGTCGATAAGTTGCGTGGGGATGCGCTGGATGCATCGCTTGCCAAAACACGCGCAGCACTGGCCAAACATCCCGCTGCATATCCAGAGATCATTCTATCGTCCTCGGAAAAGGGCGACGGGATCGAAAAATTGCGCGCTATTATTGCAGGTATAGAATGAAAAAGAGGACACCAGACATGAACCAAGACTGGATCGCAACCGCGCACACGTTGTCCCATGCCCTGCCCTATTTGCAACGTTATGCGGGTGCGACAGTTGTCATCAAACTGGGCGGTCACGCGATGGGGAGCGATGAGGCGATGTATAGCTTTGCCCGCGACGTCGTGTTGATGCAACAGGTTGGCCTGAACCCCGTTGTCGTGCATGGCGGCGGTCCAATGATCAATGAAATGCTCAAAAAGCTTGATATTAAGTCAGAGTTTGTGAACGGAAAGCGCGTCACCGATCAGGCCACGATGGATGTGGTCGAAATGGTTTTATCGGGCAAAGTGAACAACCGCATTGTCCAAGCGATCAGCGATGAGGGTGGCAAGGCCGTCGGCGTGTCGGGAAAAGATGCAAACCTGATGATCTGCGAGCAGACCAACCCCGCGCTTGGCCTTGTTGGCACTCCCGTGAAAATGGACGTAACTATCTTGCGCGACCTGCATGCGGCCAAGGCGATCCCAGTAATTGCGCCACTTGGCATGGGTTTTGAAGGCGAGACATTCAATGTGAACGGCGACACTGTTGCAGGTGCGGTCGCGGGCGCGCTGAAAGCTGACCGCCTGTTGTTGCTGACGGATGTATCGGGCGTGAAAGACAAAGACGGGAATATACTGACCGAGATGTCACCTGAGCAGATCGAGGCTTTGATAGCCGATGGCACGATCGCTGGCGGTATGATCCCAAAAACAGAAACAGCCCTTGACGCTATTCGCGCCGGCGTGCGTGCGGTTGTTATTTTGGATGGGCGTGCACCAAATGCCTGTTTACTAGAGCTTTTTACCGATCATGGTGCGGGGTCGCTGATCCGAGAGCCGCGCGACTAATGGCGATTGATCTCGAGGGGACAGGTCTGGCCCTCTTGGGGCATTGCCAGCTTAATCAGGCTGATGGTCTGCCGCATGATGCTGGCACCCTTTTATTACTTGGCCCTGACGAGCCAGCGTTTTGGCCGCTTTTCAAGGCGTCGCCAGAGCGCAATGACGGCCAACCCGATCCACTGGACCGGTGGTCCAAGCGCATTGTCGGGCAACTTGCAATTGCGGCAAATGGAATTGCCTACTATCCGTTTGGTGATGCGCCGTTTCACCCATTTTATTCGTGGGCGCTACGGTCAGGGAACGCATGGCCGTCGCCCATCGGATTTTTGGTGCACGCGGACCGGGGCCTCTTTGTGTCTTACCGTGGTGCGATTTGGGTGCCCGAGACCCATGCGGCGACCGATGGCACCGCGCCCTGTGAAACTTGTGCAGCGCCTTGCAAAAAAGCTTGCCCCGTAGGCGCGTTTGATGCGGGATACGATGTTGATGCCTGCCGCGCGCACATCGCCACACCGCAGGGTACGTCATGCATAACCCAAGGCTGCGCTGCCCGCCGCGCCTGTCCAGTCGGTGCAGGGATACGCGAACCTGCGCAATCCGCATTCCACATGGAGGCATTTCGATGACCCGTCTAATTCTTATCCGCCACGGGAAATCCAGTTGGGATGATCCATTCGGGGACGACCACGCGCGCATTTTGAATGCCCGTGGAAAAGCAGCATCGCAGGCCATTGGTCAGTGGCTGGTCCAGAATGAATACCTGCCCGACATGGTGCTGGTTTCTGACGCCGCGCGCACTGTAGAGACGGCCAACTACATCTTGGAAGCACAACCCAACGCACCCCAAGTGAAATTCATGCAGCGGCTCTACCACGCCGCGCCGGATACCATTTTAGAAGCAGTCCAGCGACAATCTGCAAATACCATCGCCGTGATCGGGCATAACCCCGGCATTGGTATGGCAGCGAGCGGTCTTGTCACGACCGCGCCCAAGCATCCGCGGTTCAACGACTATCCGACTTGTGCTACGACAGTCATCGACTTTGGCGGACCCATCGGGCCAGGATTGGGGCGCTGCATCAATTTTATTGTGCCGCGTGACTTGATTGGGGCGGCGGGACGTGACGCCGATTAACAAAAAAAGCCCCCGCAATTGCAGGGGCTTTTCTTTTCAACAATATCGAATTAGTGGCCGAGAATTTGGCTCAGGAACAGTTGGGTGCGCTCTGATTTCGGGTTTAAGAAGAACTCTTCCGGCTCGTTTTGTTCCACGATCTGTCCTTGGTCCATAAAGATAACGCGGTTCGCCACCTGACGGGCAAAGCCCATCTCGTGGGTCACACAGATCATCGTCATGCCTTCTTCGGCCAGCTCGATCATGGTGTCCAGTACCTCTTTGATCATTTCCGGGTCCAGCGCTGATGTTGGCTCGTCGAACAGCATGATCCGCGGCTTCATGCAAAGCGAACGGGCAATCGCAACACGTTGCTGTTGACCGCCCGACAATTGCCCCGGATATTTCATCGCTTGATCAGGAATTTTCACCTTTTCAAGGAAATGCATCGCGATTTCTTCTGCCTCTTTCTTGGGCGTCTTGCGCACCCAGATCGGCGCCAGCGTACAGTTCTCGAGGATTGTCAGGTGCGGAAACAGGTTGAAGTGCTGAAAGCACATGCCGACCTCGGACCGGATTTTGTCGATGTTTTTGAGATCCGACGACAATTCGGTGCCTTCCACAATGATGTGACCCTTCTGGTGCTCTTCCAGACGGTTGATACAGCGGATCAGCGTCGACTTGCCGGACCCGGACGGGCCGCAGACAACAATGCGCTCACCGCGCTGCACAGTTAGATTGATGTCGCGCAGAACGTGAAATGTGCCATACCATTTGTTCATATCGCGAATTTCGATCGCGACCTCGTCAGAGACTTGCATCTGGCTACGGTCGATTGCGCGGTCGGTTGTTGTATTCGACATATGCTATGCCTCCTTTAACGGTGTTCACGCTGGAGTTTTTTCTCCAGGTAAAGTGAATAGCGGCCCATGCTGAAGCAGAAGATAAAGAACATGACGCCGATGAAGATGAACAATTCCCAGTAGATGCCATTCCAGTCTGTCGAGGCACGGATCGCGGATGCCATCCCGAGCGGGTCAAACAGGCCAATGAAGACCACCAGTGTCGTGTCTTTGAATAGACCGATAAAGGTGTTCACAATCCCAGGGATCGAGATTTTCAATGCTTGCGGCAGCACGATCAATTGCATCGACTGCCAATAGTTGAGCCCCAAGCTATTGGCACCTTCATACTGACCTGTTGGCAATGCGGCCAAACCGCCTCGCACGACTTCGGCAATATAGGCCGAGGCAAAGAGCGTAACCATAATAATCACGCGCAAGGTCAGGTCAAAGTTGGTTCCCGGCGGCAGGAAGTAGTTCAGCAAAAGCTGTGCGGTGAACAACCATACAATCAACGGCACGCCGCGAATGACCTCGATGAAAACCACAGCAGAGGTTTTGATGATGAATAGGTCAGACTGCCGCGCGAGCGCCAGAAGAATACCCAACGGCAAAGACAACACAATTGCCGAGAGACCGATTACAATCGACAGCATAAAGCCACCAAATGCGCGGCTTTCCACACTCTCGATTCCGATCGGAAGGATGCTCGTCATTGTTGACGCAACTGGCCCTGCGAGCACGATCCAATACAACACCGGCACCACCACGGCGGCCACGATACCCGCCAAGGCGCTCACTTTGGAGACCGCAATGAAGCTAAAGTATGCGGCCGCGAAGCCCAGTGCGATGGAAATCGTCAACCAGATCGAGCCACCCCAGAGCAGCCAGAAACAGATGAACGGAGCTCCCGCTGTCAGCCAAAGCATTTTGCGTGAAATATTTGGAAACAGGATTGGCGAGAGCCCACCCAAGAACAAGAGCAGCGCAACAATTGGACGCCAGTACAGGTTGCCCGGATAGAAGCCAAACAACAACTGATGCCAGCGATCGCCCAAGACAGCCCAACATGCGACAGACGCGTCGGGTCCGACGGTCGCATCGCGAATCTCACGACATTCGCTTAATGAATTGGCATCCCAGATGCCGCCCAACATCCACGGCGCAACATGTGAAATCACATAGTAGATCACATAAACCGACGCGAGCGTCAGGATCGCATTTAGCGCGGTCGGAAAAAGATTATCCCGCACCCATTTGATCGCGCCCACCTGTGTGATCGGGGGTGTTTGCTGCGCCAGCATCGTATCGCGGACGTATGAGACGGTTTGTGCGTGTGTATCTGACATTTTACCGCTCCTTCAGCTTCATGGAGTTATTATAGAAGTTCATCACTGCGGAGATGATCAACGAGAGTGTCAGGTAGAACAATCCAAGCAATAGCATTCCCTCTAGCTCGCGCCCGGTTTGGCTGATTGTGATACCGCCAAGTGTGGCACGCACATCCATATAGCCCACCGCAATCGCCAACGACGAGTTTTTGGTGAGGTTCAGGAACTGCGAAATCAAAGGCGGAATGATCACCCTCATTGCCTGCGGCAGAATAACAAGGGTCATGGTCCGGTTTGGTTGCATCCCCAAGGCAAATGCGGCCTCGGATTGCCCGTGGCTTACAGAAAGAATGCCAGCACGCACGGTTTCGGCGATAAACGCCCCCGTATACAGCGAAAGCGCAAACCACAGCGCGATCAATGATCCACGCATGAACACGCCTTCAGTAAAGTTGAAGCCCTTCAGAAATGGCTGCACAACTGTTGCGCCCAACAACACAAAAACGATGCCAACCGGAATGATCAGCAGTCCCAGTTGCAGATACCATGTCACTGGACGCACGCCGGTCGACTGTTGAATTCGAGTAGCCCGGCCACGCACATAGCGGATGGCGATCAAACTTAGCGCAAAGACACCAAATACAACAAGCCAGTCGATGCGACCAGATGCAACGGCCGTATAGCCCTCGCGCGGGACCACAGCCTCGTTGCCGCTCAGTGAATTGGTAAACCCGATTCGCGGAATGTAGATGCCCCGGCCGGTGACCGCGACACTATCGCCCAAAATCATGCTGGCTGCGGGCTCTGCACCACGGAAATCACGCGGTTGTGGCAAGCTTTCGGTCAGTACGGCAAAGATCAAAAAGATCCAAAGCAACAATGGCACGTTGCGGAAACCTTCAACATAAACAGCCATCAGGCGGCTTACGACCCAGTTTTTGGACAAGCGCAAGACACCGACGACCACGCCGATGATCGTTGCCATGATGCAACCAAGAAACGCAACAAGTAGGGTATTGAGGATGCCTACCAGAGCTGCGCGCCCGTGCGTCATCTGGTTAGTATAAGGTATGAGGGTCTGGTTAATGTCATAACCTGCCGACGTCCCGAGGAAACCAAAGTCGAAATCTTTGCCCAAGGCATTCAGGTTGCTAATGGTGTTGGTGGCGAGCCACCAGATACCTGCGGCAATCAGAATAAGCGCAACAACCTGGATCGTAATCGAGCGATAGCGCGTATCATATAAAAGCTGGCTCAGCCGAAACTTAGGTTTCGGCGCGTCGGTCAACATCGACATCAGTAATCTCCCCGGCTCCCGCTTATTTTAGGGTCTGCGTCCGGATTATACCGACCGCGCCCGATGGCAGGATGCTCTTTGATCTATCTTATCTTAATGGCCAAGAGGCCCAAGCGATGCTCGGGCCTCTTGAATTATGTGCTTAACGGAAAGGTGGCGAGTAGATCAAGCCGCCATCAGTCCACTGTGCGTTCAAACCACGAGCAAGACCAATCGGTGTGCTTTCGCCGATGTTCTTTTCGAACAATTCGCCGTAGTTACCACCAGCCGCAATCGCGTTCTTTGCCCAGTCTGCGGACAGACCGATCATCGCGCCAAGTTCACCTTCAGTGCCCAAGATGCGGTTGATCTCTGGGTTGTTTGTCGGTGCTGCGGACAATTCTGCGATGTTTGCAGATGTGATGCCCAGCTCTTCAGCAGAAACCAGCGCGTTCAAGGTCCACATGACGATATCACCCCATTCGTTGTCGCCATGGCGAACAAGCGGGCCGAGTGGCTCTTTGGAGATGATTTCTGGCAGCAACGTGTGCTCTTCAGGCGATTCGAACGTTGCACGTGTCGCGGCCAAGCCGGATGCGTCAGTTGTGTAAACGTCACATGCACCAGCGAGATACTGCTGTTGACCTTCTGCGTTTGTTTCAATCGGCACTGGCTCGTAAGAAATGCCGTTTGTGCGGAAGAAGTCAGCAAGATTCAACTCGGTAGTTGTACCAGTCTGAATGCAGACAGTCGCGCCATCGAGATCTTTTGCCGATGTCACGCCAAGTGCTTTTGGCACCATGAAGCCCTGACCGTCGTAGTAGTTCACGCCGACAAAGTCGAACTTGAGGTCGGTGTCGCGCGACATTGTCCAAGTTGTGTTACGTGCCAACATGTCGATTTCGCCGGATGCGAGCGCCGTGAAGCGAGTCTGGCCAGTTGTTGGGACGAACTCAACCGCTGTTGGATCGCCAAAGATGGCCGCAGCAACAGCGCGACAAACGCCCACGTCAAAGCCTTCCCAAACGCCATTTGCGTCTGGAGCAGCAAAGCCGACCAAGCCAGTTGTTACGCCACAGTTAAGCGTGCCACGTGCCTTGACGTCGTCAAGTGTCGCAGCAGACACAACGCTAGCAGTCATGCCAGCAAGTGTCAGAGCGCCGAGAAATACGGTTTTTTTCATTGTTACCTCTTCCTGAGTTTCTGCCCATTATTCAGGGCAGACGTTTTTTGCCCATTGGGCTGATGAGTGTCATGAAGCCACCAGATGGCCCCAATCGACGAATACTGTGCGCAGACATCCTAAAAGGTCAAGTCCGCCAATTGGATTCGAGGGAAACAGACCCCGCGAATCACCAAAAAATGATCACAAAGACTTTTCTTAGGCCCAATGACGTTAGGTAAGTGACAAGGAATAGAATCGTGCGGCGTCCAGAAATGCGGTCTTCTTTAACGCTTCATGAGCCAATGCTTCTTCATCGTCACCCCATTGCTGGGCCTGCCAATGTTCGTCGACACGCGACAACAACCAAGCGTCTTGCGCTGCAAGAGCCCCCCGCGTGACCGAAAGCGCAAGAATCAGTGACCCAGAGATACCAATCAGATCATGCACCCCTGCGAGAGCAAAGTTATCAAAGGACGCAACTTCTGCATGTAAATGTGCCAAAAGGGCCGGATCTTGCGCCACGTGCATGACCCCCTCGCCCACGTTCAACCGGCTGCCAAACTCACCCGCCGCCCAATCCAAAACAGGGTCCCATTTTTCGGCCTGCAAGGTGACCAACTCGACGGGTCCGGCCGCGCGGTAGCACAGCAAATCGGTCCCACCATAATCGGCAAGAAGGCTTACGACTTCGGCCTGTTGCGGCGCTACTTTGTCGATCGCGGAATTCGCGCTGCGGGTGACAGGCATCGTCAGCGGGTCGATTTTCTCGGGTTGCGCGTCCCATTCAGACGCAATTGCTCGGGCCATGCCAAGCGTCGGCACGATCAGCGGTGTTTTGTTGGGGGTGTTCACCGGTCGGCTATCCAAATTGACACCAAATCCGCCCTCGCGCGGAGTTGCTGTGGCCGTTTTCCAGAACCGTTTTTGTTTGAGGATACTCATGAGCGTGATCCAGTCAGGTTATCAATCGCGGCGGGCAGTGCAGCAAAATCGTCGATTAGAATGTCTGCATTCAAAGTGGCTGCTTCGTGGTAGCCCCACGTTACCCCGATTGTACCCACGCCGCCTGCGCGCCCCATGTCCATATCGTAAGTGGTGTCGCCCAACATCACTGCGCGGTTAGCATCCACACCAGTGTCGGACAGGGCGGTAAGCACCATAGCTGGATGTGGTTTGCTAGGATGAAAATCCGCGACCTGCTGGCTAACAAACAGCCCCTCTAATCCATGCCGTTCGATCATTTTATCCAAGCCGCGTTTTGATTTGCCAGTGGCAACCGCCAAAAGCGTATTCTCTTGTGCGTGAAGCTGCAACAAAGCGTCCTTTGCACCTGCGAACATTGGCGATAGTTCTGTTGTGCCATCAGGCCCACGTAAGTCGTTGAACGCGTCTTTATAGGCCTGCACAAGGCGGGTCTGCTGCGCCGGTTCGGTTTTCGGGCAAAGCACGGCGAATGCTTCTGCCAAGGACAGCCCAACAATTGACAAAACCTGCGGGCGGGGCAGCATCGCCATGTTTTCGGATGAAAATGCAACGCCCATCGCAGCCATAATTTCGGCCTGACTGTCGACGAGAGTGCCGTCGACGTCAAAAATCACCAGTCGCAAATCATTCATCGGGCATATTGAACGGATCGGCAGGCGCGTGGCTGACGACCCAACCAACAAAGTCCCAAGTTGCCTGCATATGTGGCGGCAGATCGGCGACAAAGTTCAACGTGGCCCCTGTTGCCGGATGTTCGATGGTCAAGGACCGTGCATGCAGATGCATTTTACGACCGATATCTTCGCCCATGCCAGAGCCCCACCCGTCGCCCATGTTTTCCTGCTCTGATCCACCGTATTTGCCGTCACCGATAATTGGATGCCCGATCTCGGCCATGTGTGCGCGCAGTTGGTGGGTGCGCCCCGTAATGGGAACCAGTGCACACCAAGAGGCGCGTTTGGCCAGTGTGTCCATTACCGCATAATCGGTGGTCGCGCGCTTGGCGCCTTCAGTTTTAGCCACATCGTTGGGATGAATGCAGCGCATTTTTTCGTTCTCGCCACTTTTGCCGTGACCGCCTGCTTTCAGGAGGCCATATTTGATCGTTGCCGCACGCGGGTGTGGAACGCCGGCAATCGCCGCCCAGTAAATTTTACGGGTCTCGCGGTGCTTGAGATTCTCGCTCAATTGTTTGGCCATCATGCGGGTCCGCGCCAGCAGCAACACCCCAGAGGTATCTTTGTCCAAACGGTGCACCAGACGGGGCTTTTCGTCATAGCCGAACATCAATGCTTCGGCCATGCCGTCGACGTGACGGTGGGTTTTAGACCCGCCTTGGGTCGCTAGCCCTGCCGGTTTGTTGATCGCGATGATGTGGTCATCTTTGTAGATCACGCAAGACTGGATCAGCTTGGCATCCGCCTTGGTCACGCCATGCTTTAGCAAGGATGCGGCTTGTGCGGCTTGTTCTTCGGTGGGCAGCGGCGGGATGCGGATTGTTTGGCCTACCTCTAGCCGTGTATTCGATTTCACGCGGCCCCCGTCGACGCGGATATCCCCCTTGCGGCACATCTTTTCTACCCGCCCCTGGGTCACGTGAGGGAACAGACGGCGCATGTAGCGGTCAAGCCGCTGGTCGCCATCATCGGGGCCGATTACACGGGTTTGCACACCGCTCATGTTGTTATTCCTTTTGCAAGCCACAGGCCAAGGGCACAGGCGACAAGTGACAGCAGCACAGAGGCCAGAGCATAGCCCCCCGCCGCGCCGTATCGACCACCCTCAACGAGACGCAGTGTATCAAGGCTAAACGCGCTGAACGTCGTAAAGCCTCCTAAAAATCCAGTCATCACCAGTGGAAACCACGCCTGTAATCCGCGCACCGCAAACAGTGTCCAGACCAGCCCGATGGCAAATGAACCCAGCACATTGACTGCAAGCGTGCCCAGCGGAAAGGCCACGGCCATACCGACAAGGTAACG
>TARA_R110002051_G_scaffold272077_2_pt1 | contig 20159 bp, 18 predicted proteins | sample TARA_R110002051 | Tara Oceans TARA_R110002051 (sample SAMEA4397023) | marine metagenome | biome: Polar Biome; feature: [MES] marine water layer (ENVO:01000295) within the mesopelagic zone...; material: water (ENVO:00002006), including particulate matter (ENVO:01000060) such...
TTCTGAGCGACTAACTTTTGGTTCCCAACCTAAAATTTCTTTAGCCTTGGTAATGTCGGGTTGACGTTGGGTTGGGTCATCTTTGGGTAGAGGCTCATATATTACTTTCTGTTTAGTTCCTGTAAGCGCAATAATCTCCTCAGCAAATTCCTTTATGGTTGTTTCGTGAGGATTTCCAATATTCACAGGATTGACATAGTCACTAAATAACAAACGGTATATTCCTTCCACCTGATCATCTATATAACAGAAAGATCTTGTTTGGGAACCATCACCAAAAACCGTTAAATCTTCTCCTCGTAAAGCTTGTCCCATAAATGCAGGAACTACTCTGCCATCGTTTAAGCGCATTCTAGGACCATAGGTGTTAAATATGCGTACGATTCGTGTATCTAACCCATGATGCCTGTGATATGCCATTGTAATCGACTCCATGAAGCGTTTAGCTTCATCGTAAACACCACGAGGGCCGATAGGGTTAACATTCCCATTATACTCTTCATTTTGAGGGTGAACAAGTGGGTCGCCATAAATTTCTGATGTCGAGGCAACTAAAATCCTAGCATTCTTTTCTTTGGCCAACCCTAATAAATTTAAAGTCCCAACCGAACCTACCTTTAGTGTTTTAATTGGAATTTTTAAATAGTCTATAGGGCTAGCAGGAGAAGCAAAATGAAGAATATAATCCAATTCGCCAGGAACATGCACAAATTTTGTTACATCATGATGGTGAAATTCGAAATTCTCTAAAGGAAATAAATGAGAAATATTATTTAAATCGCCCGTAATAAGATTATCCATTCCTATTACATGAAAACCTTCTGCAATAAAACGATCACATAAGTGAGATCCTAAAAAGCCAGCGGCTCCTGTAATTAATATTTTTTTCATTTATTCAGAATCAAATTCCTCTTTATCTCTTGTTACTTTAAGTTTGCTTTTTTTAGGCTTTTCGATACTAGATTTAATTTTACCCACCTTTCTTTTCAACAAAATCTTTTGTTTTAATGTTGTGAAATTATAATTGTACTTAAAAAACACATACCCAAGTATTATAATAACGGATATCAAAAAGATTACCATTCCCAAATTTTCAGCCTTACTACCTAGAACGATAAACAAAACGACAAATACTAAATTAAAACAACCTATTATAAAACTTGCTTGTTTATGACTCAAACCCCAAAAGTCAATAAGTACATGATGTGTATGGTTTCGATCCGGTGAAAAAGGGCCTTTTTTATTTGCTATTCTTATAGCAAATACACGTGCAGTATCAAAAAGAGGAACAATTAAAATGCTTATCGCAATAAGTGGTGCATTTTCTAACAAAAATGGCAAACCAACATAAGCATCTGGGGTAAGTGCTAAAAACTTTAACGTCAAAATACTTATTATAAACCCAACAATTAGCGAACCCGTATCACCCATAAAAATTTTTCTTTCTGAAGAAATATTAAACCCGAAAAAAGCCAGCAAACACGCATTTAGAGATACACTTAATAGTGCAAAAAAATACTCCCCAGTTGTATAAAAAATTGTTGTGTATATCATTAAGATTACAATACCTACTATTGACGCCAAGCCGTCGATACCATCAATTAAATTATAAGAATTAATGATAGTCACCATTATAAAACCGGCTATAATAAGATATAAATAATAAGGTATTTCATATATATTCAAAAAGCCATTGAATGAATGTATTGTAAAGCTAGGGTTAACCAAAATAAAAGTTACTGCACATACTTGGGCGATTAATTTAGCTCCAGGTGATATTACAACTAAATCATCCTTTAAACCAACCATAAACAATATGGTTAAACCAGGAATAATATATATTGCTTCATTCATAGCGTCTCGGCCATGAATAAAAAACAGCACAAAAATAAGCGTGTAATAAAATGAAACACCCCCCAAGGTTGGAGTTTTCGTTGAATGTGAACTACGATTATTGGGGTCGTCCATTAAGCGCTTATATTCCACAATCTTAATAATTTTTGGAATAGTAAGATAGGTTAGTAAAAAGCTACCTATAAAAATGGAAATGGCGGTTTCTAAGAAAAACAAGGTTTAAATTTAAGGATGGTGATAAAGATAATTAAAAATTAACCGGATATCTCCATATGATACCAAGCTTGAATTATTAATTAGAATTCTTCATTATTTCTTTAATCATACTAATCAATTCTTTGTTTACAAAGTTCTTATCATACCTTTGGGAAGTTTTGATACAGTTTTTTTTCATAATATCCAATTCGTTAGAGGATATATTTCTCAATTTTAAAATTTTTTCAGCCAAATCAATGCTATTTATTTTTTCAAAAACAAAACCATTAAAACCATCAACTACGTATTCAAGAGGTCCAGCAACGGCACTTGCAATAACGGGCACACCACAAGTCATGGCTTCTAAACCAACTAAACCTAGGCTTTCCCTATAAGTTGGAAAAACAAAAACATCAAATGAATTATAGATTTTACAAAGCTCACGTTGAGCTACGCCTTTGCACAATTTAACATCAAGACCCTTTAAATTAATATCGTCAACTATCTTGTCTAAGTCAGGACCATCACCAACCATAATAATTTGGTAATTTCCTAATGTATTTCCTTTCTTTAAAATGTACATTGCTTCAAGAAAAACAGACCAGCCTTTCTGTTCAATAAAATTAGAAACAAAACCAACTGTAAATATTTTTTCTATTTTATTTAAAGGCTGAAATATATTACCATCAATTCCTCCCGAGGGGTAAACTAAAACCTTATCATCGTTGACTTTAAACATACTACAAATTTTACTCTGGTATGATTTTGATGGTACCACTATTTTCTGACATTTACTTACAATTGGTTTTAATATAAAAATCAGAAACCTTTTAATTAAAGAATTATCAACCACATCACTGCCATGAAAATTAATAACCAAAGGAATTTTTCTCCAAATAAATGGGTATAGAAAAACAGAAACATAAGTCGGAAAATGAACATAAATTATATCCTTTTTACTTGCTATAAAGTATAGCTTGAAAATCCTAGCAAAAAGACCAATATAACCGAATAGTTTATCTAAAACATTATATTTTTTAGTCAAAACAGTTCTTTTTACCGGGAAATATTCCTGTATAGCCTCCTCAAATCTTTTTACAAAAATACCATATCGCAAACCTTTTTCAGATGGGTACATGTTAGATATAAGATGAAGGGTCATAAATATTACTATTTAAAAATTAATCGACATCCTTCAACAGGACATTATAAGAAAATAATGTAAAGAAAACCGCAGCAAATGTAATACCGAAATTTCGATCAAAATAATTCTCAAAAAAACATACTGAAGCAATCATAAAAATGAAAAACAAATATTTCCTATTTTTTGAAGACCAAGCTAAGTAAAAGTTGCAACAAAAAAAGAAAAGAAGAACAAATAAACCAATAAGTCCGTAACGAATTGTAAACCCGAGATATTGGTTGTGACTATTATAATTTTGTTCTGCAGCTAAAGTAAGACCATCTAAAATAAATTGATTTTTTAAATTGATTTTCTCTCCTGTTGTACCGTGTCCATAAATCGGCTTTTCTTTAATTAATTTATACGATGAAATATACCTGGCCATTCGCGGGTTCGACTCTGAATGCGAATTAAAATTCACTTTGGTATCTGACGATAATTCAAACTTATAAATATTTTTAATTCTTGACCCAATATAACTTTTAGACATAACTCTAACGGTAGCAATAGATCCAACTATCAAAACAACAAAAATTAGAATAAGCTTCGAATAATTTTTTTTTAAATAAACTAAATTTATCAGTCTTACTAAATAAAATAAAAACCATACGAAAAGCAATCCAGATATTATTCGTGAATTCAAAAAAAGAAAACCAAAACCAAAAAGAACCAAAATCAAATATTTAAGAGACTTAATACGTAAAAATTCATTTATAAAAATAATTGCTGTCAAATAATAAATTCCTAAATAGGTAGGATGCTGATCAAGGGGCTGAGTGAATTTTAAATAAGTATGGTAATAATCGAACAAATCAATGCCAATATGAAATGATTTCTGTACCATAAAGTAATTATAAAGGTTTATGGCTAATAAGATTGTTAAAGAAAGAGCACTACCAAAAATTAATCCCCTTAATACAACACTTCGAAAAAAGTAAATATTACTTTTTGTAGCAAAAAGTAAGATAAAAGGTACTAACAAAAATGACAGACTCCTTTCTATATATGATAATCCCTGAATTGGCTTTTCTGAATAACTGAGTCCAATTAAATGTAAAAAGAAAAAGGGCAAGAGTGTAAAAAGTAGAATTTTCCATCTTTTAGCAAATTTAACCTTCTTTTTACTCCTTAGTATTTGAAGTAATACTAATGCTAAAGAAATTATTAATAAGAAATTACTTATTCCGGTGTGTAGTGGGAGAAAAACTGCAAACATAAAAAAAGCAAAACCAGTAAAATTTCGAACACTGAAAATTTCCTTGGACACAAAGCTTTTTTTAAATCGATTATTGCCTTTCATAATCCTACAAAAGTATAAACTTCATAATACTAGAGCAACAATTGGAAGTTACATTAATAATATTACTTTTATACCAGATCCAATTTACTCTTCTTGATGCTGAAACTCGCTACGATTGACACTTTTATAATTATATTAATGTTTGCTCTTCTACCTATTGATATGATTAATGGGATTGTGTTAATGAAAGGTATGGTATTACCCATATCTATAGGTCAATTCTACAAAATAATAATTATAATTTTTTTATTGATTAGATTTTTCTTTACCATCAGACTTCTTATTTCAACCATAATTTTAATATTCCTTCTCTCTATTTCAAGCATGTATCAAATAATATTCAATCTTGAAGGAAGTGATATTTTGTTAGATTTAATTAAAGCTACTAAATACATCACCCCTTTCATTTGTTTCTTATTCTTTGTAAATGCATTTAAATATTCTAGAGATAAAATCTACCCATTAACATTATCATTAGTCAGAATATCATATTTAATTTTGGTTTTGAACATATTTACTAAGTACATTGGTTTAGGTTATCCAGCATATAAAAATGGGGGTATGGGGTCTAAAGGTTTCTTCTTTGCCGGTAATGAAATCTCTGCTCTTCTAATTATTCTTTGTTCTATAATTGCATTTCAGCTATGGAATAAAAAACAAAAAATTAAATATTCTATTTTTTTAATTATTAACTTATTAGCAGCTCTAACAATTAGCTCAAAAACAGCAATACTTGGAATTATTCTGGTATTTTTAATAATACCTTTTCAAGATAAATCATTAAAACTCAAAAAATTCATTCCTTTACTAGGGTGTTCCATAGTTCTATTGCCTCTTACACTTCTATTTTCATGGCAATTCATAAAAAATACCTCTATAATTATAAGAATAGAATACTTTTATAGGGAACTCGATTTTTGGACATTCTTACTTTCTAGTAGAAATGTTTTTTTAGAGAATTCTTATTATATATTTAAAAATAATTACAACTTAATAGAAAAAGTTATAGGGGTTGGTCCTTCTAAATTTGAATATCTAAACGATTTTAAAGTTGTTGAAATGGATATAATGGATATATTCTTTACCTACGGATTTCTGGGTCTAATTATATTTATCTCTTTAATAGCTTTTATTCTTTTACAAGCCAATGCCTTTTCTAAATCAGGTAGATATCCATATTCTAAGCTAGTTTCAATGATGGTAATAATTCTGTTGGTTGTTTCCACTCTTGCCGGTCATGTCTTTGGCTCTGGAATGTCTGCCGCCTTCATAGGTCTGTTATTTGCTCTAATGTATATTAAAGAGCCTAAAAACATTGATAAAACTAAACTAATATAGCTGCTTCAATAAAAGATAAAGATTCATTTCTTATTTTCTCTAACTTAGGTGTGACTTCATTGTAATCCACGTTTAAATTAAGATTCGAAAAATCTTCTACTGTGTACATTATTCTATCTTGTATTCCTAGAAGTCTTAATAAACTTTCTTGCCTATTAGCCCCTTTATTTGCGGAAATACAAGCAAAAGGTTTTTCAAAATTCACAGAAAAACAAGATCCATGAAATGAATCAGTAATTATGAAACTTGCATTGGCAAAAAGTTGAATAAACTCATTAGGCCCTGCATCTCTAACGTGTTTATCTATTTTTCCTATTGGAAAAAACATTCTATCAATGGCTATGATTTTCAAACCCATTTTTTGAGAAAAATATACAATTGCTTTTTTTATAAGATCTGTTCTTGGAACAGAATATACCAAAATATACTTTTCGTTATTTTGTTTTACATTAAAGAGAGAATACCATTCCTTTTTGGGCAGAAGTAGGGTGGGATCAACCACATGAAAAATTTCTTTTTCTGGTAATATTTCTTCTAACTTTTTCTTCCCATCACTTTCTCTAACAGATACCATTTCAAACTTATTCAATAGTCCTTTTACCTGCTTTTTTTCAGCTTGCGTAAAATGGTGATGACCTATACTCGAAGCATATGAGAACTTTTTTGATACTGATGGAGCAAAAGACAAAAAGAAAATAGGATCTATTTTATCTATAGGACTAACTACTACCGGATTCCAGATTTGATCACTCCCACAAACATATACATCGTATTCATTAAGTTTCCCTTCTGAAAGATCTTTATCGCTCATGGTTAGTGTTAAATTTAAGTTTGCGTCAGTAAAATGTTTAAATCTTGACAACAGCCTTGTTCTCCATGGTAGATTAAGTATATCATGAACCAACATTTTAATACCATGAACAGAGCCCTCGAATCGAACCCTGTGCATGTTCTTGTTTAGATATTGATTCTGATAGTCAATTACACTTACTTCTCCATACTTTGAAAGTGCTATTTTGGTAGCGTAAGCTTGTAATATAGCTCCGTAATTTGTAACATTATGTATAGTGATTAAAGCTATTTTCATTTTTTCATTAAATTAGTTAAAACTTCGTTTACAGGTCTTCTGGTAGAACTACAAACCTTATTATCCGTATCTGGGTAACCAAAACCAATCATCATCATTATCGTATGGTTATCTTTTATTTGTAGTACTTTTCTAATAGCTTTATCAGCTTTTGGAGTTTGACTCCAATTCAATGGGCATGAAGCAATACCCAATGAGTGAAGAGCATAAATTAAAGACATTGAGAACAAGCCTCCATCAATCCAATGTTGATAATGTTCCGACCCACCAAAAAAAGCTTTCAAATCAATGCACACAATAAACAGGTTAGGTATTTTATCACCAAAAGGTCTATTACCATTTTGATATTTAAGTGCCGTATTCATTATATCTCTATCTTTAGTATGATAGACATGCCACTCTTGGCGATTGCACACAGAAGGGGTTTTCATTGCCATTTTCACCACCCTCTTAACAGTTTCTTCATCCACAAAGCCATTTTCCTTATACTCTCGTAAAGAATACCTACTTAAAAAAAATTGCTCAGGGTTTTCCAATTTACCTAAAGTGCTATCCTCATAAGATCTTTCTATAGCACCATGTTCTTCCTCGGAAACAAGATTTAGCTCGACTAAAAAACGGAGCATTTCCTTTGCCCTTTTCTCCTCAATATTGCCTGGTAAATTTAAAAATTTTTGCAACACTTGACTTGCTGCAATGTCGTGATAGCCAAATTCACCGGTAGAATTAGCTTTTTGCAATCTAAGAAAAACTCGTTCTGCATTACTCCATCCTGATTTTGGATTTCGCTTTTTATAACTTAAACTTTTTTCCAGACCATGATAAGCCATGGCCAAATTAAAATTTCTAGTTTCGGTTTCATTTAAATTTTCTCTCCACCCGCCAAACCTTACAAACCTATTAAAGTCATAAGTAAAACCTTTTAAGCCTTCAATAATTCTGTAAAGACCCCTTACTTTTGGTCTAATTTTTTCTTTCCAGATACCTTTCATCATTTAATAAACTTACTAGTAAAAACCTTTTTATTAGCCCCCCAAAGATAAAGAATTAAGAGAACAATATTGCTCCCTACGGTGGCTAAGGCTGCACCTTGAGCTCCATATCGAGGAATCAACACCAAATTACAAACCACATTGAGAATAGCTACTGACCCCATTAAAACAACCTTTAACTTCATATGATTACTTGTAACCAACGTTGCACCTACACTATATGCTAAAAAAGAAACAGGAATAGAAATTGCCAATATATTAACTAAACCAACTGAAAGTTCATAATCTGCACCAAAAACCAAGGGTACAAATACACTTGAACCAAATAAAATAATAACCATCAAAACTAATCCGACGACAAGCATCACTTTATTGCTCTTTTTATAGATTGAATAAAATTTGACTCTATCGTGATTAGCCCATCTATGATATTTGGGTAATAAAAATTTACCGAATAGAATGGATGGAATAATAAGCACTGCGGTCAAAATCACATAACCGACATTATAATAACCAGCCTGTTCATCACCAGAAATATATTTTACCATTATAATGTCGCTCTGAACATATATAAATGCAAATAAATTAGCAAGACCGAATGACCAAGACTCTTTAAAAACATCCTTTACTCCAACACTCTCAATTACAATATCATTATTTTCACCGTGACCCTTTAATTTAAAATCACCATTCAACATACTGTAAAAATGGGGTATTGAAGCGATTAATGCAATTAATCCTACAATAGCATAAATTATTGCAATGTTAAAAACGTCAAGATCAATTTTCAATAGATAAATACTAATGCCAATAATTATAAACCGAAGAAGATTAGGAGATAACTTCCAAATAGAAAGATAATCAAACGATTCTTCTAATTGTAATTTTGAAGTTACGAGTTCAACAGCTATAAAACCGTACACATAAAAAACCAAAATCATAAGAATTTTTGAAGAAACTGAATCCTGAAAAGGGAGATTCGCCAATATAATTAATGATATTGTTATTAGTATTAATGTGAAAATGACAAAATGCAATGAAGGTTTTACCCAGTTTATTCCAGACCATCCTTCTTTTCCGAAAATCTTGAGCCACGATTGAGATAATCCAAAACCAGCTATAAGAGAAAAAATGTTAATTGTCGCCAAAGCAGAAGAAAAGACACCAAAAGATGAAGGACCAATTTCTCGTGCTACAATTATATAAATCAAAAAGCTACTTCCACTACCAATTAAAGACCCCATCCAAAGCCATGAAAGTGATTTAACTGCAGCTTTATATTTGGAAATCATCAATTTTAAAAGTTTTGAATTTTTTAAACATTAAACTATAATTATAGTTCAAAAACTTTTTATAAAATACATTTTATAATTAATTATAGACCCCATTATATACCTGACAAAAGCGATTTTCTCAGTAAAAAATCAAACGATATAAAAATTCTAGTAATCGACTTAAATAAAATAATTTTATTAAAAGAGTTGGACATACTACACGTAATTGAAATGAATCCAATAAAAATTCTGAACTGCTAAGTTACCTCTAAGCAATATGAATAAATCTCCGTATCAGTTAACTTTCTAATACTGAAGTATACTTTAGATATTAGACCGAAAATAACTTAACCCTTAATTACTAATTTAAAAAATTTAAAGCCACCGACAATTTGACCTTTAAACATTCTTTTAGGCTCTTGTAAGAATCTATAGAGCCATTCAAGACCATTGTTCTGCATCCAAACTGGAGCTCGTTTCAACTTACCTGCCAGAATATCCATTCTACCACCACTACCTACAAATATTATTTCCGGAAATTTCTTATGTAAATTAGCACTTAATAATTCTTGCCTAGGCGAACCCATTGATATCATTACAATATGAGGTTTTGTTCTCTCAAGCTCATTTTCAACTTGGTTCTGACTTTCAAAAAAACCACTCATGTTTCCAACAATATTTAACCCAGAATATATTTTTTTGGCCTCTATTACTGCCGCAGAATTACTATCTTCCGTTGTTCCCAAAAAATATAATCTTAAATCATTTTTTTGACATAATTCCATAGCCAAACCAGGAAGGTCTAACTTAATAACTTTAGATTTATGTTGTAATTTGAACGCCAACTGAGCTCCAAACCCATCAGGCGTTTGTAGTATTGCCCCATCTATAACATCCTTTGTTATCGGGTTTTCATTATAAGATACTAGTTTTAGCGCGTTAATAGCAGCAGTATAACCACCTTCTTTCTCATTAATTTTAGTTAATAAAAAATTTTCGGCTACTTCTTTAGATGTTACCTCAAAACAAGGACATCCGTACAAAAATAATTGTTTCATTAATTAAAATTTTCTATAAGTTCATCCATTATTATTTCTGCCGTATTACCTTCACCATAAAGGTGATTAGAATTGTCGATTTTTTTATTCAAATATCCTTTAATATTGTCCAAAAGATTCTTGTCTTCAACATCTATTAAAGTATTTACTTTATTTTCAACTAATTCTATCCACTCCGTACTATCTCTTAGAGTAAGGCAATATTTGTTAAAGAAATAGGCTTCTTTTTGCAATCCACCGCTATCAGTTATAACGAGAGATGAAGAATTTATTAAGTATAGCATTTCCAAATAACCAACTGGAGAAATACATTTAAATTTTATCGGCCAGCCATGTGATTCAATGATTTTCTTTGTTCTTGGATGTATAGGCCAAATTAGTTTATTGCCTTCATCGGCAAGCATATTTAAAGTAGTAAGAATACCTTTAAGCCTTTTAGGGCTGTCTGTGTTCTCTTGCCTATGTATCGTGACTAAGATTGGTTTTTCATCTTCATCCATACCTTCTGGCCGCCTCATTTTACTTTTATAGTAAAGTGCACTATCAAACATTATATCTCCAGACATAGAAATTTTGATGTCTTTTTCAAGAAAACCATCTCTTTTTAAATTATCAACTGCTACAGTTGTTGGGCAAAAAAGAATATCGCTAATCTGATCTGTAAGTATTCTATTTATTTCTTCTGGCATTCGCATATCAAAAGATCGAAGTCCAGCTTCTATATGTGCAACCTTTATATGTAGCTTTTTAGCTGCCAACGCACCAGCAATGGTAGAGTTAGTATCACCGTAGACAACAAGCCAATCTGGTTTTTCAATCAATAAAATCTTTTCTATTTCCTCAAGCATTCTGCCTGTCATAGCTCCATGTGATAAGCTATTGATATCCAAATTATATTTTGGCTCCGGAATTTGCATTTCTTCAAAAAATATATGACTCATATTTTTATCAAAATGTTGACCAGTATGTATAATCACCTCTTGGCAATTTGAACGTCTTTTAATTTCTCTGCTTAAAGAAGATGCTTTAATAAATTGTGGGCGTGCACCAAGAACAGTAACTATTTTCATTATTTACTTTTTTTGTTAAATCTAATGCTGTAAAAACTTATGGTATTCCCCCTTCAATCCAACAGGTTTTGAATTACGGATATCATGAACAATTTCAATAGCAGTTCTTGCCGCATCTACACCGTATCCTTTTCCCGCAAGAATATCTTTATACACCATAGTATGTAAATCGGTAAAACCTCCACTAAATTCTAATTCCTCTCCATCAATAGTTATCGACCTGAACGTAGTTTGCCCTTTCTCTTTAATTTCATTTGGCAAATAGTCTGAATTTATAGAAAGAAACCATTTCACCCTTGCATTTTCAAACTCTAAATAACCAGCTGCACGATCTTCTTCATGTACATGAACAATATTTTGTTGAACATCACCAAAAATCCAAGAAAGCATGTCGTAAAAGTGCACACCTATGTTTGTGGCAATCCCTCCAGATTTAGATTTATCACCTTTCCACGAGGTATGATACCAGTGACCTCTAGAGGTCAGATAAGTAAGGTCAACTTCAAATTTTGTATCCTTTTTTGCATTCTTTACTTTTTCACGCAATGCAATAATACTTGGGTGCACCCTTAATTGTAGAATGTTATAAATTTTCTTACCGGTCTTTTCTTCAACATGTTGCAATTTATCAATGTTCCAAGGGTTAAGTACTAATGGTTTTTCACAAATTGCATCTGCCCCGCTACGTAATGCAAAACGAATATGGGCGTCGTGTAAATAGTTAGGAGAACAAATACTTACAAAATCAAGATATGTATCCGATTCATATTTTAATTTTTCTATATGACGGTCAAAACGTTCAAATTCCACAAAGAAATCTGCATTTGGAAAATAAGAATCAATAACCCCTACGCTATCGCCTTTATCAAAAGCAGTTAACAAGTTATTACCAGTATCCTTTATTGCTTTCATATGCCTCGGCGCGATATAGCCTGCTGCTCCTATTAATGCAAAGTTCTTCATTTATAAAAATTTTATCAAATTGGTGGTTATATATTCTATTTCTTCGTTAGTTAAGTATGGATTCATAGGTAGGCTCATAACCTGGTCAGCACAAGTTTCACTAATTGAAAAGTCACCCTTTTTATGACCTAGATAAGAAAAACATTCTTGTAGATGCATCGGAATAGGGTAATGCACAGCAGTAGGAATTCCTACTGCTTTTAAATTTTCCTGAACTTCTTCCCGATTCTTGATTCTAACCGTATACTGTGCATAAACCGAAGTTCGATTTTTTATAATTTTTGGTGTTGATATGTTCTTAGAGAGCAATTCGTCATACTTCTTTGCAACATTTTGTCTTCGCTTAATATCATTTTCATAATATTTAAGTTTAACATTCAAAATTGCAGCTTGTAAATTGTCAAGTCTACCTCCCATTCCTATATATTTATGGGTATAACGTTTAACCTGACCATGAACACGCATGGCTTTCATTTTTTCGTAAAGCTCTTCGTTTTGAGTGAATAATGCCCCACCGTCACCGAAACAGCCCAATGGCTTTGCCGGAAAAAAACTTGTACAGCCCACAGTAGACATTGAACAGCTACGTTTACCTTTGTAAAGTGCTCCAAAACTCTGTGCGGCATCTTCTATGACAAATAAATTATGCCTTTTGGCAATTTCGTTGATAACATCCATATCTGCCATTTGCCCATATAAAGAAACTGGCATTATCGCTTTGGTTTTATCCGTTATTGCAGCCTCTATGAGTGTTACGTCAATATTAAATGTAGTCTCATCAATATCTACAAAAACTGGTTTTGCTCCTAAACAAGCTATTGTTTCAGAAGTCGCAATAAATGTAAACGGTGTCGTAATTATTTCATCTCCACCTCGGATACCAAGTGCCATCATCGCTAATAACAAAGCGTCTGTTCCAGAAGAAACACCTAATGCAAAGTCACTCTTCACAAAGTCTTGTAAAGATGTTTCAAGATCATCTGTGTCCTTACCTAATATATATCGTGCGGAAGACATTACATCTAATGCCGCAACTTCAAATTCAGAACTATGCTCCTGGTAAGCTTTATCTAGATTGGCAAAATCAATTTTCATAAATAATCTATATTACTTTACTCTATAAACCTTTTGGTTCTCCAATCTATATTCCTGTTTACTTTCAGAACAAATTGCAGAATTAGTATTAGAAAATTCTAATCTATGCCCATATTCACTCACCCAACCGATTTGCTTACCTGGGTTTCCTACAATTAGAGCATAATCGGCAACCTCTTTCGTTACAACTGCGCCAGCACCAATTAAGCAATATTTCCCTAGAGTATTCCCACAAACAATAGTAGCATTAGCTCCAATAGAAGCACCTTGTTTAACAAGTGTTTCCTGATAATTGTCACGGCGAATTATAGCACTTCTTGGGTTGATGACATTAGTAAAAACCATCGATGGCCCAAGAAAAACATCATCCTCACAAATTACACCAGTATATATAGATACATTGTTCTGAACCTTTACATTATTACCCAGAATAACTTTTGGAGAGACAACCACATTCTGACCAATATTGCACTTCTCCCCAATTTTACAGTCAGACATAATGTGCGAAAAGTGCCAAATTTTAGTTTCTTTTCCTATTTCACAACCATCATCTATAATTGCGGTTTCGTGTGAATAAAAGATATTGGAAGACATACTTTTGAAAGTTTATTTATTATTGTTTCAAAACACTATAATTAGGTCTTCTAGCGAAAGTACGATAATTCTTCACTTTCTCAAGTCTCACATTTTGTGTTAAGTTATTATCCGCCAAAATCTTCTCGGCGAACTCAAACCAGTTAAGGATTTCACCGTCCGTAAAATGTTGAATTCCATTAGGTTTAACGTTCTTAGATATAATATTAAGAATATAAAATACCAAATTATTCGCATTAGTAGGACAACCAATCTGTTGATCGGTTACCAAAAGATTTTCCGCAGCCTGAGCTTTCTTCAAGATAGAAGTATAAAAATTCTTGCCAAATTCAGAGTACAACCAAGAAGTTCTTATGATAATATAGTCAACCAATATTTCTTGAATATATTTTTCTCCCAACAATTTAGATTTTCCATATTCATTTATGGGGTTAGGTATATCATCTGTGGTATAAGGCTCATTCTTTTCACCATCAAAAACATAATCCGTAGAAATATGAATTAGACCAACTTTACGTTTTTTACAAGCAAAAGCAAGATTTTTGACACCTTCTGCATTAACCTTAAATGCTAAATCTGGTGTTTTTTCAGATTGTTCAACATTGGTATATGCTGCACAATTAATACAATAGTCAAAATCAACTAGGTCAAAGGTTTTTTTAATTGATGAAGCATCTGTAATATCTAAATCTTTAGAATTTTTGAAAGTGAATTCCAAATCTTTATACAGCGGAGCGATTTTCTGTATACATTGCCCTAGCTGCCCATTTGCCCCAGTAACTAAAATCTTCTTCATTGCATCAATTCTTTAAAACTTGGCAAAATCAAATCTTTTTCTGAAACTATTAATTCTAATGGATCAAATCCCCAATCTATGGCTAACTCAGGATCGTTATATAAAATTCCTGACTCCATTGTCGGGTTATAGTAGTTGTCGCATAGATATGTAAATACCACATTGTCGTCAAGAGCTACAAATCCATGTGCCATACCTTTTGGTATAAAAACACTTCTATTGTTTACATCCGATAAATCCAATTTAATATGTTCTCCAAAAGTTTTACTATCAGGTCTAATATCAACGATTACGTCAACTACCTCGCCTTTTTGTACTGAAACCAATTTTGCTTGTGCGCTATCTCCTTTTTGAAAATGCAGCCCCCTTAAAACACCTTTCTTGGAAATTGATTTATTTTCTTGGACAAAGTCAATTTCACACCCTAAAAAATCACTCAGTTCTTTCTTTTTGAAGACTTCAAAAAAGATACCTCTATTATCTTCAAAAATGTGAGGTTCTAAAATTAAACAACCTTTTAGTTTTGTTTCGGTTATTTTCATTTAATCAAATTCATTAAATATTCTCCATAACCGCTTTTTAACAAAGGTTCTGCCAGTTTTTTAAGCTGTTTAGCATCAATAAAGCCTTGTGCAAAAGCTACTTCTTCTATACAGCCTATTTTCAATCCTTGTCGCTCTTCTATAACCTGAACAAATTGAGAAGCTTGCATTAAAGAACTAAATGTACCAGTATCTAACCAGGCAATTCCTTTATCAAGAACACTTACTTGAAGCTTCCCTTGATTTAAATACTCAATATTAATATCTGTTATTTCCAGTTCACCTCTTTTACTGGGAGTCATTCCTTCAGCAATACTTACTACATCATTGTTATAAAAATAGATGCCAGGTATCGCATAATTAGATTTGGGTGTTTCTGGTTTTTCAACAATTGAGATTGCCCTCCCGGAATTATCGAATTCAACTACGCCATATCTCTTTGGATTATTTACATGATATCCGTATATAATACCGCCATCTGGACTACCATTTTCTTTTAGCAATTTCTCAAGGCCATTACCGTAAAAAATATTATCTCCTAAAATTAAGGCAACCTTACTAGAGCCAATAAACTTTTTGCCAATGATGAAAGCTTCCGCTAATCCTTTAGGTTCTTTTTGAACGGCATATTCAAATCTACAACCCAACTGACTACCGTCTAAAAGTAACTTTTTAAATAAAGGCAAATCTTCAGGAGTAGTGATAATCAGAATCTCTCGTATACCAGTCGTCATTAAAGTAGACAGCGGGTAATATATCATTGGTTTATCATATATTGGCATAAGCTGCTTGCTCAAAGCCTTTGTCAATGGCCATAAACGTGATCCAGTACCACCTGCGAGTATGATTCCTTTCATAAATTTAAAGTTGATATTTGTTTAAATACCAGTCAACAGTTTTCTCTAGTCCAGAATCAAAACTTTCATTTGCCTTCCATCTTAATTCTTTTAAAATTTTTGATGCATCTATTGCGTACCTAAAATCGTGACCTAATCGATCTTCGACAAATTGGATTTGATCATTATAACTGCCATTATTCTTTGGATTTATATGGTCTAAAATATCACAAATCTTCTTTACTATAGTCAAATTGTCGTATTCATTATTCCCCCCTAACAAATAAGTTTCTCCCGCTTTTCCTTTGTGATAAATAGAGTCTATACCAACACAATGATCATTTACAAATAACCAGTCTCTAATATTTTTTCCATTCCCGTAAATAGGAATCTTTACACCGTTAATTGCAGACCTAATTATTGTAGGAATCAATTTTTCATCATGCTGTTTAGGACCATAATTATTAGAACAATTACTAGTCACCACGTTCATACCATAGGTATGATAATAACTTCTAACCAAAAAATCTGAAGAAGCCTTAGATGCGCTGTATGGGCTATTAGGCTTGTAACTCGATTCCTCTGTGAAAAATCCATTTTCTCCTAAAGAACCATATACTTCATCAGTTGATATGTGATGGAACCTATTGTTTTTACCTTTCCAAAAAATTCTAGCATTTTCTAAAAGATTAAAAGTCCCTTCAATATTCGTTTTTATGAATTGCCTCGGAGAATCTATTGAATTATCAACATGAGATTCTGCCGCAAAATTTATAACTCCAGTAATATTATACTCCTCAAATAAATTCTTAACCAAAAGATTGTCACATACATCTCCTTTTATAAAAGTATATTTTGGATGGCTCTCAACTTCTTTTAGGTTACTCAAATCCCCGGCGTAGGTTAATACATCTAAATTAACGACCTTAATATTAGGATTTTTATCTAAAAAATAAGGAATAAAATTACTCCCTATAAAACCAGCACCACCAGTAATAAGTATCGTATTATTAAAATGGTGGGTCGTCATAAATTACATTATAGATTTTGCTTTTTTGTTTAAATAAACCAGTGCAGATAAAATAAAAAATACAGAGACAAAAATAATGGGTATCAAAACAATGCTTTTACCGAAAAAAGACTTGTGCTCTACCTGAGGCTGACCCAAATTAATTACACTAACCGGTTCTTTACGTTCTTCAAGTTCTAATTTCTTAGTTTCAATGTCTCTAATTAACCCTGTTTTATATTCAAAAATATCGGCTATGTTAACCTGCTCTTGATTATCTAAAACTATTCTTTCATTTGAAGATGTATTTCCTTTACTTGCAAGACCGGTCGTATAATTAGTGATAATTTGATCAACTTGAGCCAATAGTTTTTCATCTTCAACAATACGTGCTTTTGCATTACTCTTATGCACTTCTAAAAGACCATTGAAATAAGTATTGGTATTAATATAGTTTAATATGTTTTGAGCAAATTCTCTTCCAAAATCTGCATTTTTATAATAGAATGTAATCCTATGATTAAATGAACTTTTATTCTGTAACTCTGCCCGTACAATATCTGCGATAGCATCAGTATTCTCAAAACTTTGAAGTAATTCTAAATATTTAAGGTCGCTCTCTGAATTACCAACCTCAGCTACTCTAGATATTTCAATATTTAATCCTTCAAAATCAATATTATCAACTCCTATTGATTTAAAAAATAAAGTGTCTTTTGATTTTATATTAGATTGTATTTCATTAACAACATCATACAGATAATTTTTACTTTCAATTTGAGGTTTTACGATTACCTCTGTTTTAAATTTCTTAGATATAATTTTATTTAAACCATAGCCAATTGCAAGTCCAACAACCACAAGACCAATAAGTATAAGAAAATTCTTCTTAAAATAAAGAAATACTCTTAAAAACCAACGAAATATGGCATTAAAACCTCTTCCTATCAATTTAAATAATTGCCCCAAGTCAATTTCATCAGAACTATTTTGGGTGGTTGGTGATTGATTATCCGCCATGTTATGAATTAAAAATTTGTTTTAAAATTTTATCGGTAATTAGATATGTAGGTTTTACTCCTGTTGTACCCAATCCTCCAGAGGCTAATGTGCTTCCCGTTTCTAAAGGATTGTCTGATGCATAATATGCATATCTCACCTTAACATTTTCACCTATACTCTTTCTTATTTTCGATGCAGATTGTATTGCCTTTTGATAATGTACTCCTTCCATCTCCAGTCCTATAACATTCCAGGTAGATTTGTGAAAGAACTTTAAAATATCCTTGTTCTGAAGTGATGTTCCTAAAACAGTTACCATAGTCCCTTCAAAAACTTTTAAACCATATCCTTCAAAATCTTTGGCACATAACTCATTTTTAAATGGATAGTTATCTGCAGTTCCTTCAAAAATATGTGCTGAAGGAATCATCAAATCTCCTTTTCCGCCTTCAAGTATACCTGCTTTTCCCATTATGGATACAGAATCTACATTAATTAAAGATTCATTGTTCTTTTTTGTCCTATATGGTTTTAACAACTCGTCAATAGTTTCATAAGCCTGCTCACCAAAAGCGTAATCCATTACAAATATAACAGGTTTTTTATCAATCTCTTCCGAAGAAAATTCATACGAACAGTTATTGACTTTTATTTTAGCGGTATCAAAAATTTGAACATCGATATTGGTGCCCGACGTATCATCGATTGAAATCATACCATTTTTTTCCGCCAGTTCTGTTACCTTCTTTCTTAATTCACTATTGCCAGCACTACTAAGAGCCTCGAAAATTTCTAATGATACTGTATTTGGAAATTCACTTTTCAATGCCGCCTTTGCAAAAAGAGAGTTCATAACACTATGCATATTTGCCGATATAATATGAATAGGCCTATGTAATAGGTTATTTTTTACTAAAACACTTTTAATATTGTTGGCCCATCTCTCACCATGAATATGATGTCCCAATCGCTCTCTTAATATCGCGCTAAAGGTTATAGCTCTTTTTTCGCCAGAAATTTCTTCTTCTAACGCTAGTTTGCCAAGCCAGTAAATTACTTTTAAAAATCGTTCTGGGTTAGTTTTGGTACTGAACTTTTTATAGACTTCCAATATTTCCTCAAAAGACCTTCCTAAAATATTGGCTGTATGAATTAAGGCTATTTCTCGCTCTTCTTGAGTTAATTCTTCTTTATTAACAGCGTTTTCAAGCTTTGTCCAGTCTCTTATTGTTTTTTCCGTTTCTGGTATAAAAACCCGATTACAGATTTTTTCTGATTCAATAAACAAAAAGGTTAAATGGGTCAAAATATCATAGATATCAGAACGACCTCTTGTAATCTCAATATTCATCTGCTCATCATCAATACGATAACAATTTCTCCTTCGCTTCGGTGGAATTATTGGATTGATGTGGGAAATACCGTAACCTTCATCAGATGTTAAATTGATAAAAGTACATTGCTCAATACCTTCTGGCAGACGTTCTAACACATAAATAAGACCATTTAATTCCGCTTTTTCTTCACCTACCGAACCATAAATTTCAGGTCTTAATTGTAATAATGCATTTTTTAATGCTTCCCCAGAAACTCCATTTGGCTTATAAAATCCTCTATTAAAAAGATGACGCATGGTAATATACATGCGTTCAATAGCATTTGTGGATTCTTGAGCTCTAGTTGTAGTAATTGCTTTTCCCATGGAAGATTTCAAACAAAATTACACTATAAAATTTGTTAATAAAAAGCTAGGTTTTTGTCTTGCTATATTTCGACAAGTTATCGGCCACCTTTCTGTCATTCGATAATCTTTGAACTTTATTCTGTCCGCCTAATTTTCCTATAGATTTCATATAAGATAGAAAACCTCCACTTTTAATCGGTGTAATCTTCAAAGTTTGTAGAACCTTACCAACAATAAGATCGTAATAATAACTATTCTGCTTTTGCAAAGCGGCATCTAACTGTTGA
>TARA_R110002051_G_scaffold291646_1_pt1 | contig 20141 bp, 11 predicted proteins | sample TARA_R110002051 | Tara Oceans TARA_R110002051 (sample SAMEA4397023) | marine metagenome | biome: Polar Biome; feature: [MES] marine water layer (ENVO:01000295) within the mesopelagic zone...; material: water (ENVO:00002006), including particulate matter (ENVO:01000060) such...
CCGTCGGGTCATCAGCTCGACTGCCGTCACGATCTCGGGAAGCATCCCCGCCTTCAACAGGTCGGCGGCGCTCACGTCGGTGTCTTCGATCACGTCGTGCAGCCACGCGGTGCAATGCTCGACCGGCTCGTTCAGCCAATCGAAGCTCTCGGCGACCCGCGCCGGATGATCGATGTAGTCATAGCCGAGCTTGTCGAGCTGCCCGCGGTGGGCGATCGTCGCAATGCCGACTGCGATGCCGTGCTGCACCATCGCGTCGACCTCGGTCATGAGCTCTCCCTCGTTAGCGCATTGTTGCGCAAATTCAGAGTATGACACTCCACTGACATTTAGCGCGGATCTGCGATAATTGCGTCATGGAGACCTACCGCGACTCGCACGACCGAGCACTCACCGACTACCCGCGGCCCTCCGTCGCCGTCGACACCGCCGTGCTGACCGTCCCGCCGGGCGCTGCCCTCAGCGTGTTGCTCGTGCGCACCGGCGACGAATCGCGTCTCCCCGGAACCTTCCTGCACGAGGGGGAGAGGCTCGCGGATGCCGTGCTGCGCTCGCTGCAGACCAAGGCCGGAGTGTCCGGGTTGTCGCCCCGCCAACTCCACGTCTTCGACGACCCCGCTCGCGACAATCGCGGCTGGGTGCTCTCGGTCGCGCACCTCGATGTGGTGCCGTGGTCACGCGTCACGATCGACGAGTCTCTCGCTAAGGTCGTGCCCGTGACGGATGCTGGCGCACTCCCGTACGGGCACAATGAGATCCTCGACCAGGCGGTGGCAAGCATCCGCTCAAGCTACGCGTCGACGCCAGATCCGGCCGGCCTGCTGGAGCACCCGTTCACCCTGCGCCAACTGCAGCACCTGCACGAAACGGTCGCGGGCGAGCCGCTGATGCGCGACACTTTCCGTCGCGCGATGGAACCGCAGCTCCGGGCCACTGGCGAGGTTGCGGCTGGGACGGTGGGAAAGCCGGCGCGACTATTCGTACCGTCTTGACCCGCTAAGCGCTTGAAGCACCCGGTCGGTGGCTCTCCACTCTGCCGTGGCCGTCCGTCGAGTGCAGTCTCAGGTGGAGGAGCCAACAGTGCGGATCACAACTAAGCCCCAGCGGGGCTGTGTGCAATCGTGGCGTCATCGCGCCCGCGTTCCCCAAGCCTGCTGCGACTCGCAGCACTGCGACCCCCGTCCGTGTAGAACTCGCTGAGTTTTCCGAGCACCGACACTAGTGTCTGCTTGTAAAGTGATGGGTACTCGCGCAATCTCACCCAATACCGAAGAGAGCCTGTTGGGCACGTCAACATCTGTCACAGAAAGCGGCCAACCTGCTGGTGTGGTCACACACGAGCGCCAGACGGAACAGCTCATCAAGTCTCGGAAAAGGGTGAAGGAGCACGGCGAGGTATTCACCCCTCGCCGCATGGTCGAGCAGATGCTCGATTTGGTTCGCCCTGAGCTAGAGACTGGCCCTCAGTTCGTCGACAAGACTTTCTTCGAGCCAAGCGCCGGTGACGGCAACTTCCTGATCGCTATTCTGCGCCGCAAGCTGAAAGCGATTGAGAGGCGCTATCAGCCGGAGTTCTGGCCCACGGAATCTCTGTTTGCAGTCGCGTCGATCTATGGCATCGAGCTCCTCGAAGACAATCTTTCGGCGGCGAAGGAGGGGTTGCTCGCAGAGTTCACGGACTTCCACAAGAGGAACGGCGTGCGCTGCAACTATCGAACGAACCTCTACCGCGCGGCGGAGTACCTCCTATCTGCGAATATTCTCCACGGGAACACTCTTACGGGCCTCGATGCGTCTGGAGAATTGATTGAGTTCTCGTGGTGGAACCGGGTGCTCAATCTCCCAGGGCTGGTGCAACGCGAGCCGTTCACTCTGGCCTCGATACGTGGAGCAAGCACCGGCGCCTTTGATTTCGAGATTTATGCGGTCTACAAGCGATGCAAGATTGACCAAGTCCACAAGGAAGTGAGCGCCGATGACTAGTCCGGACATCAACACCTACCGCGAGATCACACCGTTGATCTACTCGTGGTCGACACCCGATATCCCCAAGTACGAGGGCTGGGAGAAAATCGGCTATACGGAACAAGAGAGCGCTGCTAAGCGAATCAAGCAGCAGGCTTCGCAGCTCTCGGTTAGCAAGGTTGAGAACTGGGTGCGACGCGCCTTCTTTACCTCCGCGGCCGGTGGGACGTTCAAGGACGGCGACTTTCACGCGTATCTGCGGCAGATGGGGGTCCATCGTGAACTCAACCCGCAACGCACCGAGTGGCACCGCTTCGATGGCGCTGCGAAATCGTCTCTTGACTACTTCAACGCTTTCGCAGGCCAGGACTTCACCGACTTCCAGAAATCCGGTGAGGAGGGCTACCAACTGCGCCCCGAGCAGATAGCCGCAGTCGAGCAAGCACTCACGGTATTCAACGAGGGTGGCGCCGAGGTCCTGTGGAATGCGAAGCCGCGGTTCGGAAAGACTCTCACGACCTATGACTTGATGCGCAAGATCGATGCGCGAAAGGTGCTCATCGTCACCAACCGCCCGGCGATCGCGAACTCGTGGTTCGACGACTTCACTAGGTTCATTGGGCATCAAACGAGCTACAAATTCGTCTCGGATTCGCCTTCGCTCGCACAGCGCCCGGTCATGACGCGCGAACAGTGGCGTACATTCGTCAACGGTGACAGCGGTGACGACCCCCGCATCGTCGAGTTTGTGTCTCTTCAGGACCTCAAAGGCTCACAGTACTTCGGCGGCGTCCACAAGAAGCTCAAGCACATTGCGGACTACGAGTGGGATCTTCTTGTCATTGACGAGGCTCATGAGGGGGTTGACACGACAAAGACAGACCTCGCGTTCGACCAGATCACTCGTACGTGGACGTTGCATCTGTCGGGCACGCCCTTCAAGGCTCTGGCGGCGGGCAGCTTCAACCAAGACCAGATCTTCAACTGGACCTATGCAGACGAGCAGTCAGCACGTGAAAGTTGGGAAGACGACGCTGTCGAGAACCCGTACGGAGCCCTCCCTCGGCTCAACATGCTGACGTACCAAGTTTCGCGCATGATCACTGATCAGCTTGCTCTCGGTGTCGCTAGCGACGAGGACGGCGCGAACATCGACTTCACGTTCGACCTAAACGAGTTCTTCAGCACGAAAGACAATGGGTTCTTCGAGCATGAGAGCGAGGTGGTGAAGTTCCTCGATTGCCTTGCAACGAATGAGAAGTACCCGTTCTCCACTCCGGAGCTGCGCGATGAGATCCGTCACTCGTTCTGGCTGCTGAACCGCGTCGCTTCAGCGAAAGCACTCCAACGGCTGCTGAAGAGCCACGAAATCTTCAAGGACTACGAGGTGATCCTCGCCGCGGGCGACGGCCGCAATGACGATGCCGATCTGGCTGTTGTTGGGAAGTCATTGGATAACGTGCGCACGGCGATCGACACCGCTGAGAAAAACAACGGCAAGACGATCACGCTCTCGGTCGGTCAGCTCACCACAGGTGTCACCGTGCCCGAGTGGACTGCAGTTATCATGCTGTCGAATCTCTCGTCGCCTGCGCTCTACATGCAGGCTGCGTTCCGTGCACAGAACCCGTGCACGTTCGAGCGCGGCGGCACCGTGTTTCAGAAGAATAATGCTTATATCTTCGACTTCGCCCCCGAGCGCACGCTCACGATCTTCGACCAGTTCGCAAACAATCTGAGCTCCAGACCGTCGGGCGATCAGAGTGTGCGGCGGGATAACATCCGTGAGCTGCTCAACTTCTTCCCCGTTCTCGGCGAAGACTCTGAGGGGCGCATGGTCGAGCTCGACGCTGCACAGGTGCTGAGGTTCCCCCAGACGTTCAAAGCGCGGGAGGTGGTGCGTCGCGGTTTCCTCTCGAACCTGTTGTTCGCGAACGTCGCGGGCATTTTTAGGTACTCGGAGTACGTCAAGGACATCCTGGAGAAGCTGCCAGAGGCGAAGCAGGGTAAGACCAAAACAGGCGGGGGCATCGACCTTCCGGAGCCTGTTCCGTCGCTCGATCCCGAGGGAAACGTCCAGATTGATGTTGAGACGGTCATTAGTCCGAAGGTCGCCGAGCTCGGCAAACCCGTCTGGCGAATCGAGGACATCGCGCCGGTTGAGCGCGAAGGGTCGCCCCAGAAGATCGCGCGGCAGATCGCGAAACTAGTCACCGAGAAGTCCCGCGAGACCCGTGAGAAGCTTGCGGAGGAGTACGGACTTTCTGCAAAGCAGGTAGAGCGTGATGAGAAACAGACTGAGGCCCGCGTGACGGCCGACGTTGAACGCGTAGTCACGGAACGAAACATTGCCGAGAAGCGACTTGATGATGCGCTGGACGATGCGGCCACCGAATCTGATGCCTCGGCGATCGAACAAGAAAAAGCTGCGCACCTCGAGTCGTTCAACGCCGACATCCTCGCGTTGGTCAACGCGCGGACCGACGAGATCGCGACGAATGTCGTCACTCGAGAAGAGACAAAGAAGGAGCAGAAGCGCGCGAACCAGACGATGGACGACGCACGCGCGCATTTGCGCGGCTTTGCACGGACGATTCCCATGTTCCTCATGGCCTACGGCAGCAGAGACATCCGTCTGGCAAACTTCGACGACTACACGCCTGACCACGTATTCGAGGAGATCACCGGCATCACCGAGGCCGACTTCCGTGTGCTCCGCGACGGTCAGGCCGTTACCGAGGAGGATGGCACGGTCGTCCAGATCCCGGGGATGTTCGACGAAGCGGTCTTCGACAAGGCAATCCAAGAGTTCCTCGACAAGAAGGAAACGCTCGCGGACTATTTCGACGAGTCGCAGGTCGAGGACATTTTTGCCTATATTCCGCACCAGAAGACGTCGCTGGTGTTCACGCCTCGCTCTGTGGTGGAAACAATGGTCGATGCGTTGGAGTCAGAGAACCCTGGAATCTTCGAGGACCAGTCGAAGACGTTCGCCGATCTCTTTTCGACCGCCGGGCTATTTCTCATGGAGCTCGTGCGGCGACTTGACGCCGGCCTTGTGGACGTGATTCCGGATAAGGATGAGCGTTTGCGCCACATTCTCACTAAGCAGATATTCGAGATGAGCCACAACGAGCTGTTGCACAAGATCACGATCGAGGCCGTCTCCGGCGGAGTTCCAGAGCGCCGTGAGTGGATCCAAGATTCCGGACACTTCAAGGTCGGGGACATCGCAAGGATGAGCCCGAAAGAGCGCGAGCAGATTGTCGACGACATGTTGACGGAAGGAGACTTACTATGAGCAAAAAATTCGATGTCGTCATCGGGAATCCGCCTTACCAGGACGAAGCCACCGGTGATGCTACGCACAGCATGCCCATCTACCACCGCTTCATGGAGGCGGCATACGAGGTTGGCAGGAAGGCCGTACTCATCACGCCTGCGAGATTCCTCTTCAACGCGGGCTACACGCCCAAAGCATGGAACGAGAAAATGCTTGCCGACGAGCACCTCAGCGTCCCTGTATACGTCCCAAGCAGTGGCAAGCTCTTTCCGGGTACTGACATCAAGGGCGGCATCGCAGTCACTTACCGCGACGAGGCCCGAACGGGTGAGCCCATCGGTATCTTCACCAAGTACCCGGAACTCAACGACATCCTTCAGAAGGTCTCACTCGTCAAGAGTGCATCCATCAACTCTGTAATCACGAGTTCTCGTTCGTACAGATATGCCGACAAGATGCATATTGATCACCCGGAAGCCGCCGACACGATGTCTGCGGGCGAGCAATACAAAATCAATACCAGGACCTTCGAACAGCTTTCATTTCTATACCAAATTGAACGGCCCGATGATGGCTACGGTTATGTTCAAGTGATCGGTCTCGCTAAGACAAAGCGCGCATTTCGCTGGATCCGTAGCGACTACATCACGGGGCCTGCGAGCTTCTCCGCTTACAAGGTCGGAGTTCCTGCTTCCAACGGTTCTGGTGATCTCGGCGAGGTCTTGTCGTCGCCTCTGGTCTTGGAACCAAACGTCGCCGCCACGCAGACCTTCCTCACGATCGGCAATTTCGTTGAGGAGTCTGAAGCTGAGGCCTGCCTCAGATACGTGAAAAGTAAGTTCGCCCGAACCATGCTCGGCGTACTCAAGATCACCCAGCACAATCCAGCAAAGGTGTGGGAGTACGTCCCGCTCCAGGATTTCACGGGCGGATCGGACATCGACTGGTCGAAGTCGATCCCCGAGATTGACCAGCAACTGTACGCGAAGTACAAGCTCGACGCCGACGAGATCACCTTCATCGAGTCGCACGTCAAGCCGATGGTGTGAGCCTCGCGAGCGCTGGGCTTCTGCCACCTTGACGGTGGAGATTGTCAACAAGATTTACGAGGCCAAGGTCTCGCTTGGCTGGTCCCAAAGCGAGACTTGTCTGCGCGCATCGATAGTCTGAGAGTGGGCTCACCGATGCCCGATCGGCGCGCAGGGGGAATGGATATTGCCGTCACTTATAGCGTGGCTTGACGCATCGAGCGAAGACCAACGTCGCATGCGCGAGATTGTCAATTTATTCAGCGAACGCGATAGCCGGGATGAGCTCGGGGTCGGACAGATTCGCGACGTGCTGAGTGACACACTCTTCCCGGGAACATCGACACTGCTCACGCGGGCCAGATACATGGTTCTCATTCCTTGGGCGTTCGCGTCGGCCGCGAAGCAGGGCCTAGGCGTCGACGAGATCGCGCGTCGAGTCGACAAGAATGAGCGCAATCTGATCTCCACTCTCAAACGAGAAACTGATGGAGAGGGTTTGCTCGGCAAGACCGCGGGGGCGGCGCTCAAGACGCTTCCCTCAAGCACATACTGGGCTGCGCTCCGGCAATATGAGATTCTCCTCGACCCCTCCCAGAATCAAGCAGATGCCATCGCGGCCAGCATCCAACGCACTCCTGCTACCGATGACGACGAAACGCGCTCGGTTGGCCCTTGGTCGCCAACCCTCCCTCCGGCTCCCGCAGGCTTCCCCAGCGAGACTGCAGGTGGTTTCGATTTGAGTCGCACCGAAGCTGAATGGCTGCGGGATCGGATCCTCAACGGAAGCGAAGGATCCCTGCTCGCTCACTTCCTCGACCATCGTCCGCAAGCCGAAAGTGTTGCGCCTTGGTTGGAACCCGCCGTTGCGGAGGCATCTCCACGCGTAGCTAGCGATCTGTTTCATGCTCGAATGTTCTCTCTCGCCTTCCACGGTGCATCGCTGCTCTACAACCTTCTGCTGGCGGAAACTTATGAAGCCGCCGGGAACGATCGCGTCAGCGGCAAAGTCGAGCTCTATCGCGAGCACTTGAGCAAATGGCAGAGTGTTCGCGCAGAGGCGGCGACAGATCTTTCCTCGTGGGACCGGGGCGAGTTTTGGGCGCTTGTCTACGCGAAGAATCCCCGGATCAATCCTCAATTGCGATCATTCATAGATGCGTGGCTTGATGCCGTGACAGGCAGCGAATCACTCTCGATCGCAGACGACGAAGGCCTCCGCTCTTTTATCAGGCAGCGGGAGCGCCGCCATAAGGGAGCGCAAGCGCGACTGTACAACCCTCGACTTCTGGAGACGTGGCAGGGAGCTTCGGGTGCCAGCGAACTCACCTTCCGGTGGCGGCAAGTGAGAGCCATCCTCGCTGACCTGCACGACGGATTGGAGCGAGCAGATGCTTGAGCCAGATTCCCGCGCAGCTCTTACCGAGCAGCTTCGTCCTCCGAGTGGCTACGAGCTGGTGCACGCAGTGGGAACCACCTTCACCCTCGATCTCACCAGCGCGCTCGCCGTACCGCTCTCGTTCGCCGGTCATCACGTCCGCGAAAGCGACGACCCGATTGCCATCCTGGACGCTGTACGCCGGGCTGCCGACCGCGTGGATGTTTTTGCGCAAGCAGGGCACATCGCGGTGCCGCGGCAAGCGTCCGACCTCGTCGCGTTTCTCGAGCCCATGGTCCACCCCGTTGCTGTTGGTCGGCCCGGGGCGCTCTTCCACCCGAAGGTGTGGATCCTTGAGTACGCACGAGGGCTGCACCGTAGTTATCGCTTGCTGTGCTCCAGTAGAAACATCACGAGTGATCGCAGCTGGGATCTTGTGGTTCGGCTCGACGGGACTGAAGGCGACGAACCGCTAGAGCAGAATGAGCCGCTGGGCGATCTTCTCCGGAGCCTCCCCTCGCTGGCGGTCAGCGCTCTTGCGCAAGAACGTCGGGATCGAATCGAAGAATTAGCTGAGCGCATCTCGAAGGTCTTGTGGGAGCTCCCCGCCGACATCCGCCAGTTGGACTTTCACGCTTTAGGCATCGGCCGACCGAAAACTATTGATTTCACGGGCAAGCGGCACCTCGTCATCTCACCATTCCTTTCGGATGACGGCCTTGCGGAAATCACTTCGTCACGCAGAGAAATGGTGCGAGTGATCTCTCGCGCCGAAAGCTTCGACCGGCTACGCCCCGAGACGCTCAAATTCGTCGACGCCCACGTGCTCGACGATGCGGTCCGCGACAGCGAGGAGATCGACGGCGATCCCCTGGTCGGGCTGCACGCCAAGGCCTATTTTCTCGACCGGTCCTCTGGATCACGAGCTGTGATCGGGTCTGCCAACGCCACGCACGCGGCCTTCGGGGGCAACGTCGAGTTCCTTATTGAAATGGTTGGCCCCCAGCCGCGGATTGGAGTTGGAGCTGTGTTCGGTGAAGGCTCTGAACTGCGCAAGCTCACTATGCCTTACGTGCCCACTGGGGGAGTGCAAGAGACTGACGCAGAGAAAGCCGATCGAGCACTAGACGATGCCATTCGCTCACTCGCGAGCACTCGTCTCTGCAACACTGTTCGACCTGAGGAGGATGACAAGTTCTCGATCGACGTTCACGCGGTCACCAACTCGAAGCCCATGGATGAGATCGACACACAAGTGCAGTTGCTCACTAAGCCTGGAAATACACACTCCCTGCCGACCCTCGATGGCCCGCCCGCAGTTTTCACCGACCTTGATCTCACTGATATCACGCCCTTCGTGGTCATTCGAGTCACGGACACTCGCGGCGAACAGCGGAGCACCGTGGTGTGTGCCGAATTGATCGGTGACCGTGATCACCGCCGAGATGCAGTGCTTGCCCGGCAGATCGATACTCCAGAGAAGTTTTTGCGATTTCTGCACCTGATGCTCAGCCTCGGTGGGTCCGCAGGAGCCCATCTCCCGGTCGGCATCTCGGGTGGGTTTGGCTCATGGTCGAGCGACGGTGCGGGAGTTTTTGAAACCCTCGTTCGTTCTCTCGCTGAAAATCCCGAGGGCCTAGATGATCTCGCCAGACTTGTTGAGCGGATGCGAGACGCGAATTCTTCGGGATCGCTACCTGCAGGCTTCGATGAACTCTGGGAGCCAATCTGGCGCGCAAGGCTCGCACAGAAAGGGGGAGCAGCGTGAGCGACTTCTCCGCGGATGCGATCCTCGCTGAACTTAAGGCCTTCCAACGAGACGCCGTCGAACATGTCATGTACCGGCTATATGACGCTCCCAACGCAAGCGGGCGCTTCTTGGTCGCCGACGAGACAGGGTTGGGTAAGAGCGTTATCGCTCGAGGGATCATTGCGCGAACTATCGAGCGGTTGCAGGATGATGACTCCGTCGACCGAATCGACATTGTTTACATCTGCTCGAACGCGGATCTTGCCTCGCAGAACCTTCGCCGTCTGAACGTCACCGGTGATCCTCACATTGGGCTCACCAGCAGGCTAACCTTGCTCGCGCGCGAATCACATCGTCTCGCGGGAACGAACACAGCCGGGCGAAAGCCGGTCAACCTGGTTTCGTTCACCCCCGGAACTTCGTTCGATATGGGTTCTTGGCGCTCTGGCTCAGGAAAAGAGCGAGCGCTGCTGCACATCATGCTCACCGAGCTGCTAGGGCTTTCACGGCCGCAGCAACGAGCATCGCGGATGCTCTTCCAGGGGCAAATCAAGACCCAGGAAGCTTTCGCGTACCGAGTGAAGCGCATGCACCACAGGCTTAATGGTTCCGCCGATCCGGCGATCCTCGGCGCCTTTGATCGAAGCATCACCGATTCTGGTTTGCGCGATAGTTATCTCGGTTTGTTGGGGAACCTGGCGGGGAAACACAAAGTGCCAGCATCTTTCAAAGACTCGATTCGGCATCTCACAGCAAAACTCCGTGCGGCCCTCGCGGGTGCGAGTGTGGATTCGCTCGAACCAGACCTGGTCATCCTCGACGAGTTCCAACGCTTCCGCCACCTCCTCAACGTGGAAGAAGGAGGCGACGCTGCAGAACTGGCTCATACCCTGTTTAACTACTCTGCGGCAAAGGTGTTGCTGCTCTCCGCGACTCCGTACAAGCCATTCACGGAGGCCGCTGACGAGGCCGGCGACGATCACTATAAAGACCTGATGACGACCCTCGGATTCCTGTCCGAAGGCTCCGCAGTTTCTCTTGCCGAGATCCGCGAAGGGTTCGCCCAGTACCGACAGCAGGTCGTCAGCGGCAGGGCGTCGACCGAACATGTTGATCGATTACGCGCCAGCCTCCTCACGGTGATGAGTCGAACTGAGAGGCCGCAAGCAGGCGACATGGTTCGAGAGCGGCGACTGCCCTCGCTGTCCCCGGCGGATGCAGATTTTGCCGGCTACGTTGCGCTTGAGCGGCTATCGGCGGAGCTCGACGTTCCCATCGGGCTCGAGTATTGGAAATCGATTCCCTACTTCGCGAGTTTCATGGACGGCTACAAAATAGCGAGCGCGGTAGACAAGCGCCTGGCCAAAAGTGACGGAAGCATCGACCGACACTTACGCGACCTCCAACAGATCGATGCGGATGCTGTCGGTCGCTATGAGCAGATCGAACTGGGCAATAGCCATTTAGGTGCGCTTGCCGAAGAAACGGTCGATGCCGGATGGTGGAGGCTGCTGTGGTTGCCCCCATCCCTCCCGTACTTTTCGCCCGGCAGCGTCTACAGCTCTGTCGCGCCAGAGAGCGTGACCAAACGGGTGGTGTTCTCATCGTGGACGGCGACCCCGACGGCCATCGCGAGCCTGCTGAGCTACGAGGCAGAGCGTCGGATCGTAAGCGGTTCGCGCCTTCGCGTTAATTCGTCGGACGCGCGTAAGGCGATCTCGGCACGCCTTGATTACAAAAAGTCTGCGGATTCCAGCCCCGCCAACATGTCGACGTTGGCTCTGTTCTGGCCTCACCCCGCGCTCGCTGAAACGGCGGATCCGTTGCGGGTTGCGCGGGAACGCGACCAAAGCAGTGTCTCGGTGGAGGACGCGCAGTCGGCCATCGCGGCTCGGCTCGACACTGAGACGAAGTCATCGCGGGCGTGGGAAGCGTTCTTCGCTCAACCGGGAGCAACGCCGCAAGCGCTCGCTCTAAACTCCACGAAGCTCGCTCAACTGCTGGCCGCGAGACCTGCTGACTCAGAAGAAGACAGCGTGGGTGCTGCAGGCCAGCAGATCACCGCGCACGTCGAGTTGGCTCTGGAAACGATAAGGGCGTCGGATACCGTGACGTCACATCCTGATCTCGCAAGACTCGCCCTACACTCACCAGGCAACATCGCCTACCGTGCGCTCGGACGGCTGCGCGACGGCGACGATGAGAGCAGCGATGTCGGCCAGTGGAAAGCAGCCGCAATGCTGTCGAACGGTCTTCGCAGTCTGTTCAACCGCACGGAGAGCATGCTTCTGCTCGATAAGGTGAAAGACACTGAGGACGAGTACTACTGGCTCGCAGTCCTCGACTATTGCGCCGATGGCAACTTGCAAGCCGCGCTAGACGAGTACCTATTTCAACTTCGCAGCGAGGCCGCAGGGGCAACTCTCGATGATGACTTATTGATGGCTCTCGCTGTCAGGGCCGTCACCGCGATTGCGCTGCGCCCCTCCATCTATCAGGCGCGTGACCTTGCGCCAGATGGTGACCACATTTCCTTCAGTGCGCGATTTGCTCTGCGATACGGCGGCAAGACGCAGAATGAAGAGGGCGCACGGCAACCCGAAATCCGAAACGCCTTCAACAGCCCCTTCTGGCCATTCGTGCTCGCCTCGACCAGCGTGGGCCAAGAGGGGATCGACTTCCATTGGTGGAGTCACGCCGTTGTGCACTGGAACGTGCCATCCAATCCTGTCGATTTTGAGCAACGTGAAGGCAGGGTCAATCGCTTCGCCGGTCACGCGGTGCGCAAAAATATCGCTGCTGCTCACAGTGCGGACGTGATGGTCTCCACTGACACGAATCCTTGGCGCGCAGCGTTCGACGCGGCCATAGAAACCCACACGGGCCTTGGAGAGTTTTCACCGTTCTGGGTTTATCCGGGAGACGCGAAAATCGAACGACAGCTCGTGTCATTCCCCCTCAGCCGCGATCTTGCCAAGATCGACCGGATGAAAGAAGCACTCACTCTCTATCGGTTCACGCTGGGGCAACCGCGCCAAGAAGACATGTTGGAGATTCTGAAGCGGCGCGGAGTGGATGGGGCTGCATTGCCGTCGCTGGATTTGAGCCCGCCGAAGTTGTCGGCAGGGAAAGCGGAGAAGAAGACGAATGACTGATCTGATCACACCAAATGACCTCGCGCGCGAGCTTGGCGTCAGCGCGAAAAAGATTCGAGATTACCTGCGCAGTAAGCATGGAACCCTCCCGTCGTTCGAAACGAGGTGGCATCTCACGGAGTCACAGGCATCCGACGTTCGTGCGCACTTCAGCTGAATGATTCCACGAAGCCGCAGCTAGATAGAATTTGTCGAGGAATGATCGGGGGATCAATCGTGGCATCAACATGGGCGCCAACGCGGTGGGGCGCACGGCTGGCGCGCATCTCGGAGTGGAGCGCAGAACTCGACGGTGACGAACTCGTGCTCTACAGCAACGGCTCTGTCACACGCTACGGGCTCGCTGATCTCGGCCGCGCCAGACTTCGACACGGGCTGCTTTCGTCGAGCGTCGAACTCGGCGGCGACGATCCGCTTCGCTTGCGCGGACTATCGAGACGCAACGCTCGAGACCTTCGTGAAACTGTCGAGACAGGGCGCGAAAGGGTGCTCGCGAGCATCCGGTTATCGGCGCTCATCGACGAGTTCGAAGCGCATTGCCCGCTCGTTGAAGCGTGGGCGCGCAACTTCTTCTCTGCAGCAAAGTCGCATCAGCGAGATCGCGGATGGTTGAGCCGCGAGTTCACCAGCACATGGGAGCGGCACAAGCCTTCCGGTAGGTCCACAGAGCTTCTTGCTGCAACTGAGCTCGAAGAACATCGTCAGGGTCTCAGCGGTGAAGCTCTGCAAGCGATCGAGCTGTGGGAGGCTGACCTCGCACAGTATGTCTCTCTGTGGAATGACCGCTTCCTAGAGAACGAACTCATTTCGTACAAGTCATTCTTCGACAATGTTGAGCGTTCGCCGCTGACCGACGAACAATCGCGGGCCGTGGTGTGCTTCGATAACAGGGTTCAGCTGATTGCTGCGGCAGGCTCCGGAAAAACCTCCACCATGATCGCAAAGGCTGGTTACGCCGTTCATCGGGGACTCGTTGAGCCTGAGCAAGTTCTGATGCTCGCGTTCAATAGCAAGGCTGCTGCCGAACTCCAAGAACGGATCGTCGAACGACTCGAGCCGCTGGGGCTAGCAGCAGACCGAATTGTTGCTCGCACTTTTCACGCATTCGGACTCGCCGTTATCGGGCAGGCAACGGGGCGAAAGCCGACCCTCGCCCCCTGGCTCGACCAAGGCCGCGATATGGAGAAGCTCGCACGAATCATCGACGAACTTCGGGATTCGGATGCTGCATTCCGCACCGACTGGGATCTCTTCCGTATGGTATTCGGCCGCGACCTTCCCGAGTTTGGGCAAGAAGAAGCCGACCCCGAAGACTGGGATTCCGTCACGCGCCGTGAAGGATTCCGTACGCTCGCTGGCGAAGTTGTCAAATCTCAAGGAGAACGACTCATCGCGGACTGGCTCTTCTACAACGGGGTCGAGTATCAGTACGAGCGCCGCTACGAAGTAGACACAGCGGATGAAACCCACGGACACTACAATCCTGACTTCTATTACCCACACGTTGACCTGTACCACGAGCACTTTGCCCTCGACCAAGACGGGTTACCGCCGGAGGAGTTCGTCGGATATCTCGACGGAGTCCACTGGAAACGTGCGCTGCACGCCCAGCACGGAACTGCTCTGATCGAGAGCACAATGGCGGAGCTGTGGAACGGTAAAGCGTTTGAGACCCTCACCGCCGAGCTCACGTCCCGAGGCATAGTGCTCGACCCGAATCCCGACCGCCCGGCTGTAGGTCAGCCGCCCATCGACAACAAGCGTCTGATCGGCACATTCCGGTCCTTCATGGTTCACGCCAAAAGCAACCGTCTAACAGAAGAGCAATTGCTAGCGCGGGTACAAGAAGATGGCAGGGACAAGTTTCGGTTTCGCCACGAGAAGTTTCTCCAGCTGTATCGCGTAATCCAGCAGCGATGGGAAGACGAACTCTCGAAGGACGACTGCATCGACTTTGAAGACATGCTCAACCTCGCTGCCGACCACATGGAAGCTGGGTGGAAAAGTCCGTTTCGGCTAGTGATGGTCGACGAGCTTCAGGATGCCAGCGCCGCACGCGCTCGCCTCGCTCGGGCACTTGTCAAAGAACCTGACCACTACCTATTTGCCGTTGGTGATGACTGGCAGAGCATCAACCGTTTTGCGGGGGCCGACCTTTCGGTGATGACCGACTTCGAAGGCTGGTTTGGCGCCGGTGAAACTCTCCGGCTGGAGCGAACCTTCCGCTGCCCGCAACCCATCTGCGATGTTTCTAGCCAGTTCGTGCTCAAAAACCCGCAACAACTCTCGAAACGGGTGGTGTCCTCGACGCCGGAGCATCCGCCATCCTTAATTGCAATCGCGGCGAACAGCGACGACCACGTACATTCGGTGATTCGCAAACATCTGGCCGAATTGAACGATCGCATCGCGAATGGCATCGAACCAGCCGGTCGCGGAGGTAAAGCATCTGTCTTCATTCTCGGGCGCTATCGGCGCTATGAAGGGCTGATGCCGCATTCAGCGATGAAACAGTGGCTCCACCTCGATGTGAAGTTCTCGACAATCCACGCATCCAAAGGGCTCGAAGCTGACTACGTAGTTATCCCGGGGCTAACGCGAGACAAGTCTTCGTTCCCCAGCAAAATTGCGGACGACCCCGTGCTCCGCTTAGCGATGCCAGCGCGCGAGTCATTTCCGTTTGCCGAGGAGCGAAGACTGTTTTACGTGGCAATAACGCGTGCGCGCCGGTCAGTGACGCTCATCACTGTGCGTAATCGAGTGTCACCTTTCTTGGCTGAAATACTCAAGGAGCAGGGTCTCCAATTGAGAGACGCCGAGGGCGGACACGCAGCGGTAACCTCGTGCCCCGCGTGCGGAGTTGGCAACATGGTGCCGCGCTCGGGAAAGCACGGTCGGTTCTACGGCTGCACAAACTTTCCCACCTGCCGCAAAACAATGAAAGAGATAGAGGTGGCTGCGCTCTCAAGGGCTGGCCTCTCGACCGAATCGCGCGGCTCAGAAGCGACCTAACCGGTTGGGCCAACGACCTTTCTCTCAATATTCGGAAATTGGTCCAACTCCGCCGCCAGCGGAACACTGGCTTTTGCTGAACACTGTCGATAAGATGTTCACTAAATATCCTTTCTCCGCTGTCACCGGAACAGTGGTAAATACCGAACGAGGCACTCATGCAGGGCAACGATCCCCAATCGACGGCGGAAGTAATTCGACGCGCCCTCGCTATCATCGTGGACCGATTGCCCAACGGTTGGACAAGTGATCCCATCGCTGAGACGAAAAGTCTCGTTGCCTCGGGCGCCGATGCGGCGCTGAGCATCGCTGCCCCGGACGGCAAGAAAACCACCTTCATCATCGAGGGAAAGAAAGTAGTGGAACGCCGTGACGTTTACCGCATTGCCGAACGGATGCGAGAAGCAAGCGGTCTAGACGACGTGCCGGTCCTCGCCGGCCGCTACCTTTCGCCACCGGTCCGCGAAGCGCTCACCGAGCAGGGGATCTCCTACGTAGATGCCACCGGCAACATGCGAATCACATCCGCGTCACCCGCAATCTACCTTGCTGACCGTGGAGAGGATCGAGACCCCTGGCGTGGAGTCGGCCGTCCGAGAGGAACGCTCAAGGGCGACCCAGCCGCACGAGTCGTGCGTGCACTTCTCGACTATCGGCGAGGATGGCGAATACGCGACCTCATCGAAACGTCGGGCGCATCAACCGGAGCCACCTACCGTGTGCTCGACTACCTGCAACTTGAGGGTTACGTCGAGAAGCGAGGCGACGAATACCTTGTGGAGAGCTGGGACCTATTGCTGCGCGCCTGGAGCAAAGATTCCCCCCTCTTCACAACAAGTCGTATAGCGCAGTTTCTCGAACCAAGAGGTGTCGAAGCATTCGAAAACAAGTTGAGCAGTGGGCTGGATCAAAAATACGCCGTGACCGGTTCCCTCGCCGCTCAAGAGTGGGTTCAGTATGCGCCAACCAAAGCGGCGTACATCTACGTTCCCTCCATCGAATCGGCAGCTGAAGACTGGGGCCTCCGCCCGAATACGACAGCGCCGAACGTCATCCTTGTCGAACCTAAACAGCCCAACGACGTCGTCTTCGACAATACGAAGAAGGGGGCAAATGAAATCACCTTCGCCGCCATTACGCAGGTTGCCTGCGATCTACTCAACGGGCCTGGCCGCGAACCCGCTGAAGGTGAAGCCCTGATCGAGTGGATGAAAAGCAACGAAAGCGAGTGGCGGCGTGGCTAACGAAATGGCGCTGGCGCGCACGGCGCTGCTAGATGCCCTTGAGGCACTAAATGAACACCTCGAAGCGGTGATCCTCGTCGGGGCACAAGCCGTGTATCAACACACGGGGAATGCGAAAGTTGCCCTCGCCGAGTTCACGACCGACGGTGATCTCGCTATCGATCCAGACCTTCTCGGCAGCGATCCGCTCATCGAGGACGCCATGATCGCCGCGGGGTTCACAGCGGACCCACGCGAGAGTGCCCTGGGAACCTGGTTCGCTGAAAATGGCGTGCCTGTAGACCTGATGATTCCCGCCGCAGTAGCTGGCCGCCGCCGCCGCAGCGTCACTGCTCCGCCGCACAGTCCGCGCTCGATGCGCCGGACCAGGGGCCTTGAAGCGGCCCTGATCGACAATTCGCAACGCACGCTCACCGCACTCGATCGCGCATCCGATCCGCGTGCCTTCGTAGTGTCGGTGGCCGGGCCGGCAGCGCTAATCGTCGCGAAACTTCACAAGATCAACGACAGGATCAGCAACCCAACGCGCCTCGACAATAAAGACGCCCACGATATCTATCGGATGTTGGTCGCTATAGAAACCGAGCCATTGACCCGGTCGTTTGCGGCGCTACTGGACGCTCCGGTCAGTGAAACAGTAACTCGCGAGGCGGTTCAATTGCTGATGGAGCTGTTCGCAACAGGACCTGACGCTGTCGGAAGCCGCATGGCTGGCGCCGCCGAAGAAATCGTTGGCAACCCTGTGGCTGTCGCTGAGAGCGTGAGCCTTCTTGCTCGGGACCTCTTAGACGCTATGGGCGATCCGGAGATGACTACGTAAACAAACTCACGCCGCGCCCACAGCACCCTCAACCAACGAGATAAATCGACTCAGCGTCGCGACCCCTTCCGCCGACTGGGGCAGCGAGTCGAGCAGCGCTGGCGAGTAGACGAGGTACGCCGCCCACTGAGCGCGCGAGATAGAGACGTTGAGGCGGTTGCGGGAGAGCAGGAAGTCGAGGCCGCGGGGCACATCGTCAGCGCTGGAGGCGGCGAGACTGACGATCGAGATGACTGCTTCTCGGCCCTGGAACTTGTCCACCGTGCCCACGACGACTCGCGAATAGCCGGCAGCGTCGAGACGGCCACGGATCAGTTCCACCTGCGCGTTGTAGGGCGTCACCACAATGATGCCGTCCTCGTCGAGCGGCTTCGCCTTGCGGTCGGCTTCGGAAGTCCACAGTGCGCCCAAGTGCTCACGCACCAGCTCCACCACACGGTCAGCTTCTTCGGCAGAGAATGTTGAGTTGTCAACGTGAGTGGTCGGAACCGAGTGCAGGCCGGGGGCGAAGCCCTCGAGCATCCGCCCCGCCGTTGACGCGTGCGATCGCAGCAGGCCGTCATAGGAGAGCAACGAGACGGGGCGCGTGACGGCCTCATCCATGCGGCGGCTCTCTTCGAGGAAGTAGCCGAAGTCATCCGGCAGCACCGCCAGCTCGCCGATCACGTGACCAAGCGCTGAACCATCGACCGGTGCCGGGTGGATGCCTTGGCTCACCTGCGGGAGCTGCTGCGGGTCACCCAACAGGAGAATACGTTTCGCGCTCGCGGCTACACCGATCGTGTTTGCGAGAGAGAACTGCCCCGCCTCATCGATGACGAGCAGATCGAGTTGGTTCGCCTGCACCCGCTTGCGATTGGTCATGTCCCAGGCCGTACCGCCGATGACGTAACCCGCCGAGTCATGCTCACGCGCAAAACCCGCGTGACCATTCGCCGGCAACTCGCTGAACGGACCATCGGCGTAATAGCCAACGCCGAACTCTCCCGGCACCGCCTTCGCGACAAGGTCCCGGTTGAGGCTCGCGTCAAGCACCACAGCATCGAGAACGTTCTCGACCACCTTGTGCGACTGCGCCGTTATGCCGACCTTCCAGTGATGCCTCTCGACCAGCCGCTGAATAACGTGCGCAGCGAGATACGTCTTGCCGGTGCCGGGTGGGCCCTGCACCGCGAGGTAGCCGCTCTCGCGCGACAGCAGGGAGGCGATCACGGCGCGAACCCCATCATCCGCACTCGTCATGGGCTCGAGGGCAGCCACCTCGGCGGGAGCCTTGCGAAGCAGCAGGTCAGACATTGCGTCGTCCGGCCATTCGGGAGCGGCCGCCACGACGGTCTCACCCCACGCTTCGATCGCGGCAACAATGCTGTCGGCGCGGGGTGGCGGGCCTGGCGTGAGGTGCGTGGGGACTTCATCCCAGGCCGGAATATCATCGGGCCGGGTTTCGATGACAAAAGTGCCGCCCTCATCCTCGGCGAGGTCAGCGAAACGAACCCCGCGGGCGAGGCGCGCACCGGCACGGTGGCCCGGCGGCACATAAGGAAGAGGGTCGCCGTAGACCAGGAAAACGTCGCCGCTTGGGCGCGGTGCACCACTGCCCGGCGCCCACTGACCGCGTAGGTAGAGGTGCCGACGCTCGGTGCGCTGTCGCCCCTCCTTGTGCCAATCGCGAGCGAGCGTTCCACTATCAACGATGAAGATACCGCGGGTGTCTTCCCATAGTTCCGAGGGCTGCTCGAGGCGGTCGTAGTGCTCCCACCAAAAGCTCTTGACCTCGCGTCGGTGATAATCGATGGCGGCTGCGGCCATGCGATAGGCGCTCGCAGCGGTGTCATCGCCCGACTCTTCGGCAGTGTCGCCCAGCGCCTGCAACTGGAGATCGAGCGCGCTCGGCTCGAAGGTCTTGCCCTCGAATTCCTCATCCACCGGCTCGACCGTTACGCCCTGCACCTCGGGCAGCGCCCGCAGCCAATCGCGCAGCTTGAGCGTCGAAACGCAGTCGTACTCGTTGTAGCGGGCGATCGCATCGCGAATTTCGGTTGCGCGCTGCACGTTGCCGTTCGCGGCCGCCACACTCGACTCCACGTACTCACCGATGGAGTCTGCGGCGTTCGTCACCCCGGCGCGCTCCTCGTCACCCATGTAGAGCGGCTCTAGCTTTTTGATCGAATACGACGGCGTTCCGATGCGCAGCGCGCCCCGCACGATCGGATACAGGTCAACGAGCACGCCATCGCGCAACAACTGGTCGACGACATCCTCACCCTCGCCGTGCCGCGCGGCGATGCTCAGCAGATGCGTCTTCTCATAGGCGGCGTAGTGATAAATGTGGAGCCCCGGATGCTGCTGCCGCCGCTTCGTGACGAAGTCCAGGAACGACCGCAGCGCGATCCGCTCCTCGGCATGGGAATGCGCCCACAGGCAATCGAACTCGCCCGCGGCATCGACCCAGCCGAAGAGGTAGTCGAGGCCCCAGCGCGGCGTGCCGCCGATCCCCGGCTCGGAG
>TARA_R110002051_G_scaffold323128_1_pt1 | contig 20091 bp, 39 predicted proteins | sample TARA_R110002051 | Tara Oceans TARA_R110002051 (sample SAMEA4397023) | marine metagenome | biome: Polar Biome; feature: [MES] marine water layer (ENVO:01000295) within the mesopelagic zone...; material: water (ENVO:00002006), including particulate matter (ENVO:01000060) such...
ATTATGGGAAGTATGGTTAAGTAAAACAGATTGGAAAAAATATAATGAAGCCCCAGATCCAGAAAATCGAACAAGAAAGCGCTTTAAAGATCCTAATTTTGTTACTAATCTTTCAGATACAAATCGAAAAGAATTAGAGGGAGCTGGAGCTACTCATGCTGGTGGTAAAGCAACAAGAATGACAGCTAGACAATTAGGAATGGGTATAAGTGCTGTAAATGATAATAAACAAAGAAGTAGAAAACTTAAAAAACAATATGGTAAACCACTTTATGGCGTAACATCTTTAGAAAAAGAAGGTGACGGTGCTGGTAACAGTGGTGTTAGCTCACTAGAGACAGCAGGTGTTTACAATACAAGATATTCAGATAATAGTGGAAGATATAGAGATCAACAAAAGGACAAGGAATGACCGTAGGAATACCTGACACAAGTAATTCTTCTTGGCGTGTTAAGTACGTTCAAAAAGAAAAAAAAGAAGAAAAAATTAATTCATTTGCAGTAAGTCAAAACACACCTGAACAAACAGCAGAAGCAAATAGAAAAGTAGGTACACCAAATCCTGCTAATGACAATAAACCATTTAAACCATCACCATCACCTATACCTGAAAAACCAAAAAAGGGTGCTAAAGTATTAAACTTACCAAGAACACCAAAAGGACTGCCTTCTGTATCACAAGCTAGAAATGAGAAAAAAATTGAAACATCAGCACAAGAGAAAGAGAGAAACGAATTCAAAGATAGAAAGAATCGAAAATATGATCCAAGACGTAGTGTAGAAGCATTACGAGACAGATTAGCAGAAAGTAGAGTTGGACAACCTGTTGGTGGTACAGCACAAGCTATGGAAGATCAAAAAGAAGCCGATAAGAAAGAAGATAATGAGAAAGGTAAAGAAAAACCAAAGAAAAAACCAATGTCTAAAAAAGAAGCTGATAAAAAATTAACAGATTTAAAAACACAATTTAAACGATCAAGAAAAGAAAGGGGTGCTAAAAGAATTAAAGAGCAAGAAAGAGCATCAAAAACACCTGAAAATAAAAAATGGAAAGAAGAAGAATCAGAAAAAAGAAGTAAAGAACAAGCAAGTAGAAAAAGAAGAGGTAAACCAACGACAGAAGCTTTTAAGCCAGCTAATTTACAAGCACAAAATCCTAACACACAAGAAGATGATGAAGCAAAAGGTAAAGACGGTGTGGTTAATGAGAAAAAACAAGAAGAATTAAGACAAGCAAATCGAAAAAGAATGAGTAGGCAAACAAGTACAAGTGGTGGTATGACAGAAAGACCAGCAAGAAGTAAAGATCCTAGTGTAAAAGACGAACCAGCAGTTTCAAGAACTCATGCTTCAGCAGGTGGTAAAGAAAGAGGTAGATCAGTTAATCCAAAAGATGAAGAAACAAATCCAGAAACAGGTAAAAAGATTCAAGGAAAACATGGTCGTGCAGGGGGAGAAAGCCCACCAGCAGGTAGAGAATTTGAACGAGATGTAAGAGAAGGTATGGAAGAACCTCATACTGAAAGAAAAGAAGATGAAAAAGGAAACGTAACACATCATAAAAGAAACCCACAACTTACAAGTACAACTGCCGAAGATGAAGCAGATCAAGCTGAAGATAAAGATAAAAGAATAGAATTACAAAGACCAACTCAACATGGAACTAAATATAGTTTCAATAAACCAAATAGAAAAACAGGCAATACTGCTGGAGCAAGAAAACGTGGAGAAAGAAAAGAAGGTGAGAAAGGTTATGGAACTAGTCAATCAAGAGATTCACACGATTCAGAACATTTAGGTTCATCAACAGTAAGAGAAAATGTAGATCATGATAAAAAACCATTACCTAAACACACAACTGGTAGAAAAGGTGATAAAAAAACTCAAGATAGTGGTCAAGCACTTTCCAGAGGTCAAAGACACGCAGGTGATGTTGGTGGTCATAGTAGTGATTATAAACCAGCTCAAGGTGTAGAAGAAGGTGAACATACAAATGTTTCCAATTATGCTTCAACTGGTGAGGACTCTACTGATGATCAAGGTGGTGTTAGTGGTGGATATGGTTCAGCAACTGTTGGTCAAGGTGGAGAGGATAAAGAAGAAAAAGGAATAGGAGATAAAGCACCAAAAGGATTGAAAACAAGATCAGGTGGAGTAAAATATGCAAAACCACCAAAAGAATTTATGAGAGATACAGGTAAGAAAGATGAAGATGGTAAACCTATAAAAGTAATGACAAAAGTTCCAGAAAGTCTATTAAGAGAACAAGAAGAAGGTGTAACACAAGGAGCAGGTGCATTTAAACAACAATATTTAGGTGGAAGCGATGAAAAGACAGGTATAACAGCCCAAGAAGTACATGAAGCAACACAAGGTAGAGGTCAAGAAGACAAGAAAGATGAGCAGAATTACAATGAAATGGATGAAAGAAAAGTACCAAAAGGTTCAAAAATGGAACATAAAGAAGTTCCACAATTAGATTCGAAAGGTAAACCTCGAACATATGAATCACAAGAAGTAGATGAGAAAGGTGAGAAAATAAGAAAACCATATCCACCAAGAAAAACACAACAATGGAATACTGAAGGTGCTGAAAAGAAAAAACCTAAAGGAACAAAAGAAGATAAAGAAGCACCTATGAGTAAAACCGATAAACTAAGAGAACAGTTATCAGAGAAAGAATATACACAATCTATTAGAGGTTCGCCAACAAAATCAAAAAAATATATGCAATCTAGTGCAGCCGAAAAGAAAAAAATAAGAGAAGAATGGGCAAGTAAAAAGAGTAAGAATAAATCTGTTGCCATAGGTAATTCCTTAGAATTATTAAATATACAATTAAACCTTTAAATAATACCTTTATATACTTATTTTATGAGAAAAGACGATACTCATTATTGTATAGAGTGTGGTGCTACACTTCCTTGGAGATATAAAGGAAGACAGAGAATTTATTGCTCTGCAAATTGTAGAAAAGCTTATTGGGAAGATAAAGACAAAGAAATCGATGGTGAAAATTTACATTGATGGTGGAACAAGAGGTTCTAGAATATGCTTAGTGGATAAAGAAGAAGATAAAATTATAGTTAAAACAAGAGGGGGAAAACTAACTAATAATGAATTAGAGTATTTGGCATTACTTTATGCTTTAGAGTATTGTGGTAATAGGCATAATGATGATCATGTTGAAATTTTTTCAGATTCAAAATTAGTAGTAAACCAAATAAATGGAAAATGGCGTGTTACGACTGAAACATTAAAACCACTATACGAAAAATGTTCAATAAAAATGAGGGATAATTATATCCTCAAATGGATATCAAGAGATTATAATCTTGCTGGTCATATTTTAGAAGGATAAGTCGAATTAGATGTTTCACTAGCTGGGTTTTCTGTTTTATAGGCTTCTAATAATTTATGAAATACTACTGAATCACTTTCAAACAAATCACCTGTTTTTGTTTTCTTAACAAACTTGGCAAATTTTCTGAACAACTCTTTATCTTCCCATGTCACACATATTGTAGTGTGAGAATTACCAATTTTTCTTCGTGCCATGGTGTTTTATTTATTAAATATTATATAAGTCTTTCCTAATAACAACTAGAAGAACTTGTACCATTACTTGTAAACAAACAATAATCTGGAATTATAATAGGTTGGGGTCTTCCATACCCATCCATACCATATATCTGTACCATCATAAACTTGTCAGCAATGGTTATTGTGAATTCTTGATCCATTTTAAAGGGGTCTAATGAGGGTGTCATAGCTGATCGTATATGTGCAAGTCCTTGAGGTTCAGGGAACTCACCAGCTTCATAATGTCTCAATCCTAGAGCATGACCAAACTCATGAAGGACTATATTATAGACTGAGTTCATAGGTAACTCTTTCTTTTCTAGACTAATTGTGAATTCAGCAAGACCTGTTTCAGGGTTTGTCTTTGCATTATCTAAATCTAATACTATATTATTATGTTGTACATGATGTAAGAAAACTGTTATGTAGAAAAATTTATGTGAACTCTTTTTAAAATCAATACCTGTTTGACCTAATGCTTTACTATTTTCCTTGGTATTTTCAATCTCATATGTTAAGAAAACAGTACAATGTCTATACTCATCAGGTGTTTTATTTTCATGTTCTTCAAAAGGAACTGTATCATGAATTGACATTGACCAGTTACCTTCAGGTGCAAATTCAGTCATTACTATTTGCCAATCTAAAAGAGCTTTCCAAGATTGATATTGAACATCATTCCAATAGAAAGGATCTACCTTACTTAGATCAGGTTCAAATAAACATACGTGTGGGTTTGTAGAGTGTCTAACCCCAAGTGTTTCATATTTATCCCCATTTTCAGGGTATTGACCGTATGCTGATACCATACTAAAAAAGAATACTAATGATATTATCAATACTATCCATACAGTCTTTTCAACTAAATCCATAAGATTTATAAAGTACACTGGTTCTTAAGTTTCATGGGAACTAAAATAAAAGCAAAATATGAAGGTATGTGTAAGATATGTGGTGACGAATGGAATGTTGGTTCAGATATATTTTATCAAAAAGATCCAAAGGCTATATGTGGTAGTAAAGAATGTTTTGAAGAACAAGGTGGTAAATTCACACCGTTTAAAAGCCAAACAAGTTTTAGTGGATTTAGAACCCCCATCATAACAAAATTACCTGAAGTAGATATAAGTGATGATGTGAAAAAAATCACAGAATATTGGGATCAGTTCTTTGTTGTTGCACACCATAAAACAAAAGCTGTGTATCCAAGTGAAGATGTTAATGGTGATAGGTTTGGTCAAATCAGATCAAAAATGATGGATCAACTAATGTCATTGATACAAATGATAAAGGAATAGATATATATAATAGAACCACTTTTAGAAAGTATGAATATTTCACAAGTCGCCGACTTTGATGGTTCATTCGAAAAATCTGCAAAACTTGAAGCAGGGGATTACATCAAAATCCAAGGTTTAGCAACAAAAGAAACTGACGAATATGGTGTAGTTGCAGAGATAAAAACCACTGAAGGTTTAAGGCACTCATTTGGTAAAGCCATTATTGGCTTAGCAAAAAGTGAGAAAATGAAAGGTCATGTCGAAGCTGTCTTGAAAAAAGACGCAGGTGACGGACTTGAAGCTTGGGTAGTAGAGAAACTATCCACCACAACTGGAAGACCAATGTTAACTCTTTCACTCTTTAGTCCAAAAGAGTAAGAGTTATATTCCTTTCTTTTTTTTATATTATTATGAAAACCTGTAATAAATGTGGTAAAAGTGATTTAAGTTGGAATCAAAGACACCATGAACGTACAGGAAAATGGCAATTAAGTGATCATAAGAATAAAGAAGGTGATTGGTGTGTTAGGAATAATAAACAAAAATCCTCATACATCACAAATAAAAAAGATATTATAATGTGTGAATTATGTAAGGATTCAAGTTTTGGATTATGTAGAAGCCAAGAAGATTATAAGAAACATCAAAAAATTTACCATCCAAATGGTGAAGTGTTGACAGAATTAGATTGGAAAGCAGCAATGGGTATTAATAGAATGACTTTAAAAAATTGGAAGAGTGATGCACATTATTCTCATTGGGATAAATTTATTCAATAGGTTTATAAGACAGGTCTTGATAGGATACACATGAAACTGAAAGGAAGAAGTAAGTCCTCGAAAACTATTGAAGTTCGTAGTGATGTACATGATGGATCATCAACAGCAGTTTGTAGTAAAGAACCTTATGTATCAGAGATAGACACTGTAATCAAACCAAATAAACTTCAACAGGTTTTGAATGAAGCTTGGTATGATTGTAATGATTCTATGTCTAAAAAAGCAGATTTATTGGTGATTAATGGAGAGCCAATGGATGGTGCAAATAAAAAACAACTTGGTCAACAGTCTTGGACTACAAATATTGAAGACCAAATGAGAGATGCTGAGAAATTAATTAGAGACATTCATTATGATAAATTATTATTTGTTAGGGGTTCTGGATATCACGTTCAAATAGATGGAACAAACTTTGAAGAAGTCATGGCAAACAGAATGGATGCTATGAGGTATAAATCATATGGTGGTCAAGGTGCAACTGATAATTATGCATTTGTAGAATGTTATGGTAAGATGTTTAACTTTGCACATCATGTTGGATTTAATAAGTGGGCTGCATATAGAACAACAGCGATAGCAAGAGAATTGGCTGGTATGCACTTTGAAAAAGATAAACTACATTCAGCAGATGTAGTTGTAAGAAGCCATGTACATTATTTCGTTCATGTTGAATTTGTGAATACACATGGTGTTTCAACACCAGCATGGAAGTTTCCAGATAGTCATCTATTTCGTGGTGGTGTAGCAGGTACAACACCTGATATAGGATCTGTGGAATTTATTATAGAACCAAATGGTGAGATTTTAGTAAACAAACATATTGCAAAAATTGATTTGAAACCTTTGGTGAGACATATTTGAAGAAAAAATACGTTATAACCCTTGATGAAGCAACATATATGACTTTAACAGACGGTATTAAAGAACAGATATATAAAATGTTACCTATTGGGAAGAAAACGACAGGTGCGCTTGTAGCGAAATCAGTTGGTACAAGTAATAGAAACGCACTTAGTGTCTTAACTCAATTAGAGAAAGAAGGTAAAGTAAGGTCGGAATTAGGTCTTATAAAATTTAAAAAGACAACTTCTCGTTGTAGAATTTTTGAAAGGTTATAACACACATATAATTAGAAATAATTAAATAGGGTTTCACTCTAGATATCTCTATGTTCATTAATATTTGTTGGAAAAAAGACAATGAGGTTAAAAAAACACTTGTACATATATCAAAACTACATCCTATGGTAAAAGAATTGGAACAACTTGGCGTAAAAACTTGGCTACAAACCGAATAATACCCTTCACTTTTTTTGTTAATTAACTTACGTTACTTAAGATCTATATATCAATTAGTTAATTGTTACTTAACTCAGATCTCTACCTTCCGTAACTTAACTTAACTAACTTTTTCTTTTCTAGCTAAGGTTTGATCAACAGTTAACCAATAGACTTATATTGAAAACAACATAATCATATTCATGCAATTTAGAAAAACAACTACTATCTCTGTTGGAGACAAAACTAAACCTATCTATGAGAGTTTAGAGTCTTTGAGATTAACTCAAGCTCCTCATCTATCATTTAGTTTGTACCTAGCAACAGTAATAGAATCATATCTAAAGAATCAGAAGAAAAACACAAAAATTACAGAGTTTGATTCATTGGCAGTTTCTTCAAAGTTTCCACTATTAATGGCAACTATGGAAAAATGGAATACTACTGTTAATGGTATGTCTAACGATGATCTCTTGAAACTACAAGAGAGAATATCACAACTCAATAATTTGGTCAGAAAAGAGGTATCAAGAAGACTATGATGTCAACTTCTTCTGCTAAACTAGGTATGATTGTTGAGGGACTCTATAAACATAATTATGTTGATGTTATAGATGGGTTAAGACCTGACTCTACATTTAATGTTAATCCCTCACTATCCTCTTTTATTGAAATATATTTAGAGGATTCAAAACAATTTCTAGAATTAATGCGAGAAGCTGTTTTTAGAATATTAACTGAGAAACGAGGTAAAAGTAAATATGAATTAATTGAAAGTAATTTCTCTAATTTAAAAATAAAACTTGTTGTTAAAGATGTTATCAATTTACATGAAATAAGTGCAAAAAATGAGAACTGTACCATAACATTTGATTGTCAGATAATAGCTACTGATTTTCCAAAATCTTACATAAAAGAAGCATTATTCATATGTCCTATTTGTAGTAGAGATCAACATATGACTTCTGATATTAATAGAAAGATAGGACAGCCTTACTGTCCTAATACCTCATGTAAGAAAGCTAAAATGGAAGTAGAACAAAGATCTATTATAACTGATGATGTTCAAACAATATTAATGCAAGAACTCATGGAAAATTCTGAGAACCATTCACCTATTATAATGGCTGGAAAACTAATAGGTAATAATGTTAGAACCTCTTTTGTTGGTCAAAGAAAAAGAATAACAGGGTTGTTTAGAAGTGAGATTGATATCAAAAAGAATGAGAATGATATTTTTATTGACATACTTTCATTGATTGACTTAGAAGAATATAGACCAACAATGCCTTCAGATGAGTCTTTATCTATTATTCAGAAAGATTTAAAGAAAGAGGGGTTTATTGATAAATTGGTAGGGTCTTTCGCTCCTAATATTTTTGGTTATGAGGATATAAAATTATCTATTTTGTTGGAATTGGTTGGTGGTGTGAGGACAAAGAAACGTGGAGATATAAATATATTTTTAGTTGGTGATCCAAGTATGGCAAAATCAGAACTATTGAAGTTTGCACAAAAAATAACTCAGAGATCCATTTATACTAGTGGTAGAGGTGCAAGTGCTGCTGGTTTAACAATAGGTATGGTAAAAATGCCTGATGGAAGAATGATAGCACAAGCTGGCGTATTACCAATTTGTAATAATGGGTTTGCATTTATTGATGAATTTGATAAGATGAATAGGGATGACCGTTCTTCTATGCATGAAGCTATGGAGCAACAAACTGTGTCAATAGCAAAATCAGGTATTCAGATGACCTTACCAACAAAAACCAGTATTTTGGCAGCAGCCAATCCAAAATATGGTGTTTATGATAGTACAATTACACTTAGAGATAATATAGATATACCAGCCCCATTACTTAGTAGGTTTGATTTGATTTGGCTTATTAAAGATAAAATACACGTTACTGAAGATATGTTGAAAGCCAATCACATATTAGATACTTTTACTTCTGATAAAAGAGAAGTTTATTTGAATGAAAAAGAGTTAACTGCGTTTTTGAATTACGCAAGAGGATTTAAACCTATGTTACAAGAAGAATCTAAGTCAAAGCTACTTGAGATATATGAACGTATGAGAAACGCTAGTGCAAAATCTGATATGCCTGTTGGAACAAGACAATTGGAAGCATTAGTTAGATTATCTATGGCATATGCAAAATTATTTTTACGAGATAAGGTTACAATATATGATGTTGAGAAGGTTGAAGCATTAGTTAATTCAATGTATGAGAGTTTTGGTCTATCTCTTGCAAAAGGATCTATTCAACAACAAATATACTTTGATAAAAAAAATACAAAACAACATGATGCATTGACTATTTGGAATGGATGTAGAGATGAAAAAAATCATGTGAAATTAAGTAAGTTTGAAGAATCTCTTAAAGAAGCTGGTATGTCAGAAATTGAATCGAAACGTTTAATAGATCAGTGGGAGAACAATAATATAATAAAGTTGAATGATGATGGAACATACACAAGAATCGGATAACATTAATAAAGAAGAGACATACCTAGTAGGTATGGTAAAAAAGAAAGAAGATCCTACTGTTGAAGTAAAAGAAGAAGACACACTCAGTGATGAACTTATAGAAGAAACAAAACCTGAATTAGATTTAACTGTATCTCAATTAGAAGGTGTTGGGGCTGTTACTCAGAAAAAACTCGAAGCTTTTGGTGTTACTAATTTAATAGATATTTGTGTGAGGGGGGCTAGAGAAGTATCAGAGATAACAGGTGTGTCTAAACCTACTTGTGATTCTTGGGTGTTTAAGGCACAAAAATTACTAGAAGACAATGATATGATTAGAAAATCAGATATGGATGTTATGGACTTAATGGATTATCATGAGAATCTTCCTACAATCTCATCAAAATGTGAGGAGCTTGATAAATTAATGGGTGGTGGTGTTAGACCTGAAGCTACTTATGAGGTGTATGGTGAATTTGGTGCTGGAAAAACACAGTTTTGTAATACCATAGCTTGTGAAGCTATCAAAGAAGACGGTAATGTGATATGGATAGACTGTGAAGACACATTTAAACCAAGACGTATTGTTGAAATGCTTGTGGCAAGAGAAGAGATTACACCAGAAGAAGCAAAAAATAAACTTAACCAAATAACATATTTATATACACCTAACACTGAGCAATTACTTGGAACAATAAATGCATTATCTAAAGTTCTTATAGAGAAGAACCCAAAGTTAGTTGTACTTGATGGTGCTATTGGTCAGTTTAGAGAAGAATATCTTGGTAGAGGAACACTTGCTGAAAGACAAATGCAGATAGCTAGACTAATGACTCATATTAAGAACATATCATTTTATTTTAGATGTCCAGTTGTGTTTACGAATCAGGTACAATCAGATCCATCAATGATGTTTGGTGATCCAATTAAACCAATTGGTGGTAATATTGTTGCTCATGCCTCAACATATAGAATATATTTCAAAAAATCAGGTAAAAAGAGAATTGCTCGTATGGTAGATAGCCCTGAACACGCACAAGCTGATGCAGAATACATACTTACTGTAAAAGGGCTTGTTAATGTTGAATGAGTAAAAAAGATATAGTAGATAAAGCCAAACGTGATGTTGCAGCAATGCCACAGTTTGACCTAAAATGTGCAGTTTGTCATAGAAAATATGGTAAATACTTTGTATTTCATCATAAGAAATATCTTAATAACGATAAGATTTATTCTGATTTTTCTAATACCTACGCATATAATGAGTATGTTCTACCTATCATAAAAAAAGACCCAAATAGGTTTGCTTTACTTTGTAAAAAACACCACACTTCAGTTGAAAGACTTAAGATGTTTACAAAAGAAAATTACGAAAGGCTTATTAAGTTAGCAAGTGAAAGTAGAAATGATGGTGAAGGTAGAGTCCGTAAACGAAAAGTTCGTAGGGGAAGGTGAAAGGGCTTGTCTAACAATTTTAAAGTCATTATTTGGAAAAAATTGTGAATATAAGACACAATACCCATTTGCGAAACTCATGAAAGGTGATTTTGGTAACACTTTATCAGAAAGGCAACAAAAACAAACATTAGATATAGTGATTTTTAGAAACGGTGATATGGATAATGTTAATCAAAAATCAAGAATTGTTGTTAGAGTTCAAGACAAACATCATAAAGGTACGTTAACAGCTTCTAGGGATTTGGTTCAAAAACAGATGTTAGAGTGGAATGATTGTACTGTTGTAGATTTATGGTGGGAAGAATGTCCAGAATTATGGCGAGAGAATGTTAATGAAAAATCTATCGAAGAAGTTGCTACTTATCTTAGAAAATCCAATTTATTATAAACTGTATTCAGCCCACTGTAAACAAAAGACCAATCTTTCTTCCATATCTTCATCCATGTTTTCATTTTCATGGTTCTTATCTAAACAGAAATGAATTAATTCATGGGTTATAGTTTTATATATATCTTCAAGTGTTTCATGATTAGGGAGATAGATAACACATCTCTCTGTCTCTGAATAATATATTCCTCTATTATCATCATGTTTTACCTTAAAGTCAACTTTTAATGTCATATCATTCTACCGAAAAGATTAATAATAAAGTTTTTGACTATATTTCATGGTTAATATAGTAATTTCCTTCTTAAATTGGTATAATAGACATTTAACAGAATCTTTAGCTATAAGTGCATTTATTCTTTATCTTCAAATCCCTCACACAATTTCGGCTGCCGAGTGCTTTTTTGACGGTGATGTCGGACTTTACGGTTTTCACCCCATTTCCGATTTTTTGCTATATGGAATAGATTTGCTTGAACTTATACCAATAGTTGGTGTTACAATAGCAATAATAGCTAGAATGAAGAGTAAATATGGACTTTCCCAATAAAAAATATAAGCTCATATACGCAGATCCTCCGTGGAGCTATAAAGATAAGAGAGACAAACACCCAAGACTGTGTGGTGGTGCAACTTCACATTATAAAACCATGTCAATTGAAGATATTAAAAAATTACCTGTAAACAATATTGCAGAAGAAAATTGTATGCTATTTCTTTGGACAACATTTCCCAACCTACAAGAAGGATTAGATACGATAAAGGCATGGGGATTTAAGTATAAAACCCTAGGTTTTTCATGGATAAAGACTAATAAAAAGAATGGTAAACCTTTCTTTGGAATAGGATATTATACAAAATCTAATTGTGAGTGTTGTTTGATAGGTGTTAAAGGAAAACCAATAGTTGCTAGTAATTTCGTATCTAGTGTTGTTCTTCACCCAAGAGGTGAACATTCACAAAAACCTAATATAATACGTGATAAAATAGTAGAATTATGTGGGGATTTACCAAGAATTGAATTGTTTGCCAGAACAAGAACAGAGAATTGGGATGTGTGGGGTAATGAAATGTGATAAATGTGATGAAGAAATGAGAAAAATGACGGTATGTCATCAGATATGTGAGAATTGTGGTGCTGTTGTAGATTGCTCTGATGGTGTGTTTGACTAATGGAAATTAATTTCGAGACTAAAAATCTCAGTATTTCATTATATCAACGAATGATTCTATATTATATATACGAACATTATCATTTTACAGATCATGAAAGATATATGCTTCAAGATAAATGGAAAATTTCTCTTATTAGTACAAAAGAATTTGATAGATCATTTTATAGTGGGGTGTCTAGTGATCAGTTAGATTATAGCATACCACATGGTGTGACAGGTAAAGGTACAGTGATATGTTATGTTACTGATAATAGTAATCCCTTAATCATGTTGCAAAATATGTCCGTTATTTGTCATGAATTAGCACATATGATTTTAATGGTTTACTACCCAGATAAACTTACATCACAAAGGTATGATGATTTTTATGGAAAAGCAGGTGATCAAAGAAAATTCTTTAGTTCAGAAGTACATGATAGAGCTGTGGAAGGTAAAGTAAAACAGTTTAAATGCCCAAAAGCATGGAAGCGTTACATAAAGTTTGTTGGTATAGATATATCCGACATAACAAATTCTAGAAAAAAAAGATCTTTCTAAATAGTGGTTATTCCAGAAGTTGTGTAGAATATTTTAACTTTATTTCTTACTAATCCATTACAGCAAGAACATCTACGTCTTCCAAGTGTTTTTGTTTCTTTATGAGTATTTTTTTTAGGAATGTATTTTGCACAATTTTGACAATAGAAGTTTCTATCTCCTACTTTTCTTTCGTATCTTGAACAGGTGTTATTACACATATTTTTTCATATAATTGGTTCTATATAAGTCATTTGATGAGATCATTTATGACAGAACCACCAAGCAATGCTTCTTCTGATAGATCTTCAAATATATCTCTAACGTCATCTGGTGTAAGTTTTCTACATCTTGTCTTTAAAATTATATCTACATCATGTTTTTCTTCTTCTGTTATATTTACGTCTTCCACATTAATGTCTATTGGCACACCGTCTTTATTGATTCTTTTTCCAATTATTCTTAAAGTCGATAATGTTATAAAATGATGTATGAATTTTTCTCTATCTGTTAAGGTCATAATTTTGTTTCCCCATATAATATTTCATGTGCCTGTAAATATCTTTTCAATCCATCATCATTTCTTTTTTCTAATTCTTTTTCACTTTCAACGTGAACTGCTATAAATAATATCTTTTGCAATTTCTGTATTCTTTTTATAGCTTTATCTCGTTTAAACAAGTGTACCCATTACTAGATTTTTAAATTGCCTTATAACTCTTTCGCTTCCTATTTCGGCGTTTGGCACACTTATTATAGATTTTGCACCGAATATATCTTTCATTGATTCATGAACCCATAATCTTGGATTCACAACCACAAATACAATGTTTGGTGTTATTCTTAATGCTTTCTTGTAAGATTTCTTACATATATTATAATAATGGTTTCGTTGCATATGTACATTATTCTTCCAGAAATTAGGCATACCATCAGTTATAATAATCATGAGTTTCTTTTGTCCCTTCATTTCTCTCAATGTTTTTGCTGAATATTCAAGTGCTACGTGTGTTGGTGTACCATTGTAATTTTGATCAACTTCTATCCTTTCTACTTCTGATATTTTGTTTATATCTGTTAAACCAACATTACCAATACCATCACTTCCCCAAACATTTCCTCGTAATTCTATATTATCTATACTTTCCAATGATTTATAAAGTGTTGCAACAAGTTTTCTTGCTATCACTATTCTATCATATGATTTCATTGAAGAAGAACCATCAACTGATATAACAAGTGACCCACCATTTGCGTTTTTCATGTTTGTGAAACTCTTTCCTAAATCAATACCTTTTACAAAGTTATTAATGTATGAATCAATGTTAACATCATGACCTTCATAATCAACATAAGGTTTCATACCCATTTTTAAATGCTTAAACACTTTGTTTAATCTGTTTGCAGTAGCATAATCAGGGGTGGTTTCCTTTGACGTTTTTCGTTCTATTCGTTTTATATAAGAAGGTGTATTATCATATGTTGCTGCTTCTGATAATATCTTTTCTTGTATTGCTTCATATTCTACTTCCCCTCTTTCTTTTGCTTCTTCTATAATTCTTGTCATGTCTTCATTGTTTAAGTTTCCTTCTTTTTGTTTCTTCACATCTAACATTATGTCTATTGGAATTATATCATCTTCATGTTCTGAAGTGCTTATATGGTTTCTTTCTCTCTGTGCCTCTCTTCGGTCTGCACTACATTCATTTCTCAGTTGTTCTGCAACTGGATCATTATCGTCTGAAGGTCTAACTGAATTGTCTTCATTCCTATTTATATTTATGCGTTGTTTTCTTTGCATTAAATAATCATCTAGTAGTGGTTTTATTGTGATTAATATTCTTAAAGCACCAAATCTATCAGTACCCTCAACATTAATCATCGCTTCTTCTAATATTGGGAAGTATTCAGTTTTATGAACTGTGTCACTTCTCATACATCTTATTGAAAACAATATCTTTAATGGACTAACTTTAAGTTCCCCATCAAGCATATCTTCGTTAGGTATTTGTGTACCTAATCCTCTTAGAGTTGTGTTAAATCTTTTCTTATAAGCAAGATATTCTTTAGTTAGATGAGATTCAATTCTTTGGTCTTCTAGTAAATTATAAACATTGAAGAAAAAGTCACTATTAGTCCAATTTTTTAATAGTTTATCAACAGCACCAAATGGACTTTGATAAAGAATATGTGACAGTTCATGTAATACTGCTGTGTATTTTGGTATATGTTTGACTGTTGGTGTTGCGATGTTAATCAAATATTTTGATTCTGGTTTTCTCACACACCAATTATCTCCTTCTTTGTATTGTATTTGTATTTCACAGTCTCTAACATATTCTACTATACTGGAAGATTTTTCAAATAGCTCCTTTTCTGGAAGTAAGTCTAGATCTCTAGGCATATTTATCTCTCTTCACTAATATCGAGAATTCTTCTATTAACTTATCTCTTTGTATTATTTTTCTCATAATCCTTTTCTTGACAACATTTGAATCCCAACCTGTTCTTACAAGTAAGTCAACATCATCACATATTTCAAATTCCACATCACTCCAAGCTTCCATTATTTCATCTTCTTGTTCTTTTTTTCTATTCAACCGTATTCAGCTCCACATTCATGGCATACATAGAACTCATGATAGTCACCATCATCATAATATTGTCTATCAACAGATAGTGGTATATGACAATGCTTACACTCTATATCAGTCATTTCGATTCCTCATAGTGTTCATTACATTCAGGGCACGATGAAAATTTATTATCATGCTGCCAGCCCACTGATTTAGTCCAACAGTGTAAACACATACCTGAAGATGTGTCTTGTCCATTAAACAAATATTCACCATAGTATTTTGCTTCTGGCGAATCATTATCTGGAAAGTCTATTTCACACGCTTCACATTTCATTTCAATTCTCTCCTTCTTCGTGTTCTATTTCTTGCACTTGAAGATGGGTGTTGTCTTGCACACCCATGACAACAAGGACATAATACTTTACCACCAAGTTTATTTTTCTCTAGTATTTCCTTGAGAAAGAATTTATTGCAGTTCCTACAAAATGCGTGTTTATCATAAACAAGTTCTCCCCTACAATGTCTTAATTCGTGGGGAAATGTTTGGCATGAACCACTACATGGATTTTTACTCATTATACTCCTACCCCAAATGTATCAGAAGCACGTATTCTAATAAATTCTCTTTCAGAAGGATCACTGTATTTTATCAAGAACACTTGTTTTATTGTATTTTTCAATGTAGTGCTATCTATTGATGGGGTAAGTGAGTCACCGAATGAATTTCTATATCTTGTTCTATAATGATTCACGAATTGTGCTATGTCTCTTATTGATAAAGCATATTCAACTTCACCCTTTACTCTCATTGCATAAACATCTTGTACAAATCTTAGAAGGGGTGTTTTAATGCTTTCAACAGGTATGTTTTCCCAATCAATTACCTTTTCTATATCTTTTGAACTAGGATATGCCCATGCTTCACCAATGAATCTTGATCTTAAATCTTCTGTCATTGTGTTAATACCAGCATATGTTATAGGGTTAATTGTCCAAACAATAGATAACTTACATCCTTCATTTAGTCTATAAGTTACACCATTTGCAACAACACTTGCTCTTCCATCACATATACTATTCCACCATCTTTGTATGTCATGGTCTTGTGCATTTGCTTCATCACCATACAATAATGCGTGTTTGAATTTGTTAGCAACACATACTGCTCTAGGTAATAATCCTAAATTAAATACTGTTCCATCACGATTGATTTCTCTATTTCCAATCAAGTCATATTTACTAGTTCCACTACCAACAGGTTCAGTAACAAGTGCTATATTATTTTCTTTACAGATAGTATGTACAAGTAGAGTTTTACCTTGACCTTTTTCAGATTCTATTAGATATGGTGTGTTACCATCTACTATTGCCTTTTCAAGTTCTCTTCTCTCACTACCAATTTCAATATATTTGTCCCAAATAACAATATTCTTTGGGTTATATTGTTCATAGTTTATTTCGGCTATTTTTTCTTCGTTCATTCTAATCTATAAAATGTTCCTCGGATATATGAATCTTTAGTTAGAGTAACTCTTGCTATCATTTTAGCACACACTTCACTTCTTCCATTACATAGGGTACTACTTCCATCACCATATTTAACTTCATAGTTGACATTTTCTAACTTTAATCCACTACATCTATACTCTCTTACTTCAGTTTTATTTTCTAATCTGAGAATGAGATTACGTGGTTTAGATAAAAATCTATTATACCTCATACTTATTTTACCTTCAAATCTTCTCATGGCAAGTGATTTCATACCAATACCACCTATGCCACCACCAGCGAGTCGTTTTATTCTCGTTCTTCTAGTAATAGTATCTGATGTCATTAGTAATCTATCTCCGTTTTATTCATACTATCAGGTATTAAGTTGCTGCATAACATAGTTCTTGCTGGTTTACCAAATATCTTTTTCTTTTTATTACTCTTTACAATCATGGTATTCCACTTAGATTTAGTTAGTACACCTCTACACTCATGTTCATCAGCACTAGAAGCTATAAACCAATCACCCTTCAATGTTTCAACCATATCTAACAATGTGTTATAGTATTGTGGTATAGATTGATCACATACGAAAAAGTCATTATTTGTATAGATTTTTTTTCTCCAAGGTGGATCAATCATAAAGAATGTATTCTCTGAATCAACAGCTTGTATAGTTTTCTCATATGAAACACCTGTAATTATTGCCTCAGGAAATTCCTTTTGACAGAATTCTTGTGCGTGAGGTGACATATCATTAAGATACACTTCACCACCAATTATTGTTCCATTACCTATATTCTTTAACGCTTCATATGTTCTAGCTTTACCAGCAAATGGTTCACAATATACATCATATGTTTTAAAACTACCACTTGATAAACGATTAAATGATAGTAAGTTTAACCAAAGTTGAACTATCTGATCTGCTGTTAGACCAAGACCAGCAGTTCCACCTAGTAATTTTTTTCCCCAAACACTAGTTCTTTTATCGTTCATATCGCCACTACCAAATTGGTTAGCCCATTTTTTAGGTTTGGTCATAATCCTAATTTTTCCAATTTTTTATGTAATTCTACTCTTGATTCTTCTGGTAATTCATCAAAGTGTTCCATGAGATAAGTATATGCTCTAGCGTGTTTTCTAAACATATAATACTGTACTCTATCTTGCCATAACTCATGATCCATGGTACAGTATTTTCCTTTTTTCATTCTACCTTGACCAACTTCTATACAATCACAAATTAATTTCTCTCTCATGATTAATTCCATTCTCTTACCATTTTCTGCCCATTCCTGATTAACTATTGGTTTTTCCATTCCACCTTTTTTATTATTCATTTTCATTGTTCACACCCACATAGACAACAGTAGTCGTCATTATCGGTTGATAATATCTTATTACATTTCATACATTCATTTCTGTCTATATTATTAGACTCACCACATTCTACACAGAATATAGTTGCCATATCAACTTCAACTTTCATAACTCTACTTAATCTACCTTGTATTTCTTTACCTTTCATTAGAAAGCGTCTCCGAAAAATGATCTATTTGGATCAACCTTACCATCCCATTTATTTGGTATTCGTTTTCCATTAACTCTTACTTCGTGATTACTAGGCATAGCACCCCATTCTTCAGTTCCTACTCTAAGTAATGTGACATAACCTTCATGTCTTTTACTGTTGTAGTTTCTTACTTTACCAATCAATTTATTGGTGTCAGAATTCCATATCTCACCATTTATTTTTTCAATCATTCTTCTATTTTCTCCCCTCTCGACATTTTAACTGCAATCACATGATAACAATTTAATGTGTGTTGAAATCCTAGACAGTCACAATCATACTCTTTATTTATTATTTGAACTGTATGTGTTTTTGACTCGTCACTTTTAGAAGGTAATAACCAAGTTTTCTCATCAACAGTAGTTATCATACCTAATATAGCTGTGGCTTTCTTCACTTGTTGTACACTCATAACGCTTTAAGCTCCTTCATTTTTTCTTTTACTTCAAAGATTACGTCTTCTGTATCTGTAAATTCAGCTAAATTTTCTTTTATAGATTTAACTGCTTCAAACAAATCTTCGGTAAATTCTTCTATGTCTCTCATTTTTACCATTTACCAGTGTTCATAACAACATCCACACTCTAGACAACAACCAGCTTCTAATTTATTAATGTGTTGATATTCCCAAATATGAGCATATTTAAATTCTTGACATTCTTGGCATACACATTCTTCCATTGGCATATACCATTCATTAAAATTATATAAAGAAGTTTTATGAATAGATTCAGGTCTAACATTCTTAGAAGGAAGTGTTTGTATTATATCAACTTTCATTTTTACCACTCCACAGAGCAATCTTTATCATTAATTACCCAATGCATTTGCTTTGTTTTACTTGTCATAATTTTATATCCTTTTTCGCTTGGTGGAAGTTCCATATATAAACCATCTTTAAAGTCATGAATAATTATTCCTTTTTCGTGCTTATGATTACAGCTAACATAACATTCAGGGCATTTGAATGTCAATCTAAATCATTCCTTGATTCTTCATATGCAATACCAGCTTCATTGGCACATTCTTCACACATATTATTGTCATTTGTATGTTCAACGGTTTCATTACAGGCTTCACATATAGGGAAGTCATGGTGCCACCTAGGGAAGTCATGTTCATAATTAGCGTTTCTTGTTTTATCCAATTTTTTTCTATTGATTCACCATTGTTTCCTTAATATGAATTGTATTATATTATTCATTGTAATTAATATCCCTTGACGAGTAAATCCCCATTTAATCTCGCCAAGAGATGTAGTCATGACATTAGTATGTTTGCAATAGCTGACTAATCTATTTACCATAATTTGTTTTTTATTCATCTTCATCATCACAACAATATCCTCTTTTTGGAATCCACATTCTCTTTTTCATCTTCTTCATACTCTTCCATTTCGCCATTCCCATATATTGTTTAAGTAATCTTCAGCTTGTACTTTCCAATTACCTTTTGCTATTTCTGTTTCTTCCTTAAGATTTTCATTATGACCATATAATACTGTATTCTTTCTTGCA
>TARA_R110002051_G_scaffold7035_3_pt1 | contig 20074 bp, 22 predicted proteins | sample TARA_R110002051 | Tara Oceans TARA_R110002051 (sample SAMEA4397023) | marine metagenome | biome: Polar Biome; feature: [MES] marine water layer (ENVO:01000295) within the mesopelagic zone...; material: water (ENVO:00002006), including particulate matter (ENVO:01000060) such as......
ATCTCTCCTATATTTTATTTCGACAGGGTTCAGGCGCCAGAGCCTTCACCGTCGACAGCCTCATCTTCAGGGCCTTCAACAACCAACCACGCCTTCATCTGCGCATGGCCAACACCACAATAGTTCAAACACTGAATCAGATATTTACCTGGTTCTTGCGGTGCGCGAATCCAAACATCACGTTCTTTGCCGGGGTCGAATTCAGCAGTGATTCCCGCGGCAGGGATGTTAAACCCGTGGATCACATCGTTCGAAAATATCCGAAACAGAATTGTTTCGCCCGGTTGGACAACCGCGGCGTTGCGGCTGATTTTGTCATCTTCCGTCAAAAACGCGAAGCCCCATTGAAAGGCAATTACTTTGAGTTCGCGATCAAAGCCCTCAGCCCCATCGATGGCCGGCTCGTCCAAAATGCCGGCATCGGTTAGTTGGCCTTGGTAAGCGTCAACCACTTGAGTGCTACGCATGTCCCCATACCAGACCACGCCTATCAAAATTGCGACAAAGGCGACTTCCATCCAGTATTTTGGTTTCCATCGTTGAGGCAGGAATAGCGCTAAGAACAGTGCGCCGATACCGATGCCCAGAAGGACAAAGACGATGATCATCATTGTTGCCTGATATCCACTCAGGCCAAGTGCGGATTCCATTGAGGTTCTCCTTTGAGTTTGTTCTGCGTCGTCCGCACGAGGCGGGTTTTAGGCAGAATTAGAAATTATTGAAAACTTGGTTACCCCTCGACGGGGATTTATTTGCCTGTGAATTTCACAGGCAACGCCGATAGACGCAGATTTAAGCGCGCGGAGGTCGGGCAAGTGGCTGCAGCGTTTGGACTGTCACTAATGAAGTCGCGCGCATCAGTGTGGCTTTTGCGATAGTTGTTGCCATTGGCAAAGCGTTTGAGCTGGATGGCAGGGCGATGCCACTACTACACATGCCAGCGGGCCCACTTCCTGCGACGCAGGTCGGCGTTCCAATGCAGCAGTTCATGCCTGCCACCATACCTGTCATCGTCGGTGAACTGGAGGGATCTGCGGCAATCGTGCTTTGTGTTAGCGTTGTCGATGCACCGAGCTGTCCGGACAAAGCATTCAGGACAAGCCCAACAGCTAGCAAAAACAGAAATGTCAGGGCAGTCCAGGATATTTTCATCGGGACACCATCGGCGACTTTTTGCCGTGTTGCAAGGGAAATTTGGGCAAACTTGTCGTTTAAAACAAGGACGTGCAATGCCATGACCGTGCGCTTTACTAACGACAGCACGATCAAGCCGCCGGAATTTCCAGCGTTACGTCAAGTCCACCCGTAGGCCGGTTGGCCAATTTAATTGTGCCACCATGAGCCTGTATGATGGTGCGCGCAATCGAAAGACCAAGTCCCGTGCCCCCGGTTTCGCGCGAACGGGATTTTTCAAGGCGGTAGAACGGTTCAAATACCCGGTCCAATTCGCTGTCAGGGATTCCAGGACCGTTGTCAGTGATTGATATCCGGATCATGTCCCCTGAAGTCTGGTCAGACACTGCAACCCCGCCTCCATAGCGCAACCCGTTTTCAATCAAGTTGCGCAGCGCCCGCCGCATGGCCTGTGGACGGATCCGTGCATGTGTTCCGTGCTGGGTTTGAAGGGTGAAGTCCCCCGCCATATCGTCACGCAACTTTTTCAGGAAGCCAGTCAATTCTACAATTTCAGAGGGCTCCGACGTCGCCATGCTATGGGCAAAGGACAGGGTTGCTTCGACCATACTTTTCATTTCATCAATAGAGCCGATGAGGCGGTCGCGGTTCTCGTCATCTTCAACCATCTCCGCGCGGACCCGCATTGCGGTGAGTGGAGACTTAAGATCATGGCTAAGGGCTGCGAATAACTGCGTCCGGTCGGCAATGAACCGTGTCAGCCGCGACTGCATCCTGTTGAAGGCGTCTGTCAGGTGGCGTACTTCAAATGGACCGCGCGGAGCGATACTGTCAACCTGTTCGCCCCGCCCAAGGCGTTCTGCGGCATCGGACAAATGCCGCAAGGGGCCCGTAATCCGTGACAGAATAAACCAACATGCTGCAATTAAAAGCAGCGCCGCTGTCACGCCGAAAGTGATCGCTTGCGCCCAAGGCCATTGCAGCGGCGGACGTTGAAACCGTGTTGCCACATTAAGCCAGCGCCCATCCGACAATCCTATCGCCAGTTTCATCTCAATGGCGGAAAGCTCGCCCTGCATCATTGCTTTGTGCATCTGGTCCATTTGTGGCGGCAATTGCGTCAATGCAAGCATACCATTGGGGACTTCATGAAGTTCGACCCTGATCGCGCGATGCCCGTCAGGTCCGCTAAGCGCATTGATCCTGCTTGAAATGCGCCCTCCATCGCTATGGCTTTCGTGATCTACCTCGGGCCGATCAGCCATCTGAAATCGCACGAGAGGTGAATTTGCTGCGCGCAGAATGGCTGCATGAAGCTCGGGCGGGGCGTCTTCGATCAACGTGGCAACATTTGCCGCCCGACCTGCCGCCTCCAATCCCTGCGCGGTCTGGATCGCCAAGCTGCGCTCATCGACGAAAAGCCATAGGCTAAAAATCTGCGCAATGGCAAGCGTGGTCACGATCAGCAAGACCAACTGCCCGCGAAGGCTATCAATGAACCGCCGGATCATGGCGCGTCGCACACATCAGTGGCCAAGCAATAACCCCCGCTGCGCACGGTAGTGATAATGGTGGGGCGCGCTGGATTTTTTTCAATCTTGCGCCGCAGCCTGCTAATTTGGTTGTCAATTGCCCGGTCAAACGCCTGTGCAGCGCGCCCGGAAGTCAGATCAAGAAGCTGGTCACGGCTTAGGATTAGTCGGGGCCGTTCGAGCAGAACTGTCAGCAATCGAAATTCTGCCGTGGTAAGGTCGGTCTCGCCGCCGTCCGCATCTCTAAGCACGCCCCGGTCTGTATCAAGCTGCCAATGGGCAAATGCGATGCGACGTCCTGACAATGCGCCAGCATGGGTATCTGTCCGCACTGACCGGCGCAGGATCGCCTTTATGCGTGCGAGCAATTCGCGGGGATTAAACGGCTTGGCCAGATAATCATCTGCGCCGATTTCTAATCCGACGATCCGGTCAGTATCTTCACCTAGTGCTGTCAACATCAAGATCGGGGGTTTGCCGTCAGAGGACAGCCGTCTGCACACCGAAAGCCCATCTTCACCGGGCATCATCACATCCAGAACGATCAGATCGAAATGGCCGGTGGCAAGTTTCTGGTCCAGTTCGACTGCGTCACAGGCCACGCTGGCACGCATTCCGTTCTTTTCCAAATAACGGCTGATCGCGTCGCGGATATCACGGTGATCATCGACAACAAGTATATGTGGCGTTTCAGTCATAGGTCGTCTCTAACGCATTGGCGCCTTGCGTTTAAGATAAAAATGTCGCGGCATGTGTCACGGAAAGGCGTTGCGACAAACGGTTACAAATCTCGGGCCGGACGGGATTGTAGAACGTGTTTTCATCGTCATATTCAGACTATCGAAACAACAAATATGAGGTACTGCTATGAAACGCACAACACTTTTGGCACTTGGTCTGATCGCGTCTACTGTGACTGCGGGTGGAGCAATCGCCCAAGCAACTCCACAACATGGTGACGGCGGCGGACAAGCAGAAAACGCGCCGCATCAAGGTGGTTTGGGTGGCGCAGGCATGGCTGGCGGCATTGGTAGTAATATGGGCAGAATGATGCAGATGATGCACGGCGAAATGATGTCCGGCGTCATGATGGGCGGCGCGGCTGATATGGCATTTGACACAGATGGCGACGGCAAAGTCAGCCCCGACGAAATGAGTATCGGTCTTGCAGCGCAATTGGCGCAGTATGACGCTGACGGTGACGGTGTCTTGTCAATTGCCGAGTTTGAAGCCCTTTATAGTGTCAAAACCCGTAACCAGATGGTTGATCGTTTTCAGGCACTGGACGAAGACGGTGACGGGCAAATCACGAGCGAAGAAATGGCGGCACCTGCCGCACGTGCCGCAAAAATGGCGATGATTTATGCGCAAACCGCTGATGCCGACACTGACCATATGTCACCGGGCGAAGGCACTGACGACGATGGCATGATGAACAACGACTACAACTAACTCATTTCCGGATACCTGCCGCTGGTCGGTATTCGGATACCCCTAAAGGAGGACTAAAATGATGGGCTTTGGTGGGTTATGGATGCTACTGATTGTGGTTGTAACCATTCTGGCAATCGCAGCATTGGCAAAATATTTGATGAAATGAACGGAGCAAAGATGATGGCATATACCTATGACCGCACGATAACAGACAGCGATTTCGAGCAAGTAGATAGCCGCGTCCGCGCGGCGCTTGCTGAAAAGGGCTTTGGCATTTTGACGGAAATCGATGTGAAGGCAACGATGAAAAAGAAGCTGGATGTCGATATGGATCCCTACCTGATACTTGGTGCCTGCAATCCGAAAATGGCGCATCAGGCCATCGGAATCGAGCCGAAAGTCGGGGCAATGCTGCCGTGCAATGTGATTTTACGCCAAGTTAAAGGCGGCGTCGAAGTTAGCGCGGTTGACCCTGTCGCCTCTATGGCTGCGATTGATAATTCCCGCCTGAAAGAGGTCGCTGGCGAAGTGAGAACGATGTTGGCGGACGCTATACGGGCAGCATGATCCATACTTACCCTTCGGAGCCGCGTGCCAAAGGAATTTACCCGCTGGTGATCCATGCAACTACCACTGTTTTGGGCGCCAGCATTTAACTGTCGGAGCAGAAACAATCCGCCGCGCTAGGCCCGTTGGTAAATTTTGCGCAGGCAGGGTTGCCTAATCCCAGAACCATCAACACAGCAATCTCGCGTTGTGTCTGGGTAAGCAACTGTTCCGCTAAGCGGAGATCAATGTCGAGCGCACTCGCAGCCTTAGCTATCGGCTGTCCCTCAATTTCCGTTAATCGAAATAGATCGCGGCGCAGCAAGCCATTTTCTGCCTGCAAACCCTCAAGGCAAAAGCAAAATATAGCATTTAAAATTTCGTGGAGTTCAGGGTCAATATCTGCCGTTGCCAGATTTTCGTCAGCGCCAGATAGTTTCGCACGCGCCATTGGTTAGTACCTCCCAAAAAGAGTAACCCCTCAAAGAAGGGCTTCATCAGGTAGACGTGTCAGGAGCGAATTTATTACATTTGCGGGTGTTAAACGGGGCCGTTGTCGTTGCTACAGTGGGTCACCGCATTTTTTGTCTTCACAGCCCGCTGGCGGGCAAGAGCAGTCTTCAAAGCCACCCTGGCAGCAAACGCCGCAGTGTTTCAACAAAAGTTCACCAAGAGCGCCACGGGCACGGTGCAGCCTGACTGCTAAGGCCCCGGGCTTGAGCCCGAGAGACTTGGCGACCGAGGCACGATCTTCTTCGTCGATGTCGACGCGCCGGATCAGATCGCTATCTGTTTGACGCAGTTCGGGCACAAGGCCATTTACGCAGCCACACATTTTCGCCATCGCTTCTTCTGTGTCCGGTGTGCGTTCTGACGTCTGCATCTCGACGGCAAATGCATCGCCAAGCCGTTTACGGCGTCCGGATAAACGGAAGTGATCATTCAGGGCCGAGCGCAACACTGAGTAGAGCCACGCATCCATCCGGTCCGCATCGCGCAATTGGTCTTTGCGCGCCAGAACGCGGATGCAAAATTCCTGCAATACATCTTCGGCATCGGCCTGATTGCCTAAACGTTTCACTAAGAACCCGAGGAATGCCGAGCGTCCTACCAGCAATGCCCTGTCGATAGTCACATCACTTTGTGTGTTTGTGTCAATTGCCGTCATGGTGGTCACGTCCTTGCGGTACTATTTTTCGTGTGTCGTCGCAGAGAAATCAAGCAAATTGGCGGGGCATTCACGTGCACATTTGTTGCGACGGATGCTGTAGAACAAATGAAGTGTGCCCAATCCTGCCACTATGAAGTGTGCCCAATCCTGCCAATATACAGAAAAACGAGATATATGCATAACGCAGGAACGAAATATCTACAACGACCACGGCCGCGAAGGTCAGTGCGAACCACCGGATGTGCAGGTTCGTCGAGGTTACTGGCGGGAAGATGATTAAGAACAGAAAGATGGAATAAGTCATCGGGGGCGTCATCAGGTTATCAAGGATTATGGTCCTCTCATAGGCCAATGAATCGTGTTTGACGTGACTTCAACCCAGTTGGGGTTTAGCAGGTGCGGGATATAAAGTGCTGGTCCAAAGACCAGTCCGGCTGCCGCCATTGCCAGCAGCCAAGGTTTTTTACGGCGCCTGAAAGCTCAAGTAGGTAGGTGCCCACAGGTATACAAAACAGCCATATAAACCGTGTAAAGAAAATATACTCCATCGCACTGACCAGTGTCGTGTTCTGGCGCACGGTAATGCCACTTGATGTGTGACAAACGCAACCTTCATGATCACGACAATTGCATTGGGCTCAACCGCTCAGGTCAGCACTGGAAACACGATCAGAAGTCGAGGGCTGCGAGGTTGTCAAATTACTATTTTTAGGCAACCATAAATTAATTCTGAAATATCGGTAATCGATTTTACCTCGCGACGTCTATGTATCTAGTGGCGTAAAGTAGAAAGTCGGCATAGCGTTTAAGCATCCGGCACCCGTATTTAGGGCCAAGAAAGATTTGACGAAAGGACCCCGCAGACAATGACTGCATTGACCCAATATGCGATATTGCTTGCCTTGACGCTTGGCGCGGTCGGGTTTGTTGCATGCCTATATGGACTTGCCCGTGCCATTGGTCGTGCCCGCGACGAGGCGGGTAAAGACGTTCCTGCTACGGCAGGATCACTGGCGCGAGACCCTGTCTGGGTGCGGTATCACGCTAAGTATTATGGTTATGCTTTGCTGTTTCTCGCGTTTGATATGGAAATGGCGTTTATGTATCCTTGGGCGGTCGTCTACCGCGAGGAAGGGTTAATTGCGCTTTTGGACATGGGCGTATTTCTTGCGATTTTGTTTCTTGGTCTGCTTTACGGGTGGAGCCAAGGCGCGTTGAGGCGGCAGGAATGATTGGTGCGCGTCAAGGGGTGATGACCGCGCTGCAGCGGCTCGTTGCGGCGGCGATGTCGCGCGACATGCGCGGGTTCGTCGTGCCCGGGACGGATGTGGCTCGGGCGGCGGGGCTCGATCTTGGCGCGGCGGGGATACAGTTGTGTGCCACGCCACGCCACGCAAATGTCCTGATCGTTTTAGCCCCGTTGCCTGCGGGATTGGCCGATGCCGCAAGTATTGCCTATGCGCAGATGCCGCGCCCGCGGTCCATATTAGCGCTGGGTGCAGGTGATCTTTCACCGTTGCCGGATGCCGATGTGACCGGGCCAATGACACAGCCAGGTCTTGTCGCGGCGATGGCTGATCTGCGCGGTGTCATTGCTGTTGGGGCGTTCCAGTCCAATGTGTCAGATTACGATGCACCTGCGCTTCAGACCCGCACCGAATTTACCTGTCCGATGCATCCTGAAGTGGTGCAGGACGCGCCAGGGAACTGCCCAAAATGCGGCATGACCCTGGTGCCGCGTGAAGCAGCCGCATCGCCAAATGACGGCCATGCCATGCCTGAAATGGAGCACGAGATGTCCAGCGAGACCCCCACAAAAACGATCGCTACCAGTCACGATCACGGTACGCACGCCGCCGCCGATGCATCAGCGCAATACACTTGTCCGATGCACCCCGAAGTGGTGAGCGACGAGCCCGGCAACTGTCCGAAATGCGGTATGTTTCTGGTGCCCGTGGACGCCAAGGATAAGCATGAAGGCGATGGTCACGGGCATGACCACGATCACGGTACGCATTCCGCCGCCGATGCATCAGCGCAATACACCTGTCCGATGCACCCCGAAGTCGTGAGCGACGAACCCGGCAACTGCCCGAAATGCGGTATGTTTCTGGTGCCCGTGGACGCGAAGGATAAGCATGAAGGCCATGGGCATAAACATGGCGCAAAAAATCAGGAAAGTCATGGAGTGCATAGCGGGCACGGAGCTGGCGAGGCAAGAGACGGTATTGAGGCACATTTCATGTCGATGGTTGATCTGACACGGGATATGCCAACCAGTACTGACGGGCTGAAAATGGAATGGATTGATGTGCCGTTTGGGCCGTTTTTTCCCGGGTTGCCGAGCGGGTTGCGGCTTGATTTGACGTTGGACGGTGACGCGGTGGCAGCCAGTTTTGCCCAAAGCGCGATTGGCGAGCAAACATTATTGCACAAAGGTGCGGTGCCGCCGAAAACCTTTGCAGACGACCTTTCGGCCATGTCGCCGCTTAGTCCAGTGGCATATCGCTTGTTGGCCTGTTTGGCGCTTGAGCAGGCAGCGCGGCAATCCGTGGCCTCCGATATCGCCCGCGCCCGCATTGCCGCAGCAGAGCGCGAGAGGCTTACAAGTCACCTTGGCTGGCTTGCGGGTTTTGGGGCTCAATCGGGATTTACGTGGTTGCAGACTCGCGCGGCGGCTATGCAATTGAAAACGCGTAACGCGACGCAGGTAGAAATTGCAACCTTGGGTCCGAAGATAGCCGCGCTGTTGAAGCGGGTGCCGCGCACGCCGTTGCTGAATGCACGATTAAGGGGTATTGGTCTATTGCATGGAAGTGATGCCCTTTCAGGCCCTGTGGCGCGGGCGGATGGTATTGTGCGAGATGCCCGCGGTGACGATCCGGTCTATCTGGGGCTTGGCTTTTCAGTGCACACTTCTACTGGCGGTGATGCACTGGCACGGTTGATGCAGCGTTGCGGCGAAATTTCCCAAAGCATTGATTTGATATCGCAAGCGGGAGCGATTACACAGCCAGACCCGCCGAGTGTCGGCAAGGTCTCGGGTACTGGTGAGGCCGTGGTAGAGACACCGCGCGGCGCGGCGAGGCTAAGCGTGACCTTGCTGGATGGCATGGTCACAAAAGCCGAGATCGGCACGCCAACGGCGGCCCATGTTGCCTTGATCGGCGCTGTTGCAGACGGCCAAGAGTTAGGTGATGCGTTGACGGGAATCGGATCGTTGGACATCAGTCCGTGGGAGATGGCGGTTTGACGATATTGGTTGTCTTGCTGTCGCTTGCGGCAGGTGCATATTTTATTGCTGTGCTGGAAAGCTGGGCGGTGCATGGGCGGTTGCAGTTTTCGCGCCCCGCGATTTCGGCGTTAGCGCTTTTGGGGCGTGAATCGCTCTTGGCGCGCAAATCTGACCGGTTGTTTTTTGAGACCGGTCCTGTGCTTTTGCTGGTGGCGGGGCTGTTGGCGCTTGCAGTCATTCCCCTAGCGCCCGGCCTGATCGTCACTGATCTGGCAACCGGTGCGTTATTTTTGAATGCGGCGCTGGCCTATGTGCTTGTGGCACTGATCATGGCCGGATGGGGACCGAACGGCGCATATGGCATGATAGGCGGCTGGCGGTTTCTGGGGCAATTCGTAGCCTATGCGATGTTGATCGTGATGCCTATTACCGCCGTGGCAATGCGTGCGGAATCGCTCTCGACAGTGGATATAGTCACTTCACAAGCGGCGCTGTGGAATATCGCCTATCAACCGCTGGGCTTTGTCCTGTTCGTCGTGGCTGCGATGGGGCTGTGTTGGTTGCCGCCGCTAGATTTACCCACTGCCGAAGGTGATTTGGCCGGCGGAATCGAGGCCGAATACACTGGCGTGCGTCTGGCCGTTTTGCGACTGGCACGGATGGTTGTCATCTTGGCTTTGGCGGGTGCTACGGTGACGTTCTATCTGGGTGGTTGGCTTGGTCCTTGGTTGCCGGCATGGGCGTGGAGCGGGATCAAGATACTGATCGTCGCGGGGCTGATGGTCAGCGCCGGACGCTTGGTGCCGCGGGTGCGCGAAGCGCGTTATCTGGAATTAAGCTGGAAGTTGGGAATTCCGCTTGCGCTGACAAATATCTTTGTCGTCGGTGTCATTGCTTTGGTGGTGCCGATATGACCGTGCAGATGATATTCCTTGCGTTTTTTGGCGGTGCTGCGGTGTGGTTCGGCATTGTCGTGTTTCGGACCCATTCGATGGTCCGCTCTGCATTGGCACTCTTATTTTCGCAGACCGCCGTTGGGTTGATGTTTTTGGTGATGCAGGCGGAGTTTTTGGGTGTCTTACAGATTATGATGATGGCCACCGAGATGAGCGTAATGGCGATTTTCATGGTGATGTTCATGATGGACCCCGGTGGCATGGGCGCGATGGAAATGACCCACCAAAAGCGGCTTTCGCTTTGGTCGGGCGGTGTGGGTCTTGTGGCGGCCGTGGCGGTGATCTGGATCGCCGATTGGGGCCCGGTTGCGACCAATATCCCCAGTGCCGCCGAACAAACCGCCGATCTGGGCCGCGAACTATTAGGGCGGTCGATGTTTATCTTTCAATCCGCGGGTCTGACGATCCTGACTGCGATGGTGGCCGCAACTATGGTCGCAATCGCACCGATCGAGGAGCCGTCGAAATGATTTTTGAATTGGTGATCGCCCTCACCGTAGGGGCCGCGATGTTTGGCACCGGATTATATGGCGCATTGAGCCAGACAAATCTTGTGATGATTATCATGGGGGTGGAATTGGTTCTTGCGGCGGCATTGGTGAATTTGGTCGCCTTCTGGCGCTATCTGCACCCAGAAGAACCCGCAGCACAAATGTTCGTGTTGATCATCATGGCCGTGATGGCGGTTGAGATGACGGTCGGCTTTGGCATCGCCATTGCGCGTTTCCGTTCGCGCGGGTCGGTCGAGATGGAAGAAGCAAGCGAGTTGAAGGGATGACATTTCTGGCCCTCACTCTGCTGGCGCCGCTTTTGTCAGGGCTAGCAATTCTTGTGCTGCGCCGCATCCCCGAGGCGCTGGCATTAACCGGTGCCGCGCTGGGCCTGATCGGAGCGATTGGACTTTTAAGTACCGCATCTGGCAGTCCGGTTCAGGCGGTTTTGCCGGGGCTGCCCAACTTGCCACTACTGCTAATCGCAACACCGCTCACGGCTGTACTCTCGTTGATCGTGGCGACGGTCGCGTGCTTCGTTTTGACATATGCTGCGGGTTATATGACGAAAGACCCCGAAAAATCGCGCTTTTTCGGGACCATGCTGCTGTTTGTTGCAGCGATGCAGGCGTTAGTGCTGGCAGGCGACTGGATCATGCTACTGGCGGCGTGGGAAATAATCGGGTTTTCCAGCTATCTGCTGATTGGGTTCTGGCATGGGCGTGCAGGTGTGGCCAGTGCCGCGACCCGCGCGTTTCTGTATACCCGTACCGCCGATCTGGGCCTTTATCTCGGGGCGTTCTTGTTGATCGGCACCGCGGGGACATCCGAAATTTCGGTCACACTGACAACTACAGGTACGCCTGCGCTTGCTGCAGGGTTGCTTTTACTGGTCGCCGCGATGGGTAAATCCGCGCAAGTGCCGCTGCAAAACTGGTTGCAACGCGCGATGGCCGGACCGACGCCTGTGTCGGCACTGCTGCACTCCGCGACGCTGGTGGCGGCGGGCGCAATTCTACTTACCCGCGTGACGCCAATGTTGCCCGATGGGGCGTTATTTGTAGTTGGTATCGTTGGCGGTGTGACAACGGTTGTAACCGGATTGATTGCTTTGGGCGAGCGAGATCTCAAGCGGTTACTGGCCGCCTCGACCTCGAGCCAATACGGGCTGATGCTGGTTGCGATTGGGGCCGGTGCGCCCGTGGCGGCACTTTTGCATCTCGTCGCCCATGCAGCGATTAAAAGCGCGCTGTTCTTGGGCGCAGGTGTATTTCAACATGACCGCGACAGCACCGATTTAAAGGCATTGGCCGGTGCCGCGCGCGCGCGACCGGGTATCTTTGCAGGTTTCGCGCTTGCTGCATTGGCATTGGCGGGCATCCCTCCGTTGGCTGCATTCTTCTCAAAAGACGCGATCTTGGCGGCTGCAATGGAGAGCCCGAAAGCACCATGGCTTTTGCCGTTCGCACTGGTTGGATCAGTTTTGACCGGCGCATACATGGGCCGGGCGCTGAAGGTTTTATGGACGGGCGAGGCAGGCCCTGCACGCAGCTCCGTCCCGCTGATGGGATTGGGCATGGGCGCTCTGGTGGTATTGTCGGCGGTGCTCGGTTTCGGCTTCGGTGCGCTGGAAGATATTCTGGGTGCTGAAATTGGAAAACCAAGCTGGATCGTGCCTGTGATGGGCCTGGCTGTGGGGCTTAGTGGCTTGGTACTTGGTTGGGTTTTTGAACCATCGCGGCTGCTCGGCCCGTTGTTGCGGCCTGCCCAAAATGGATTTGCGGTGGCTGGCGGCATGGACAGGGTGGTGCTGCGCCCGACCATGGCAGTCGCAGAACAGGTCGGGTCATTTGACCAGCGTCTGCTGGCAGCACAGGTCGCACTTATTGGCAACTTTGCGCTTCGTGCGGCTCGTCTTGCTGACCTGATCGACACCTTACTTTTTGAAGTTTCGAATTGGATAGGCCGACAAACGTTGCATCTGGGCCAAGCTGCAAAATTCACCGATACAAACGGTATCGATGCCGCGATCTTCGACCTTGTGCGCCGCACGATTGCAGCCGGTGCCCGTGCACGCCGTCTTCAAAGCGGCTTCATTCATCGTGAGCTGGCTCTCACTGCAATCGGTATCGCGCTGATTGTGGGCACGCTGCTAACGACACTGATTTTTTCTTAAGGAGAACCCTATGCCACTTTTAACCCTTGCCACTTTCCTGCCGGTCTTGGCTGGACTGGCGCTTATGGTGGCGCCAAATAAGTCCGCGCGTACGGCCCACGGTCTGTCTATCACAGTCACCGGCTTGGTGTTTTTGCTCACGCTCGTGATCTGGTCACGCGGTGTTGTTGCAGGTGGATTTTCTCAAATCGAAGAGATCGCATGGATACCCGCCATTGGGGCGGCCTACCGTTTGGGGCTTGACGGGTTGAGCCTGCCACTGGTGCTGCTTACGTCGCTGGTATTCTTTCTGTCAGCGATATACTCCGCGCGAATTAGCGACAATGCACCCAGCTATGTGGTATTGATGTTGATGCTCGAGACCGCGTCACTGGGCACGTTTATGGCGCTCGATGGTCTCCTGTTCTACGTCTTCTTCGAGGTCTCTTTGGTTGGCATGTATTTTATGATTGCGGGGTGGGGTTACGAGGACCGTCAGCGCGCTGCATTAATGTTTTTTCTCTATACGTTACTTGGGTCGTTGCCATTATTGTTAGCGATTATTGCACTTTACCTAAGCAGCGGTACGTTTGACATGCGCGTCTGGATCGAACTGATGCCGCTGACCGGCATCGCTGCAATGCTGGCATTGATCGCGATGTTGTTTACTTTCGCCGTAAAAATCCCTGCGTTTCCGGTGCATACGTGGTTGCCCGCCGCCCACGTTCAGGCGCCCACCGCTGGCAGTGTGATTTTGGCGGCTGTTATGTTGAAATTTGGCACTTACGGTTTGATCCGCTTCGCATTTCAAATGACGCCCGAGGCGTTCACAAAAGCTGGTGTGGTGATCCTTGCGTTCGGGGTGGTCAGTGCGATTTATGGCGCCTTTGCTGCGCTCGCACAAAGTGATTTGAAAAAGATGATCGCTTATACTTCGGTCAACCATATGGGCTATGTGGTGATGGGGGTTGCGGTGGCGGCTCTGGCGACAGACCCTGCAATCCGCGCGATTGCACTGGACGGTGCGACGTTACAGATGATTAGTCACGGACTTGTCACTGCCGCGCTGTTCTTTCTTGTGGGCATGCTGCAAGATCGCGCGCATATGCGCGATTTCGGCGATTTCGGCGGCTTATTGAAGTTTGTGCCATGGCTTGGGTGGGCATTCATCGTGTCGGCCTTTGCCTCGCTTGGCCTGCCGGGGCTCGCGCATTTCCCTGCCGAGTTCCAAATTTTCCTTGCGACGTTGAATACGCAACCTTGGGCAGTGATAGCGATTCTCGCGATCGTCGTGACTGCCGGGCTGTATCTGCGGGCGATTGCTGCAGTGTTTTTGGGGGAACCCAACGAAAAATGGACAGGGATGTCTGATCTTGACCAGCGCGAAAAGCTGGTGATTGTGCCGCTGTTGATCCTGACGGTTCTTGTGGGTATCGCGCCTTCTTGGCTATTGGATATGATCCACACGACTATGGCGAGCCTGTCGTTGTGATGGGCCGCGACCTATCCTTTTTGGCGCCCGAGATACTGCTGTCGCTGGCAGTAGTGGCAATGCTAATTGCTGAAATGCTTCGTAGGCCACAATTGGCCCTATGGATCGGGATGGCGGGCCTTGCTGCGGCGACGATTGCAACGCTTCCGCTATTGACCGCCGATACCACCGTGTTTGGTGGCACCTACCGGGTCGACCTGTTGAATGGCTGGGCCAAGCTGATCCTGCTACCGGGGACGGGTCTGGCGCTGCTTCTGGCGCGGGTAGAAATTGCGGGTCAACCGCGCGAGGGTAGCGTCTATTCGCTGCTTTGCCTTGTCACGTTGGGCGCGCTGATGTTGGCGGGCAGTGGCGATATGATGATGCTGGTATTGGGCGTGGTGTTGACAGGGCTGGGGTCGTTTGCCCTTGTGGCATACCCGCGCGATGAGGCTGCGACAGAGGCGGGCATGAAATACCTTGTCTTTGGTGCGGTGACCGGATCTGTGATGATTTACGGCCTGACCTTCTGGTTTGGCGGCGCGGGATCAACGCTATATTCCGGCCTTGGTGCGCTAGAAGATAAACCACTAATTGCCATCGCTGGATTGATCGCTGTGATCGTGGGTCTTGGCTATAAGGCGTCGCTGGTGCCGTTTCATTTTTGGGCGCCAGATGCCTATGACGGCGCACCAATTTCAGTGGCCGCCTATCTGTCAGTGATCACCAAAGTCGCGGCAATCTTTGCCTTTGCACAGGTGTTGCGCGACCTGTCGACTGACAGCAACTGGCCTTTGGTGATCGCGATTATTGCGGCTATCACCATGACATACGGCTATTTGGCGGCACTTGTGCAGACCAATATGGTGCGGCTGATTGCATATTCCTCGGTGGCGCAATCGGGCTATTTCCTGCTGGGTATCGTCGCACTTGGTGTCAGCCCGCTGGCGCTGCCCTCACTGATTGTGATGGGCGCGGCCTATGTGGCGATGAACCTTGGTGCCTTTGGTATTGTTCTGTTGGTGGGGCGGCATTTAGACGATTTTCGCGGTTTTGGGCGTCTACGCCCGCTGGCAGGGGTAGCTATGGTCATCTTTTTACTTTCGTTGACCGGTATCCCACCGCTCTTTGGGTTTGTAGGTAAGGTTTACCTTTTCGGCGCGGCCATTGAGGCAGGGTATTTGTGGCTCGCGGTGGTCGGTATCGCAAACTCGGTTCTGGCGCTGGGCGTCTATCTGCGGATCATGGTGCCGATGTATCAGGCAGCTCCAGCAGGCGATGAGGAGGCCGCTAACACCTCCTCTATCACCTTGAGCATAGTTATTGCGCTGGCTGCGATCACGACGCTGGGAATGGGTTTATTTGCGGGCTTTTTACCAAGCTAAATGCTTGCATAGTACCGACAGCATATCGTGGCTTTAAGATCGCTTGGAATTGCGTCGGTTGCTTTCGCGTGCCGAAAAATAATTGAATATCGGGCCAAAGATCGCCGCGACGAACCAACCGTAGGCAAAAGCCTCGATCAGTCCCAGACCAAAGCTCGGCCAAGTGATCCAAGCCAACACCTGTAGCCACACCTGATGTATGCTCGCGCCTTTGAACAAAACTCCAAAGGCAACGCAAATGGCAAAGGCCAGTGCCAAAAATACGCCTAATCATCACCCCATTACCAGAGTGTGGTTTCATCCGAAGGCTTAGGATTGAACGCCATGCAACTAAATCGCCGCTTGGTCATGGCCTGCGGCTCTTGGTTGGGTTGCCGATCATCATTGACTGCTAGACGATCCAACTTATCGCAAGGACAACGGCGAGAACGACGTCGATCACAATACAAAACGGGATATACCATGTTGGCACCTCGGCCAATAAATGGGACTTCCGGTGATGTATCATGTCCCAAATTGCGTGCCCGACCAGTCCAATCGGAATAAACCATGCAGAGAACAGTAGGCCGCCGAGCCCAAGCAGAGAGAAGGTAACGGCGACCGAGGTCTCGGTCGCGAAGGCCTTTTCACGACCGTTCATGATAGCAAAGCCAACATAAATCCCAGCAATGAACACCAGCGTAAGCGCGGCGATTGCGATCGACCACTCTACGGGCAATAAGAAATGCGGCGCGCCAATCGCTAGCCCGACAAACAGCCCGCCGCGCAAAGGGTTTTCGCCGATGTATTTCAGCAAGGCGTATTTCCTATACTTTGACAATCGCGACGATATGGCGTCGCATCTGGTCTACGATGGCTCTACCAAGGCGTCACCACGATCGCGCCTTTTGCGCCACGTCGCAGAAGACGCCGCGATTTGCAAAATCAGCACAAAAAGCACCATGCCGACGAAGGGCCACTGGAACCAGTTCGGCTCCGGCGTTTGCCGGTGGAAGTCAAGAAAATGCATGAATAGAAAATACGCGGCATGGACCACCGACAGCGCCCATAATACGTAGGTGCCCTGCTGTACAAACTTCCAAACCGTGGACCCGAGTACGCGCATACTGCGATCATTTGAGGTTATTGCCAAAACAAACCCGTACAGCAGTGCAAGCACGCCGATCAAGTTTGCCAATCCAAACCCTTGGTCAAACATGACGTAGCGCTGCAACTCGGGGTGAAGTTCAAATCCGATCAGACGCATTAGGTCCAGATTGACCCAGCCGACCAAGATAATAATTGTGTGAATACCTGCCAGCACAATGGCATATATACCCAATTCGCGGCGATAAGGGAGTGATTGAACAGTCTTTCGCCGCAGTCGCGACAATGGCCCAAGCGCCATTGCGATCGCGACGAGGATCAATGACACATCGCCGAACGCCCTATTCCAACGGTGCATTGCTGACCATTCCGCCCGGCTGTACAAGAAAAAGATCATCAAAACGGTGGTTAAAAAGATCACGAGAACATGCCGTTCCCACCACTTTCGTTGAATTGGACTACTCACCGTCATTAGAACCTCGCGTTGCTTTTCTGGGGCCTTATTCGCGTTCCGGTGGCGAAACGAACCAGCCCTTGAGATAGATCCGCTGGAACATAAAAACCGCCGTAATCGCACTGGCCGCGTAGAGAACAATTATTGGATCGGTGCGCAATTTCAAGATGGTAAAGGCCATTAGAACCACCGCATCACACAAAAGTGCGAACCTGACGATCCAGCCATTCGCCCCGATTTCGTCTCGAAGATACCGCAAGACGCCCCAATGCACCAACATATCCATGATCAGGTAGAAAAACGCGCCGAGTGACGCAATCCGACCTAAATCAAAAAATACCGCCAATATCGACGCAAGCACCACGGTATATACCAACGTATGGCTGCGGACCGGTCCGGACATCCCGAAATGGCGGTGCGGGATCATCTTCATGTCCGTCAACATTGCAAGCATCCGAGACACAGCAAAGACACTGGCTAACACCCCTGACGCGGTTGCAACTGCTGCCAAAACTACAGTGAAATAGAACCCCGCTTGACCAAACGCTGGTGCCGCCGCTTGCGCCAATGAATAGTCTTTTGCCGCGATAATCTGATCAATCGTTAGGTTGGACCCGACCGCAAGTGCAACCAGTAAATAGATAACAACGCAGATCGCGATCGAAATCATGATGGTCAATCCGACATTCCGGTGCGGATTAGTGATCTCGCCGCCACTGTTCGTAATTGTAGTAAAGCCCTTGAACGCGAGGATCGACAGAGCGACCGACGCGATAAAACCTGTAGTGTCAAATCGCGTATTACCACTGCTTGCGTCAGGAAAGCTGAACCCGCCGGCCCACAACGCAGCAATGCCGAATAGCGCAATGCCGCCGATCTTAATGACCGCCATGATGACAGAAAGGCGTCCTACGGACCGATTGCCTGATATGTTTACAAGAAAAGCAAACAAGATCACTCCGACCGCCAAAATCGGAATCAATGGCCCACTGGCTACGTCAAACGGGCGCAAAACATATGTTGCAAACGTGCGTGCCACCAGACTTTCCGAAATCACCATCGACAGCGCCATCAAAAGTGCTGCGGCCGCTGCAATTGCGCCGGGCCCGTAAGCCTTTTGCAAGATCATAGCGACCCCGCCCGAAGACGGCCACGCGTTGGACATCTTGATGTAGCTATAGGCGCTAAGCGAGGTGACCATCGCACCTAGAACGAACGACAACGCAAAATAAGGCCCCGCGAGTTGTGCAATCTGCCCCGTTAGCGCAAAAATACCTGCGCCTATCATGACACCCGTGCCCATACCTACCGCGCCAGAAAGACTGATTGACCCTTTGTTGGTGTCGTTTTCACCGTGTGAGCGCGTCATAAGGTAACCTATTCTCTTTATTTAATTTAGCCAATTTAATGGCGTGTGATCCGATAGCAGAGTGAGCTGTGTCGTCACATGTCGAATACTTGTGACAATGCGCAGATCGGTTTCAGATATGCTATCTCACACGGGCCAATTGCGACCCGCAGCTGGCTCAACGACGTAAAGGTCAACCAAAGTGGCGCTCACATTGTAAGCACGCACTTTGCCTAGTGAAGTCATTACTCCATTTCGCTCAAAAGCTCCCTGATCTCTTCTGGAAAGTCAGTTTCGGCGTCCATCTCGGGAATGATCAGCCCAGACGTCATCATCGCTTCACCGTCGGCATCGCTGTTGGCTAAGGCTGGCGCGGCAAGTGCAGCTGCAAAAATGGTTGCGGAAATTATTTTGGACGCGATCATGGTTTTCTCCTTCGATGGATTTTCGTTCAGCTTCATGTTGTTCGCTCCGCAGGTCAGACATCATGCAAAACTAAACACGCCCGCGGGATATTTCGCTATTGGTCCTGCCAGCTTATCCCACCCGCAGTTGCAGCCAAAGCCGCGCGCAAATCATCACTTTGAGCAGCCGCTCCCTGAATGCGTATCGCTTGGTCGATCCTACGGGCAGCATTGTAGCCCTGCGCCGCGGTGTCATTTGGCGTGGTTTTAAACCTGGCGCGGTATGTTTGAATAAAACGGACCCTCTCCGTCGGGTCGGGCAATACGCCCGGACGCAAAATTATCGTCGTCGGACCTACACTACTTTCGTTTAGAAAGGATGGACCATCGCCAAGCACTATCGCAAAATCATATTCGTCAGAGGTTTGCCCAACCAGCCCGGAAATTTTAGATACCTGCGCGGCGGGCAAAACTGCAGTGAAAACATCCAGCCCACCAAGATGTCCGTCAGCGGTTTCGTTAGAATGTCCGTCATTTTCAGCAGAGGCCACGAGAAAACCATCAATTGCTGATTGCAGCTGATCAGTTGCAACTGTTGGACCAGAGATCATGACGACATTAAAGCTATGCGCGCTTGCCGCACCCGAAAGCGCAATTAAAATAGCCGCGCTTAACACGCATGCCACGACTGTCTTCATAATTTCACCCCTCTCGATTATTCTAGGCTAGCAATGTCGATGACCGGCATCTTTGCTGGTCAGAGCCAATATATCCTTTCGCGCCCTCAATACTGCGGTCGCCCCCGCAGCCGCGCTTCGGCGTTTATGGCCAAATTCCAGAACGCCAATGGGCGGATCAAAGGCCGGATGAACAATCAGATCAGCCGATTTGAATCGTAGATGTGTATGTTCGTTTTGGCAAATTTCAATCGCGCGCATCATGGCCTGCATCCCATTTACAGGTTTCTTTTGCTCAAGGTTTGTTGCGACATCGATGCCGATAACGACATCAGCACCCGCATCGCGCACGACATCAACGGGCGCCAGATCGCAATAGCCGCCATCTACAAGTGTGCGCCCGTTAATCTCGGCGGGGGGCAAAATCCCCGCCAAGGCAGCACTTGCATATAGCGCATCCGTCGCAGAACCTGTCCCAAACACGACCCGCTCTCCGTTGACTATATCCGTCGCCGTGGCAAATACTGGCACACGGCCTGCCTCCAGCGGCTTGTTCAGCGTCAGGGTGGTCAAAACCGATTTACCCCAGTCCGCC
>TARA_R110002051_G_scaffold120997_3_pt1 | contig 20071 bp, 20 predicted proteins | sample TARA_R110002051 | Tara Oceans TARA_R110002051 (sample SAMEA4397023) | marine metagenome | biome: Polar Biome; feature: [MES] marine water layer (ENVO:01000295) within the mesopelagic zone...; material: water (ENVO:00002006), including particulate matter (ENVO:01000060) such...
CAGCTGCAAATTCTCGCATATTCCGTAGCCAGACCATAAGGATATGTATGACCACCGCAATAGCAATCATCACCATCGTCCAGATTATCTGTGTGAGTTCGTTCCCACTTAAACCTTCACTCACTAGATAAACGCTCACGTTTGCAATAGTAGCCACCGAAATCCATCCCGAATAAATACAAATAGGCCACCATACCAAAGCAATCACTTCTATAGGTGCATCCCAGCGTTCCATATTTGTTTTGCGGATGATCTGTAACAGACTGCCAAGAATTCCTAGCATAATAAGTACTGACAAAAGAATATACTCATAGGTAAAGGCAACCACCCAAGCGGCATTTAAAACATTAGCAATGGCAAACCACCAGCCTGTTTGGGTGATGGACGGAGTCTCCTTCTGACTAAAAAAAGCACGTTTTATTTGAAATAAGGAATAGCCAATAAGCATTAGAAAAATCAATCCCCAGATCGCGAAAGCATAGGATGCAGGCGTAAATAAATTCTCGTATTTCCCACTTAACTCCCCAATGGTAGTATCATTCCATCGTTGTGCTTGTGATAAACCGTTGATGAGCAAAACGAGGAGAACGGAGAGAAAATTTACTATAGCGTAGGTCTTTTTCATAAACTGTTTTTCATTAAAGATACTATGGCAAAGGCAAATGTGAAAGAAAGGCTTGTGCCTTTCTATTTAGCTATTGCCTTCTCGGTAAGCCCTTCAGCAAACGATTCGCAAAGGGTAAGCGTGTCTTTTACATCCTGAAAAGTTGTCCGCGGATTTATCAAACACATTCTAAGCACGACTTGGCCGTTAAGCACTGTCGTCACTAATTGCGCCTCTCGAGAATCCATCACCTTCCCAGAAATCTGCTGATTTAAAGCATCTAATTCCTTCTCAGAGTAATTCTTGCCTATTGGGTTGTATCTAAAATTAATAATAGCTAGCGTAGCCGGTGAAACCACTTCCCATTGGGCACTTTTTCGAAGCAAGCGCTCCGTCTTTTCTGCAATTTCTATATTATACGTAATGGCATTTCTAAATGCTTTCAGCCCAAAAGTTTTGATGGACATATAAAATTTTAAAGCCCTAAAACGTCGAGTCAACTGTACACCATGATCGTAAAAATTAATCTCCGACTCATTCCCTTCGATATCTCTTAGATATTCTGGTTTCTCAACAAAGGTGCTCTTCAAGTATTTGTGATTACGCACTAGAAGACAGCCCATTTCATAGGGTTGAAAAAACCATTTATGAGGATCTACAGTTAATGAGTCTGCTTTTGAAATCCCTTTGAGGAGTTGTTTTCCATTCTTAGCTAAAATAGCCGCTCCACCATAGGCACCGTCAATATGAAACCATAAATCATTTGCTTTACAGATTTTTGAAATTTCTTCCAAAGGATCTACCGTCCCCGTATTTGTTGTTCCAGCTGTCGCAATAACACAGAGGGGTTGTAAACCTTCAATTTGATCCCGCGCAATTGCGCTTTTCAGTTTCATTGTTGAAAATTTGAAATCAGAATCGGTGGGAATCAAGCGTATTTGCTCTTTCCGAAAACCAATGATTCGCAATGCCTTGATGTTTGAAGAGTGGGCCTGGTCAGAAAGGTAAATAACAGCTTTTGAAAAATCGTCCCCACACTTTACACGTCTCGCAGTTACAATGGCAGTAAGATTTGCCATAGATCCGCCACTGGTGAAAATTCCGCCTCCCTTTTTTACTGGGAAACCAAATACTTTAAGCAGCCAACTAATAGTTACAATTTCTAAGGTCGCTGCTGGGGGAGACTGTGACCACCCGCCAGAAAATATATTAAAACCAGTCGCCAGCGTATCTGCCATGGCGCTTATATAATTACTTGGTCCAGGGACAAAGGAGAACATTTTTGGATGCGAACTAATAGCACTCTGCTTCATCACCTTTTCAACCACAAAGTCTAAAACCTCTTGAGGGTCTGAAGCTTTTTCTGGCGCTTCTTCAAGAAAAAGATCATTCATTTCTTCCCGTGTTCCCGGGGCGATAGGATGCTTTTCCTTCTGGGTCTCAAAATGCTCCACCAGGGTATCTACAATACTATAACCGTAGGTGCGCATTTCTTCTGCAGACAATTCTAATGTATCCTTCTTCATGGTAATTTGTTTAGCATGGCAAAGGTACTTTATTGTCTAGACCATTAAAAAGGAAGTGAGCAGTATTACGCCTACAAGCAGAAATAATCATTCCTAACTTCTGACACTCGTTTGACTGCCTATAAATAATCAAGCTTTCTAGCTGGTTTTAGTCAAAACAGGCCAAAAATTGGTCAAAATCGGCTTCGGTATTATAGACATTTGGTGCTACACGTATTGCTTTTCCTCGTATTCCCACTGAGATTCCGCTTTCGCGAAAGCGCTCTCTAACCACTTCCATTTGCATATGATCGGCTAAGTATACTCCAAACAAATGCTTGGCTCTATGGCTGTCCTTTTCAATAAAACAGCCCTTGGCTCGCAAGGCAGAGATTGCTTTTTGAGAGATCTGATGGGTGTAGGTTTGGATATCTTCTTGCCCCCAGGCGATGAGTTGATCAATAGCGGCTATTTGCATAGGTAGCATGATAAAATTACTCGACTCTCCTACAGAAAACTTGTCGGCTTTGGGTTGGTATTCATCTTGATAATGAATAAGCTGAGAGAAGTCTTCACTGTTCTTTCTATTGATCCAATTGTATTCTAAAGGTTCCCCGTCTAACATCGAGTCGGCATAATATGCCATTCCCATCGAATACGGTCCCATCAACCATTTATAGCCCGCACAAATGAGGGCATCTGGTTGGATTTCGGCAACAGAAAATGGCAAAGCCCCGACGCTTTGAGTGCCGTCAATAATTAGTTTGGCTCCCACTGCATGGGATTTCTTTCGTATTTCTTTAAGGTCAAACAAGGTGCCATCTGCCCAATGAATATGACCCATGGCAACTACTTTGGTGTTGGCATTAATGGCGTCTAATATTTTTTGATTCCAGATCTCTCCACGATCGGTATAGTTTGTTGGCGGTCCAACCACAATGATTTTTGCAGCCGTTTTGTTCGCCTTTTCGCGCCAAGCGTACACATTAGAAGGAAATTGCTCATCGACCAGTAGAATTTCATCTCCTTTTGATACCGAAATACAATTTGCTGCAGTCGCCACCCCATAAGATACCGAGGGAATGATAGCACAGTTATTATAATCTGGGGCTTGAATGAGCTGGGCAAAACGCTGCTTGATAATCTTCCTATTGGTAAAAAAATCTGTTTGAGAAATTTTGTGGGGCTGATTTTTACGTTGGAGACTCTCAATGCCAATTTTCTCCACACTTTTGAGTTGTGGGGACATATAGGCGCCATTGAGGTAAATACTGTCTTCAGGAAGTGAAAAGAGGTGTTTCTGGTTTTGCATAATCGTGTAGTAAATGGACTTAAAAGTAATTAAAAACTAAGGATTATATGTTGGCAGAGTTGTTATTTTAGCGGTTGAAAAAAAGCTTCTATGAAATTAAATCTTCCTCTCGCTTGTCTATTGTTACTAAGTCTATGCTTCGCTGAGCATCTTTGCGGACAGGTCATCGAATGGGATGCAGAAAGACCCTTGGTATGGGAAGATTATCAGAAAAAGCATACTCCGCTAGCAACAGATGGCTTGTGGGCGGCAAAGACCGTCTATAAGGTCGAGATTGAACCCCTCAATGTGGCGGTAGATGCCAATGATAATATCAGGAATTATAAGGATTTAACAGTGGTAGCCCAATTCTTCCCTAGGAAATCCTGGGTAATAGAACGTAATGAGGTGCTGCTCAATCAAGAACAGCTGCATTTTGATATAGCCGAGTTGTACGCAAGGAAAATGCGCTACGAATTTTCAAAACTACAGAAGAGCAAAGTTCGCCGTATGGATGATTATCAAGAGGTGTATAATCGCAATTGGCAGGCTTGTAAACGTGACCAAAGACAGTACGATGCCGAAACTAACCACGGAACAAGGGAAGAAGAAAATAAGTTGTGGAAAACGCGCATTGATGCTAAGTTAACGACCTATTCTCCCTTTGCGAGAGGGAATTAATCGTTTGTTTGCAACTTCCGAAAATCAGTTCCTGTAGGGTTTTCAAATATATGCAGGTCAAAGCTAGACGCAGCTGCTAAGATGTGATCAAAGAGATCAGACATCACCCCTTCATAGACTTTCCATTCTTTGTGAACACTAAAAGCATAGATTTCTATTGGTAGTCCGCTAGGCGTTGAAGACAACTGCCGCACCATGATGGTCATTTCCTTATTGATATCAGGATTAGACAGTAAATAATTTTCTAAGTAGACTTCAAAAATCCCAATATTAGTGAGTTTTCTACCGTTGGCCATGACGCTGCCATCTACATTGTGCTTGGCATTATATAGATCAATTTCTTTTTGACGCTCGGCTATATAATCGCTTACTAGGTGTATTTTCTTAAAGCGTTCAATCATTTCGGGAGTACAAAATTGGATACTTTGAATTTGAATATGAACCGCACGTTTAATCCTTCTCCCTGGAGACTGTTGCATGCCTCTCCAGTTGGTAAACGAATCGGAGACAAAGGCATAGGTAGGTATCGTAGTGATAGTATTGTCAAAGTTCTGCACCTTGATGGTTGTCAGGTTGATTTCTTGTACATCCCCATCGGCATTATACTTAGGAACGGTAACCCAATCTCCAACATGCACCATATTATTTGCCGAAAGCTGGACGCTCGCCACAAAACCTAAAATACTGTCTTTAAAAACAAGCATAACGACTGCGGCAATGGCACCAAATCCACTTAATAAGAGCAGCGGACTCTTATCAAAGATGATGGAAATAGAAAGTACAAAGGCAATGGTATAGATAAAGATTTTCCCGAGTTGGGTGATACTTCCTACCGGCTTGTCTATATAATCAGGGTTACTGGCCAATATTTCATTGGCACCATTAAACACGGCACCAATAATCCATGCGAGGGTAAAAACAATAAGAATATTGGTTACAGCAGTGACAAAAGGCAGGGTATGTGTGAGTCCGTTAAAAATTTCTGGCGCCACATAATCGAGCATCAAAGCAGGAATGAGCAATGCAAAGGCTGAAATCACTCTTTTGCTAAAGATTACATCATCCCAAATAGTTTTCGTCCTAGAGGTCACCTTAGGCACGGCTTTATGTAAGAGATATTTACCTACACGCCATACCACATACATGAGTAGAAAGGTTCCTAAGATCATTAGGATGGTTTTAGGCACAAAAACAGCATGTGCAGGTATCCCAAAGGTGTTGATGAGTAATTTTTCTAAGGCGTCAGAAATGGATGTTAGCATGCCGCAAAATTAGGGAATCCACGGGGTCTTTTGCAGTGTAGTAGGGGATAATTTATAGGAGTTTGAAATTGGGAATATTGTTCACAGGAACCGCAAAGTTCTTAATAATTTGCACAGAAAAAGTTGCAAATTCTTAAGAACAACCACTCCATTCTCCTTTGGAGTGTAGGCATAAAAAAACCCTTACTGTTTTAAGTAAGGGTTACTTTGTACCGAAAGTGGGAATCGAACCCACACTCCAAAGGAACGCGAGTTTGAGTCGCGCGCGTCTACCAATTCCGCCATTTCGGCCCGTTAGAGAATACAAAATTAAAGAATATTTTACTATCACACCTATAAAACGACATAATTTATACCTCCAACTACAATTTTATCGCTATTTTTGCACCTCCTTTCGAGAAAAGGACATAATGTCAACGATTTAACCACCATATAAGATGTCACAATCGGTACCGCAGCCCAAGTTATTTGCCTGTTCACAGAGTAAAGACCTTGCTGAAAAAATCGCGAAAGCGTATGGCCAAGACCTAGGAAATATTATTACTTCCACATATAGCGACGGCGAATTTCAGCCTTCTTTTGAAGAATCGGTACGTGGGTCAAGGGTTTTCCTTATTGGAAGTACCATGCCTAGTAGTGATAATCTTATGGAAATGTTACTCATGTGCGACGCTGCAAAGCGCGCATCTGCAAGACACATTACAGCTGTCATTCCTTATTTTGGATGGGCGCGACAAGATCGTAAAGACAAACCTAGAGTGCCTATCGCTGCCAAAATGGTCGCAAGCATCCTAGAAACGGCAGGAGCAACTCGTATCATTACCATGGATCTACATGCAGATCAGATCCAAGGATTTTTTGAACGACCTGTAGATCATTTATTTGCATCTACTTTGTTCTTACCCCATTTGAAATCATTAGGCCTAGAAAATCTAACCATGGCATCGCCAGATATGGGAGGAAGTAAAAGAGCCTATGCATATAGTAAAGCACTAGAAAGCGAAGTAGTAATTTGCTATAAGCAACGTGCAAAAGCCAATGTGATTTCCCATATGGAACTCATAGGGGATGTAAAAGGAAGACATGTAGTACTTGCCGATGATATGGTAGATACCGCTGGAACTCTAACCAAAGCCGCCGACCTCATGATGGAGAAAGGTGCTTTAAGCGTAAGAGCAATATGTACGCATGCTATCCTTAGTGGAAACGCCTACGAACGTATTGAAAATAGTAAGTTGGAGGAATTAATCGTTACAGATTCTATTCCCCTGAAGCAGGAAAGTAAAAAAATAAAAGTTGTGTCATGTGCACCACTTTTTGCAGATGTGATGCACCGCGTGAATTCAAACACCAGTATCGCTTCTAAGTTTATTATGTAATTAATTAACATTTAATATATTTAAAATGAAGTCAATTTCGATCAACGGATCTAAAAGAGAAAGCGTGGGCAGCAAAGCTACTAAAGCCTTACGTAATGCTGGACAGGTACCTTGCGTAGTATACGGAGGGGAAAAACCATTGCATTTTAGCGCAAATGAATTAGCGTTTAAAGACTTGGTTTACACCTCAAGCGCGCATACAGTAGAAATTGCTTTAGATGGACAAAAGATCAATGCGATCCTTAAAGACATCCAATTTCACCCAGTAACAGATCGTATTTTACATATCGATTTTTACCAAATCTTTGATGACAAAGAAGTAACAATGTTACTTCCTGTGCATTTCGTAGGTGCATCTAAAGGTGTTCTTAACGGAGGGGTTTTACGTAAAACAAATCGTAAGTTACGTGTGAAAGCCGTGCCTGCAAATCTTCCTGATTACTTAGACGCAGATATTACTGAACTTAAAATTGGTAATAAATTGTATGTTGCTGCATTAGCAAGTGACAAATTTACAATCATGCACCCTGAGAATACAGTAGTATGTCAAGTGAGAACTTCTCGTAATGCTATTGAAGATGATGAAGAAGAAGAAGAAGGAGCAGAAGGAGCAGAAGCTGCTACAGAAGAAGCTGCTGCAGAATAAGACAATTATTCTTAATTTATACAAAAGCATCTCGTTCTTCGAGATGCTTTTTTTATTTTTATACCTGAAGGCCATAAAAGGCAAGAGTCTCCAATATTTGGAGACACCCACTGTAACTATCAGAAAATATGCTCGCTTTTTTTCGTCAACTCTTTGGAAGTAAAAAAGAACAGAGACCTGTAGAAGATCCTATGAAAAAATTTCTTATCGTTGGTTTAGGTAATATCGGACCCAAATACGAAAACACCCGTCACAATATCGGATTTAAGGTAGTAGACGCTTTCGCGAAAGCGCAGGAATGCTCCTTTGAAACAGAAAAACTAGGGGATATCGCTAGAACAAAAGTCAAGGGCAAAACCGTTATTTTACTCAAACCCAATACCTATATGAATCTGAGCGGAAAAGCAGTGAGATATTGGATGCAGCAGGAAAATATTCCGCATGAAAATCTGCTCGTGGTCACCGATGATCTCAACCTAGAGTTTGGGATGATTCGCGTAAAAAAGAAAGGTAGTGACGGCGGCCATAATGGCTTAAAAGATATCCAAGCTCAACTCAATACCACCACCTATAATCGCTTTCGCTTCGGAATAAGCGACCAGTTTTCAAAAGGAAGACAGGTAGATTATGTGCTTGGAGAATGGGATGCAAAAGAAGAGGCTGCATTGCCAGAACGTCTCGATATGGCGAGCCAAGTAATTACCTCCTTTGTGCAAGCAGGGATCTCAAATACCATGAATAATTTTAACGGGAAATAAGCGTGAATATACACAAAGGTGCACAACATTTTAAGTCGGAAAAAGGAACAGTGGTCACCATTGGTACCTTTGATGGCGTTCATATTGGTCATCAAAAAATCATAGACCGCTTACGCGAAAATGCGGTCGCAAACGATTGGGAATCTGTGGTGCTAACCTTCTTTCCGCATCCTAGAATGGTGCTGCAAAAAGATGCCGACATCAAACTCATTAATACCATTGATGAACGAGGAGATTTATTTGAATCTTTTGGCTTAGACCATCTGGTAATCCACCCATTTACGACTGAATTTTCGCGCATGCGCGCTGAAGACTTTGTCCAAAATATCTTAGTGAAAGCCTTACATGCTAAAAAAGTCATTATTGGCTATGATCATCGTTTTGGCCGTAATAGAAATGCAGATATCGAAGATTTAAAGGGCTTCGGAGAGCAATTTGGCTTTGAAGTTGAAGAGATTTCAAAACAAGAATTGGCAGACGTCGCCATTAGCTCTACCAAAATTAGAAATGCCTTGATTGATGGGGACATCGAGCGAGCCAATAGCTATTTGGGTCGCCCTATAATGTTAAACGGAACTGTAGTAGACGGAAAACATCTTGGAAAAACTATTGGCTATCCAACAGCCAATTTATCCATACCCGAAAGTTATAAGTTAATTCCCGCTCAGGGGGTATACGTGGTGCAATCTGAGATCGACGGAGAACGTATTTATGGAATGATGAATATCGGGACCAATCCAACAGTAGGCGGAAAATCAGTAACCATAGAAACATATTTTCTTGATTTTGACAAAGACTTATACGGCAAAGCTATAACTATAGAAATACTAAGTCGTATTAGAGAAGAAAAGCATTTTTACTCTGTAGATGATTTGGTTGAGGCGATGAAGCAAGATGAGGTCTTTGCTAGAAATTACATTAAATCCTTAATCTAAAAAGTCATGAAACTCGATCGCTTTCTATTTACTCAGATTGATAATAGCGCACTGATCGTTTTTCGTATCATATTCGGACTCTTAATCACTGTGGAAGCATGGGGTGCCATCGCTACAGGATGGGTACGCCGAACCTTAGTAGAGCCAGAATTCACATTTAATTTTATTGGATTCGACTTCTTGCAAACCTTCCCCGGTTCTGGGCCTCAGATGTACGCCTATTTTGCAATCATGGGAATTTTTGGCGTTTTTGTCATGCTAGGTTTTAAGTACCGTTGGAGCATGTTGGCCTATGGAGTTATGTGGGCGGGAGTCTACTTTATGCAGAAGTCTTCCTACAATAATCATTACTATCTATTGATGCTCTTGTGTGGTATCATGGCCATGCTACCTGCTGGACGGGCACTGTCTATTGACGCCATGCACCGTCCAGAAATCACCAAAACGCATATGTCCAGATGGATAGTCATAATAATTATTCTACAATTATGGATAGTGTATACCTATGCGTCTGTTGCCAAGTTCTATCCCGATTGGTTTGATGCCACCGTGCCACAGGTACTTATGAAAGGACGTAAAGACTATTGGCTCATTGGGGATTTATTACAACAGCGATGGGTGCATTATTCTATTTCTTATGTTGGAATCTTATTTGATGGCTTGATCATACCCTTATTACTCTGGAAGAAAACGCGCAAATGGGCCTTTGGGATTTCGATCTTCTTTCACCTATTCAATTCGATTGTCTTTCAAATAGGCATCTTCCCTTATATGTCCCTAGCATTCTCCCTATTTTTCTTTGAACCTAAGGTCATTCATAATATATTTCTAAAGAAATGGAAACCCTTCTATGATGGAAAGGAAGTGATCGTACATTCAGCAAAAAATGCATGGATAGCCTTTATGAGCGTGTATTTTATAGTCCAAATTGGCTTGCCATTGCGCCATTGGTTCATTCCAGACAATGTTTTATGGACCGAAGAAGGACATCGACTGAGTTGGCGCATGATGCTCCGTTCCAAAAGTGGAAGCCTTGTTTTGTACGCAGAAGATAAGGAGACAGGTAAAAGAGAACTCATCAAACTAAGCAGTCACCTCTCAAAAAAACAACAGCGCAACATTAGAACAAAACCCGATATGATCTGGCAGTTTGCCCAGCGTATGAAAAAGAAATATGCCGCTGAAGGAAAGGACGTGGCTATCTACGCCAATTGTAGAGTACGCGTGAACGGTAGAAAACTACATAAATTGACAGATGAAACTGTCGACCTAACGGCTGTGCCATGGAATTATTTTGGACACTCGTCTTGGGTCTTGGACAGCGGAGATTATTTGGTGAAATAATCATTAATCACAACTTCAGTAGGGAACATTCCTATCGATTTTTGAAGCTTTTCCTAAAGCAGCGCCCTCATTTGAAATTTTAAAGGGATCTTTTGCATGTGATGGGTATACTTCAAGTCACATTTCCTAAATTTGCCATCTTAAAACCTGGAAACCATGTTAGAAGTTGCACAAATACGCGAGCATAAGGACGCTTTCGCGAAAGCGCTACAAAAAAGAAACTTAGATGCAAACGACCTACTAGATCGTGTCATCAAAGCAGATGAGCTACGCCGTAGTTCGCAAACAGAACTCGATCAGGTTTTAGCCGATTCTAACAAATTTTCAAAAGAGATAGGAATCCTCTTCAAAAATGGAGAAGGCCAAAAGGCAGCGATCCTAAAGGAGAAAACTGCCGGTTTAAAAGAGAAGTCTAAAAGCTTGCAAGAGCAGCTTAATACTGCTACTGAAGAGTTACAAGAGTTGTTGTATACACTTCCAAATATTCCGCATGAAAGTGTGCCGGAAGGAAATTCTGATGAAGATAATGAGGAGACCTTTCGTAAAGGAGATATTCCAGTATTACATGAAGGAGCACAGCCTCATTGGGAACTAGCAAAGAAATACGATATCATCGATTTTGAACTGGGTACCAAAATTACAGGAGCTGGATTTCCAGTATACAAAGGAAAAGGAGCCCGTTTACAACGAGCTTTAATCAGTTATTTCTTAGATAAGAATACTGCTGCTGGATATACAGAATACCAAGTACCGCATTTGGTTAATGAAGCCTCTGCATACGGAACGGGCCAACTTCCAGACAAGGAAGGTCAGATGTACCATTCGGCTGAAGATGATTTATATCTAATCCCAACTGGTGAAGTGCCGGTGACTAACATATTTAGAGGAGACCTATTGGATGAGGCGCAATTGCCAATCACCTGTACAGGTTATACTCCTTGTTTTCGTCGCGAAGCTGGATCTTATGGAGCTCACGTACGCGGATTGAACCGTTTGCATCAATTTGATAAGGTAGAAATTGTACGCATTGAACATCCAGATAAAAGTGCAGCTGCCCTTGAAGGAATGGTGGATCATGTAAAAACAATTCTAGACGAATTGGAATTGCCATATAGAATTTTACGTCTTTGTGGCGGGGATCTTGGATTTACAGCTCACCTTACCTATGATTTTGAAGTATTTTCAACAGCCCAAGATCGCTGGTTGGAAATAAGCTCAGTTTCAAACTTTAGAACCTTTCAGGCAAACCGTTTGAAGTTGCGTTTTAAAGATACAGATGGTCATAATAAACTAGCGCATACCCTGAATGGTAGTGCCCTTGCTTTGCCACGTGTTTTGGCGGGAATACTTGAAAATTGCCAAACACCAGAAGGAATTAAAATCCCTAAGGCTTTAGTGCCTTATTGTGGTTTTGATACCATTGACTAATAAAATTATATAAAATACCGTTAAGAACGTGTCATGGTTTATCGCTATGGCACGTTTTTCGTTATCTTTAACCCTATGAAGAAGCAGTTGTTTTTGGCCTTGAGCTTATTATTTTGTTTTAGTCTTTTCTTGCCTACGAGCCAGATTGGATTAAGCGCTCAGACTACACAACAGGCACATAATTACTTCGATCAAGGCGAATACGAAAAAGCTTTGAGTACCTATAAGAGGGTTTATAAAAAGGAGCCAAACAATACCAATGTCCTCATTGGTATTATTAAGACCCAGCAGCAGCTAGAAGACTATGATGCGGTTGAAAAACTAATCAAAGGAAAATTGAGTGGTCGTAGAGATCGAGGAACACTCTTGGTAGAGATGGGGTATAACTATCAACTACAAAAGAAGGATTCTTTATCTACTCTCTTTTACGATAAAGCCATTGAGTTGGTAGAGGAGAATACAAACAATGCCTACAGAGTAGGAAAGGCATTTCAAGAGCATAGTCTACTTCAGGAGGCCGTGAAAACCTATGAGACAGGAATGCGTCTCAACCCTAAAGCAAATTATAGTGTTCAGTTGGCACGGATCTACGGAGAATTGGGTGACACAGAAAAGATGTTTGATAGCTACCTGACTTTAATTCAAAAGAGCACGGGCTATGTGCGAACCGCTCAACGGAATTTCGGACAGTACATTACTGACGATCCCGAAAATGAAGCCAATATCATCTTTAGAAAATTACTCCTAAAGAAACTCCAGACAGAACAAAATATTCTTTACAATGATTTTTTGAGTTGGCTCTTTATCCAACAAAAAGAATACAAAAAGGCCTTTATTCAGGAAAAGGCAATTTACAAACGCAGCGAAGGCAACATTCAAGGAATAGTTGACTTGGCAGGAATTGCTGTAGAAGAACAAGCCGGGGAGGTAGCCGAAGAAATACTGCAGTATATCATAGATAACGCCCTTGATGATGCTACTAAGTTAGATGCAGAACGGGTCTTATTATATCTTCAGGTACAGAAAGTCACTAGTGTAGAAGAGAAAATTGCGTTGCGAACTCGCTATGAGAGTTTATTGAAAGTATACGAACAATGGGAATATGCAGTCCCTGTAAAAATAGACTATGCACATTTTTTAGCTTTTAATAATGAGCAGGCAGCAGATGCTATTTCTTATCTCAAAAAACAAATTAAGCTGGAACGATCTCGTTTTCCCCAGGCGCGTTTAAAAATGGAGCTGGCTGATATTTTAGTACTGGAGGAGAAGTTCAACCAGGCGTTGATTTATTATTCTCAGGTGCAAAAGGATATTACTAATAATGTGATTTCGCAAGAGGCGAGATTTAAAGTAGCCAAAACGAGTTATTATAAGGGCGATTTTGCTTGGGCTGAGGCACAACTCAATGTACTGAAGGCGGGAGCTACCCAATTGATTGCAAATGACGCATTAGAATTATTGCTTGTGATTCGTGATAATTCTCAAGAAGACAGCTTACAAACTGCACTTAAGAAATACGCAAAAGCCGATTTACTTAGCTATCAAAATAGACCTGATGCCGCGATTAGTTTGTACGGTGAAATATTAGAGATTCATAAAGGGGAGTCTATCGAAGATGAAACCTTATTGGCACAAGCAGCATTGTTGGAGGCGAAGTCCGCTTTCGCGAAAGCGAGCAAAAACTATGAAATGATTATCGAATATTTTGGCGATGGCACTCTAGCCGATAACGCCCATTATAAACTCGCCGAATTATATGCGGGACCTTTAAACGAACCAGAAAAAGCAAAGCAGCATTACGAGCGAATTATTTTTGATTTCCAAGACAGCATCTATTATGTGGAAGCCCAAAAGAAATATCGCCAACTGAGAGGAGATGTTATAAACTAAGAATTCACCTAAATGAGAAGTCTCTATACTATCCAAAGAATATGATCATATACAATGTCACTATCAATATAGAAGAAGCCGCGACAGCAGAATGGCTAGCATGGATGCAAGAAACGCACATTCCTGATGTCATTGCCACGGGTAAATTTACAGAGGCCTTAATGACTAAAGTATTGGTTGATGAGGAAATGGGTGGAAATACCTATTCTGTTCAATATCGTTGTCCAAACAAGGAGACCTTAGAAGCTTATTATGCAGAAGATGCCGAGAGATTAAGAGGAGATTCTGGAAGATTTGCTGGTAAATTTGTGGCTTTTCGCACAGAACTCGAAGTGATAAGCAACCATTAATGGGCCGTAAAAACTCAAATTCAGGAAGCAAGCCACGCAAGTTTGATAAATCTCATGCCCGAAAGGAAAATAGAGATCAAGGTATTAAAGCCAAAAAGCACCTAGGACAACATTTCTTAGGAGACGAATCAGTCGCCAAAGATATTGCAGATACCCTAACCCTAAAAGGTTACGAGAATGTATTGGAAATTGGTCCTGGAACGGGTGTATTGACAAAATATATCCTTGCTAAGGATATCAACCTTGCCGTCATGGACCTCGATAGAGAATCTATTGAATTCTTAAAAGGGTCTTTCAAATTAGAGCAAAAAATAAATAACGAAGAAAAGTTTCAGGTACTAGAGGCCGATTTTTTGAAGTATGACTTGGATCAAGTTTTTCCAGGGAAGCCATTGGCAATTACTGGGAATTTCCCATATAATATATCGACGCAGATCGTTTTCAAAACCTTAGAAAATAAAGAGAGAATACCTGAATTTACGGGGATGTTTCAAAAGGAAGTTGCCATGCGTATTTGTGCAAAAGAGGGAAGTAAAACCTATGGCATTCTTTCTATACTCGCACAAGCCTATTACGATGCCGAGTACTTATTTACCGTACCTCCCACCGTATTTATACCACCCCCTAAGGTAGATAGTGGGGTGCTTCGTTTGACACGAAAGCCAGGTTTTCAAGATATTGGTTGTGATGAGCGTATGCTCTATACCGTTGTGAAAATGGCATTTCAGCAACGTCGAAAAACCATGAGAAACAGCTTAAAAGGGATGGATTTGAGTGATGAATTTCGCGAAAGCGAGATCTTTAACATGCGCCCTGAGCAGCTTTCTGTAGCTGCATTTATCGAACTTACTGCAGCCATAACTGCCGATAAACACTAGTGTGCTGTGCCTTGGCTAAGGCAAGTTTAAGTTAGTAGTCGACTTACCCTCATTTTCAATAGTGGATTCCTATATTTGCGAATAGCAAAAAGGATTATCATGTCATTTGAACTTACTAGCACCCTTTTAGATCGTGTCAAACTGCTTATTCAAGCAGAAGACAATGCTGCTTTGGAAATAGTATTTTCCGAACTTCACCCTGCCGATATCGCCGAAATTTTAGACGATGTAAATTGGGAAGAAGCAGCCTATTTAGTGCGTTTACTGGATAGTGAGAAAACTGCTGAGGCCTTGATGGAATTGGATGACGATGATCGTGAGCGTTTGCTTGATGAATTGACGCCCAAAGAAATCGCCGATGAGGTAGGAGAGCTAGATACCGATGATGCGGTAGATGTAATCTCTGAACTCGATGATGATATTCAGCTTGCGGTAATTGCCCAAATTGAAGATGCAGAACATAGGGCAGACATCCGAGAGATGATGCAGTATGATGAGAGTTCGGCTGGGGGATTAATGGCTAAAGAGCTTATTAAAGTTAAAGAAAGTTGGACAGTGGCTGGCTGTGTGAGGGAAATGCGCCGACAAGCAGAAGATGTGACTCGAGTGCATTCAATTTATGTGGTGAGCAAAGAAAATGAGTTGATAGGGAGACTTTCCTTAAAAGATTTATTGACCTCGGATGCTAAAAAGAAAATCTCAGAGATTTATATCCCTAAGGTAGATTATGTCTATGTGACAGACACTGCAGAAGATGTAGCCAAGGTGATGCAGAAATACGATTTGGAAGCAATTCCAGTAGTCGATGAAAACAAGAAACTATTAGGCCGGATTACCATTGATGATATTGTAGATTTTATCAAGGAAGAAGCCGAAAAAGATTATCAAATGGCGGCGGGTATCTCCCAAGTTGTCGAAGCCGATGATAGTATACTCCAATTGACACGTGCACGCTTGCCGTGGTTGTTTTTAGGCCTTTTAGGAGGTGTAGGTGCCGCTTATATCATGGGCGGTTTTGAAGATTTTCTAGATGATCATGCGATTCTCTTACTCTTTACTCCCCTTATTGCGGCGATGGCTGGAAATGTAGGGGTACAATCTTCGGCGATTATTGTTCAAGGTCTCGCCAATGACGATGTAAAAGGAAGTATTGCAAACCGACTCGTAAAAGAAATGTTGCTCGCCATGCTTAATGGCGCTGCACTTGCTATTGTGTTATTCTTCTTTATCTGGGCTTGGAAAGGTGAGATGAGCTATTCCTTATCGATATCTATATCATTATTTGTAGTGATCATTGTGGCAGGAATTATTGGGACATTTATCCCTTTATTCCTTCATAAAAGAGGTATTGACCCTGCAATAGCCACCGGTCCGTTTATAACAACTAGTAATGATATCTTTGGAATCTTAATCTACCTTTGGATTGCCAAAATGATTCTCAACATTTGATACCAACACCTTTTGAATATCAATTAACAGTTCCAGCATCTGCTATAGATGTACTTGAGCATGTAAATAATGTAGTCTATCTCGATTGGGTTCAAAGCGCAGCTTCCAAGCATTGGAACCATGCAACCGCAAGCTATTTTAAGAATGAAGACCCAAGCGAGGAACGCTTAGGGATTAAAAAAATGGCATGGGTGGTTCTCGATCATCATATTAGTTATAAGGCTGCGGCATTTGAAGGTGATATTTTGGTGGTTTCCACTTTCGTGAAAAAAATGTCAGGTGCAACCTCTGAGCGGCATACAGAAATTCGTAGAAAAGATAATGGAAGCTTGGTTGTAAGTGCGATCACAAACTGGTGCTTACTAAAAATGCCTGAAGGAAGACCTATGCGAATCCCTCAAGAAATCACTAACTTGTTTGTTAAAGCTGAAAGCCTATGAAGACAATTAACATCAAGGAGAAGTTTAAAAAATTTAATGCTCAATGGCATCCACATCAAATAGCTACTGTAGACGATATGCAAGTGATACTTGCAAAGCTTTCAGGAGAGTTTGTATGGCACAGCCATAAGGAAGAGGATGAGTTGTTTTTTGTGCAAAAGGGACGCTTAGAAATGTGTTTTCGGCACAAGGACCAACCTGAAAAGGAATGGTCTGAATTTGTAAATGAAGGAGAGATTATTGTGGTGCCTAAAGGCATGGAACACTGTCCCAAAACGGCAGAAGGAGAAGAAGTACATGTATTGCTTTTTGAAAAGCTATCTACAGCGCATACTGGCGAAGTAGCACATGAAAAAACCCAAACTGTATATCCAGAAATTTAGCCCTTTAAAAGCATGTCCTTGAGAATACTACACCTAGATCAAAATCATCCTTTGTTACTCGAGCAACTCGCTGCTCTAGGACATGAGAACACAGAAAATTATACCATCTCCAAGGAAGAAACTGAAGAAATAATACATGAATATGATGGAATCGTAATTCGGAGCCGATTTGATATAGACAAAAGGTTTATGGATGCGGCAAAGGGCTTAAAATTCATTGCCCGTGTTGGAGCCGGACTAGAAAGCATCGATATTCCCTATGCCGAAAGTAAAGGTATCCACCTTATCAGCGCCGCTGAAGGTAATCGGAATGCGGTGGGCGAACATGCACTGGGGATGATCTTGAGTATTTTTAATAATCTCAATAGAGCACATGCTGAGATATGTGATGGTCACTGGAACAGAGAGTCAAATCGAGGCATCGAATTAGAAGGGAAAACAGTTGGAATTATTGGCTATGGCAATATGGGAAAAGCCTTTGCTAAGAAATTAAGAGGTTTTGACTGTAGGGTACTTTGCTATGATATTCTAGAAGGTGTCGGTAATGAAGATGCAAAACAGGTTTCTCTGAAAGAACTGCAGCAACATACAGATGTTCTAAGTCTGCACACCCCGTGGACAGCGGAAACAGATAAGATGATCGATACCGATTTTATTCACGCTTTCGCGAAAGCGTTCTACCTCATAAACACCGCCAGAGGAAAAAGTGTTGTTACTGCCGATCTTGTGGATGCTTTAAAACAAGGAAAAATACGTGGAGCAGGTCTGGATGTCTTGGAATATGAAAAATTATCCTTTGAAAAATTATTTCATAGCACCACAGAAATGCCAGCGCCTTTACAATACTTAATCCAAGCAGAAAATGTACTCCTTTCACCACATATCGCAGGATGGACGGTGGAGAGTAAAATCAAGTTGGCTCAAACCATAGTGGATAAAATCGTCGCTAAATTTTAGTACATTTAAGTCTTGTGAAGTAAAAAAGGGGTCAGAGATACTATTGCGCCATAGCAAATGTTTTCAAGGCTTTGTATTACATTTCACTTTGTTTAAGGCTTAAATTACTTAAAAATAGCGATCATGCAGTATCAAGCAACTACCACTCAGGAATATATAGACCAACTTCCAGAGGACCGACAGGGTCCCATTACAAAAATCAAAGAGATTCTTTCTAAAAATCTACCCTCAGATCTCGAGGAGGGAATCCTGTATAAAATGATTGGTTTTTATGTCCCCCATTCAATGTATCCAGATGGCTATCATTGCAAGCCTACAGACCCGCTTCCCTTTATTAATCTTGCGTCTCAGAAAAACTTTATCGCCTTATATCATATGGGGTTATATGCTAAAAAGGAATTGCACGATTGGTTTGTGAGCGAGTATCCTAAGCATTGCAAGTTTAAGCTAGATATGGGAAAGAGTTGTATTCGGTTTAAAAAGATGGAAGACATCCCTTATGAGTTAATAGCAGAGCTCGCACAAAAAATGTCTACTGCCGAATGGATAGAAATCTATGAAAAGGCCTTAAAGAAATAAGTCATTCTAAAAGAATAATAGCATGAAAAGAGTAACAGGAATAGGCGGGATGTTTTTTAAAAGTGAAGACCCTGATGCGCAAAAAGAATGGTACAAAAAACACTTAGGCCTCCCAACCGATCAATATGGCTGGACCTTTTGGTGGCGGGATGAAGATGGCAATAAATGTTCAACCCAATGGAGTCCGATGGATGCAAAGACGCCTTACTTTGCCCCTAGTGAAAAACAATTCATGTTTAATTTTAGGGTTGACGATTTACACGCTTTGTTGAAAGTCCTCAAAGAAGAAGGAGTTACAATTGTAGGAGAAGTAGAAGAATTTGAATACGGAAAGTTTGGATGGATTTTGGATCCTGAAGGTAATAAGATTGAATTGTGGGAACCTGTAGACAAGGCGTTTCTATAAGTTGTTGAACATAAGGAGCCTACAGTCAAAAAACCTTGAAGTTTTGACCTTTTTTTAACTAGAATTTTAGTAGTTTTAAGGACTAATCAATTTAAAATCAGAAGAATAATGAGTGAAGATACTACAGGAGGTCATGATGATGATCTTAAGGGCAAGGCAAAAAAAATGGCCAATGAAGCCGGAGAAAAGGCAAATGAATTTGCCGATGATGTAAAAGAAGCCGCTAGTGATTTTAGCGAAAGCGCCAAAGAGGCGGCCAAAAGGGCAAAGGAAGAATGGAATAAGGTGACTAATAGTACAGACAATAAGAAGTTAATGGCTGGATTACTAGCTATTTTTCTAGGTTGGCTCGGAATTCATAAATTTATTCTTGGGTATAAAACAGAAGGTATCATCATGCTCGTTATTGGAGTTGTAGGTTGGTTTTTTTGTGGAATACCAACTACGGTTGTTTGGGTAGTAGGAGTCGTAGAAGGTATTATTTACCTCACAAAATCAGATGAAGAATTTTATGAAACCTATCAGGCTAATAAAAAGCCATGGTTCTAATATAAAGGAAGCCCGAGTTGAACTTGGGCTTTTTTTAGTTAATTTAACATCGTAATATTGCAATATTACTTTTAATGATTATATTTGTTTAACGAAACTGCTTTAACCATAAATTTTAACACCCTTAAATACAAGGTTAAAGGTTAAAGGTTAAAGGTTAAGGTTAAGGTTAAAGGTTAAAGGTGTAGAGAGAGTAGTTAATTCATTTTCCTCTCTTTAGAGACAGCCAACAGCACAGTTTATAGTGTTAGAAAAGGGCGAAAAGAAAATGATTCGAAACCCTTACAATAGTGCCTAAAAATTTATTAGCCTTAAACACCAAACACCAAACACCAAACACCAAACACCAAACACCAA
>TARA_R110002051_G_scaffold319049_1_pt1 | contig 20070 bp, 15 predicted proteins | sample TARA_R110002051 | Tara Oceans TARA_R110002051 (sample SAMEA4397023) | marine metagenome | biome: Polar Biome; feature: [MES] marine water layer (ENVO:01000295) within the mesopelagic zone...; material: water (ENVO:00002006), including particulate matter (ENVO:01000060) such...
ATACGCATTAGTGCCAACTTTTGATTCACCGGCAAAACCTGGGTTCCCAACTTCAGTAGCTTCTACATTTGAAACTAAATCTGAATAGCTTCCATCAAAAGCCATGTAAAACATTTCGCCATTAAATAGCGGTGTATATGGCGGCGTTTTAGTAAAGTTTGAAACTTTTGTTGTAACATTACCTGCAATATCTGTAGCTTCAACGATTAAAACATGATCTCCTGTTGTTACATTGTCATAGGTCATTTCTCTGTTTACAATCCTATAGTCTAAAAAGTCATTATAGGTTGCAATTTCAACACCATCTAATTGGACCGTAATTAAACTAACTTCAATATCATCTTCAACTTTAAATTGAATGTTAACCGATGTTACAGGTTCTGGAACTTGTATTTCGAAACCCTCGGTTGGCTTAACAATATTAATTACAGGTGCACCAGCATCTGGCCCTGGATCTACCGCTGTTATTGGATCGATACCATTATCGCAAGAAAACACAAGCAACAACGACAACAATACAATGAATTTATTTTTAAATGATTTCATTTTCTTATTGTTTTTTTAATTAGATATTTCTCCCAAGATTGGGAATTCATCAATTTGATCTTGATGGTATGTCACAAATGCCTTATCTGCCGTAAAGGTTCTTCCTCCATAGCTTAGTTCATTATAGCGCTCTAATCTCACCATATCAAAAAATCGTTTGCCCCATTCCATGGCAAGTTCTGCGTATTTTTCATCGACTACTTGATCTAAGGTTACACCACTTAATGGTGTAAGTCCTGCTCTTGCTCTTACTAAATTTACTGCTTGATCTGCAGTCATAGCAGAATTAGAAGCACCTTGTAATAATGCTTCGGTGTACATTAAGAGCGTTTCGGCATAACGGTACACAATATAATTTTTATTGCTTCCATATTCAGTACGCCCAGGAATAAGTTGGGTACTTGGTAAATAGTGTTTTCCACTTTGAAAAATAGCTCTTGCACTATTGTTCAGCTTATCGCCATATCTGGTTGTTGAAGACACAAAAGACGGTAATGTTGCTGCTGTATAATTAGTAGTTGCTATAATACTATCTATACCTGTTTGGGTAAACAATACCGAGGTTTCCAAACGCTTGTTATCACCTCTATCTAACATAAACTCAACATATTTTAGACTGGGCTCAAAGAATTGCCATCCACCACTAGCCCCAGCAACAGCTGGATTCCAGTTAGGACCATAAGGTGCATAAAGGTGACTTACTCTATTGCCCGTACCCTCACCAAAATCGGAGTATTGAAATTCGAAAAGGTTTTCATCGCTTAACTTTCCGGGTGTTTTAAATAACTCGATATAATTTTGCATTAAACTAAATTTTCCAGAACTTATAATCTGACCAGTAGCATCTGCAACGGCTTGATAGTTCTTTAGTTCCTGATTCGCTAAGGCCTTAATATGCAAAGCGGTATATTTAGTTACAGCTCCGGGTAAATCGGTACGCTCGTTAGGTCGCATATCCAATAAAAACGGGATAGCCTCATCCATCTGATCGGAGAGGTGCTGCATTACCTCATCTTTGGAAGGTACAGAGGTTACATTCTCAAAATCTTTAAGGTCGGAGGATTCTGGAATAAAAACGGCTCCATAAACTTGTGATAATTGAAAAAGCAATACAGCTCTTAACACTTTGGCTTCTGCGATATATTGATTCCCCAAAGCCACACCATCTTCATCTGCTAAATCCATATATCTTTGAATTTGCTCCATACCTGTATGGGCACGAATAATATCGCCATAATAGGTTTCCCATAAGGTTCTAGAACCAAAAAATGAGTTGTCATATACATAACGATCCTGATTTTTAAGACCTTGTTGGTCTCCTGCAGCATTCACATCGTCCCCTCGGGTAGAAACTACCAAGGGTTGTTCCCAACCTCTAGACGTAACGGCTTGATAAACGCCAATAAGAGAGAAAATCATATCATCAGTTTTTGAAAAATCGGTACCCCCAGCAAAGTTGTTGTTGAGTTCGGGTTGATCCAACTCGTTTGAACAGCCTGTAAGCAGAAGCCCTAACAAGGCCAAAAGCACAGGTAATTTGTTTGTTTTTATATGTATCATAGCTATTTTTTTAAATTTTAATATTTACCCCTAATGTATATACCCCTGGAATAGGATAGGTTTGCTGGTCTCTACCATCTGCAACCTCTGGCGTAAAGCCATTATATCCAAATAGGGTTAATGGGCGCTCCGCAGTGAGATAAAACCTAATATCAGGATTGAATTTACCTTTTAATTCAGGCAATGTATAACCTATGGTAATATTTTGCAAGCGCACAAAGTCTCCTTTTTCAACAAAAAAGCTATTAAGGAATTGATTGCTCCAAGGGTTTCTTATTCCCCTTGCTGATGGATATGTGTTTGAGGTGCCCGTTCCATTCCAACGGTTAATAGCAAAATCCCTATCTATATTTCGGTCGGAAGTTTGTCGAATATCAAAGCGCTTAATGTTTGCAATGACATTCCCACCCTGCCCGATAATATTTAATGAAAAATCGAAAGCTTTATAATTAAGTCCGAAATTGAAACCAAATGTGTAAGAGGGTAAATAAGATCCTAAATCTACTCTATCTTGTGCATCTATTTCTCCATCCTCAAAATGGTCTACGAATCTAAAATCTCCTGGCTCAACGGTTAATCCATTTGCTATAGCTACTTGTGCCGCAGGATCTGCTAGAATTTCTTCTGGTGTTTGGTAAACACCCGCAACCTCAAGTCCGTAGAATGAATTTATGGCACCTCCTACAACAGAGCGTTGTGCGGTATCGCCACCAGTGGTTAAATTTTCCTGACCTGCTAAATCCAATATTTCGTTTTGCAGGGTTGTAAAGTTTGCTCCTATACTATAACTGAAATCGTCTGAAACACGATTATTCCAGTTTACAGCGATTTCAAATCCAGAGTTTTTAATAACCCCTAAATTTTGTCTGGTTGAGCCGGGTACTAAAAGCCTGGACACAGGGATTATGGCATCTCTTGTCTCTCTACTAAAATATTCGGCATCGATAGATAATTGGTTATTAAACATTTTTGCAGTTATCCCAAAATTCGTGTCAGTGGTAACTTCCCATTTTAAAGCTTCAAAATCGTTACTTGTTACTAAACCGGGAAATCTCGTATCACCAAAAGCGGCATCAACCTCGGTTGACGTTATACCCCCACTACTAGCATTTACATTGGCGTTTCCCAATTCACCCCAAGTAGCTCTTAATTTCAAAAAATCGAAAACACCATTGTTTTTCATAAAGGGTTCTTGAGAAACGACCCAACCCACACCAATGGTAGGGAAATAGCCCCATTTTTCTTGGTATTTACTCGTACCATCAGCACGAAACGTACCATACACTAAATACTTATTATCAAAGTTATAAGCAACACGCCCAAAATAAGAGAAGAAATATTGTCTTACTCCATTATCGCCAACCCCATCTATATCAATATTTTTAGATAAATCCAAAAAATACGATTCGTCACCAATTCCTGGACCATTCGGGAAGTTTAATCCTTTTGCCTCTAATTGTTCAAAAGATCGGTCTCTAAAAGATGTACCTGCCAACACCGTTAGATTATGCTTACCAAAAGCATCATTATAGGTTAAGGTATTATCCCAAGTTTGTTCAGAAAAGGTTTCATTTCTTTTAATTAACTCTGCATTTTCCCTAAATGCATTTCCATTCCCAAAAAAATAGGGAAGCCTAACCTCTCTGGTTTCGGTCGTTTCAAAGTTATGGGAATACTGCGTTCTAAAATCCAACTTATCAGGAATTACTTCATACTGTAAATTAAAACTCACTAAGGTATTTCGTATTTTATTCCTGTTTTCGGTATTTTCCATTAAAGGAAATGGATTTTGTGGTCCTCTATACCCTAAATCTTGCGCATCGGCATACGGTTTAGGAAACGCATCGGTTTTAGATGGGTCAAGAACAGGCATAATAGGAACCGCAAAATATGCCGAACTAAAAGCACCATCTTCTGGACGGTATCTAGTCGCATTACTTAAAATTGAAGACACCCCAACTTTTAGTCTATCGCTCACATCAACGTCTATTTTCGATCGTATATTAAAGCGCTCAAAGTCATTTTTCATTCTAAGGATACCTTCTTGTTGAAATTGGCTTAATCCTAATGCATAGGTTACACTTTCTGTTCCGCCTGTAACGCCTAAACTATGGTTTTGTATAAGGGCATGACGCAAAATTAAATCATACCAATCTGTATTTACATTTGGTATATTGGGGTTTATTCTACTACGCCCATAACGTTGCATCGCATTGTCTATAAAACTCGCTTCGGCAGCAGAACCAGATTCCCTGGCCAATGTGGAAAATTGTTCTGAATTTGATAATTTGACAAGATTTTGAGCCACTTGAACCCCTTGATAGCCATTATAGGTTATTTGAGGTTTCTGATTTACTTTTCCAGATTTTGTTTGAATAAGTATCACGCCATTTGCTGCCCTTACACCATAAATAGCAGAAGCCGAAGCATCTTTAAGCACCGAAATGGTTTCAATATCTTCGTTGTTCAAAAAATCTATATCATCGTAAAAAGTGCCATCTACAACGTAGAGTGGGTTAGCAGCCCCGCCCCCTGTGTAAGACCCAAGACCACGCACCCTAACGGTAGGTGCTGTACCCGGGGCACCACTGCTTACTACCTGTAAACCTGCAACTTTACCTTGTAAAGACTGCATGGCGGCACCAGCTGGTGTTCTGGTAATGTCTTCAGATTTAATGGTGGTAATAGCTCCTGTTAAATCTGACTTCTTTTGAGTACCGTAGCCAATAACGACAATCTCATCAAGAGAAGCAATGTCTGGTTCGAGAGATACGTTAACCGTAGTTTGATTTTGAATGGTAACGGCATACGTTTTAAAGCCAATATAGCTGAACTCCAAAGTTTCTCCCTTGTTTACATCAATGGAATAATTACCATCAAAATCGGTACTTACGCCTCGTGTTGTTCCTTTTACTATAACATTCACACCTGGCACGGGCATATTGTCTTCGGTACTTAATACGGTACCACTCACTAATATGTCTTGGGCAAAAGCATGTATTGAAAATAGAAAAATTAACAATAAAGTAAATCTTGTTTTCATGTAGTTTTATTTAGAAGTTAGTTTTTACTAAATTATAAACTATACAAGATGTTAGCAACAATTGAAATACACATAAAATACGTCATACAATAAGAAAATAGCAAAAACATTAATTGACGTATGATATGATACTAAATTTTTCTTAAAAACAAAGAGATAAAACGTTATATGACGTAGCAATGAAGTAGTATAAAGATGATAGAATCAATAATTAAACCGCTCTTTATTTGAAATTTCGTAAATAATCAGCCAAAGATTTATCATTTTCTAAATCTAACTTGCGTTTTAATCTGTATCTGTGGGTTTCTAAGCCCCTAATTGATACATTCATTAATGGCGCAATTTCTTTGGTCAACAAATTCATTTTGATGTAGGCGCAAATTTTTAAATCTTTATGTGTAAGTTGCGGGTGTTTGTTTTTTAGTTGTTTAAAAAATTCCTCATGTACTTGATTAAAATTGTATTCAAACAGCTGCCATTCATCTTCATGACCAATAGAATTATCAATCTTTCTTAAAAGGCGTTTGTAAGCTGTGGTATTTTGGAAAGCCGTTTTGTTTTTGGTTAATTCATTTTTGATTTCCAGCATGGACTCGTTCTTTTTTACTAAAGCCATTGCTGTATTAGCGAGTTGCTTACTTTTTAATTTTACTTCATTCTTTAGTGACTCATTTCTCACTTGAACCATTTTTTTATCATTTTCAATAGCTTTTTCTTTTAACAAAGCTTCTTGTTCCCTGAGGAGCTTATTATGTAATGCTTTTTGCTCTTTATTGATTTTTCGTTTATGAAGCCCATAAACGATAAGACTAATGAGTAATACGCTTATAAAATAAAAAAGTGTGTTTTTATACCATGGTGGAGATATTACCAGTTGTAAGGTTTTAATTTTTGACTTTTTATCCGAAACATTTGTTGTACGAAAATGGATTTTGTAATTCCCGTCACTTAAGCTGGATAGTTCTAACTTTTCGTTATCCATTTTATACCAACTTAATGAATCAGAGCTTTTAGATATGGAATATTCAAAAAAATGATTACTTGAATTTGGAGATGATATTGATATTGATATATTTTTATTGAACGGAAATTCATAACTATCTGAATCATTTATATCGATTAAATTTTTATCAACTTCTATCTTTTCAATAATTGGTGTTTGAAGTGTATTTTTATTGTTATAACTTGCTCTATTAATTAGCATAAAACCATCATACAAATTTAAGGCATACAAGGAATCTTTTATTTGAGACACACTTTCCCCATCAACTACCAATCTGTTTTTAAATAATTTGTTTGGCAGCTCCAAATTAGTACCACCATTATTTAATGAAATAAAACTGATCTTATCATGAATGTTTTTAGCCACCAATAGATCTGGTGTGGGATTTGAAATTATATCCGTATCTGCACCAAAAGTTTCATTCAATAATGTATTCGGAACAATACTATCCAATAAGGCTTCATATTTTTGCCAACCTTCATTTGTTTTAAAACAAATATCGTTTTTAATGTTATGTACTTTTACATTATAATCGGACCATAGCCCTTTGTTTTTATAATCTTCAATTTCAATATTCTCGTAATCCTCATCGAACTTTACCCTGTAAAGCCCTTTATAAGCATGAGCCGCCCAAGCGGTATGTGCATCTTCAAAGACCAAAAAACGTATAGGAATAGTAGTTCCTTCTAAATGAAGAGATTCCCAAGCGCCGTCTTTATATGTGTAACGCACTAAACCCGTATAAGTACCTTGTATAAAAGTATTAACTGACTCAGGTACTTTTTTAATTACCCATCCACCGGTAAACGTTGATATTTTATTTAGCTTCCCATTCTGAACTAAATATGTACCGCTATTATGTCCGCAAAACAAATGGCCTTTTATTTCCTTTAAGTCCCAAACTTGGCCTTGTGAACCTTCAACAAACTTTAGTTTATTATCGCTTTCATTTAAATAGAATAAACCCGTGTTGCTACCAATAAACAAGGTATCCTTATAATTTATAATATCGTAAACAGCTCCTAGTTTGCCAGAATTATCTTTGAACAAAACATAATTATAGTTTAAATCAACTAGTGCCACTCCATTATCTAAACCTACCCATAGCTTATTATTCTTGTCTAAGGCTTGACTTAAAACAGTGTTATTCAATAAGCCATTTTCTTTATTAATATGAAAAAGTACAACACCCAAATTATTGGTAATGTATATGCCGTTTTTTATAGTTCCAAAAATCAGGTTGCCATTTTCCAATTCTAAAAAACTGTTTAGTAAATGCTCTTTAATAATATTATTTATTGGCGGTTCCCATGGCGTTAACATCCCATTTTCAAATAAATACCCCCCCTTTAAAGCGGTAGTTAAAAGTAACTTATTATTGAAATTTATTATGGAAATAACTTTTACATTAAATAACTTATCTGTTACTATGAAGGGTGTTAAAATTTTGTCCTTAAGTAAATAAATTCCATGTTTTAAAGTAGAGACGTAAACGTTGTTATTTACTATACTACATGAAATAATAGTAGATTTAGATTTAATTTTTGTTATTTCTCCATTTTTATAGAGGTATAAATTTGAAAACGATCTAAATAATACAGTGTCATTGTAATTTAAGATTTGCCAGAATTCTTCGTCCAAAGATTCTTTATCTTCCTTAAAATTGCTTAATGACGTATAAATAAGCTCTCCCTTTTGATTCTTTTTCCAATAACCAAATTCTTCATAAGAACCTGTATAAATTAAATCTTTATATGCTAAAACAGATCGTATTGTTGTTTTATTTGGTAATTGAAAGAAACTCCATTTTAAACCATCAAACTCAACCAAACCTTTATCATTGGCAACGTATAGTTTCCCATTATCAGCTACAGAAACACCCCAGTTTTGATTTCCAGCATTAAACTCAGTTAATGAGTAGTTTTGGAAAAATGGTGTGTACTGCGCTCTTATATGGTTAAAGCTTAATGCAAAAATTAATATCAAGTAAAATTGCAACCTATTTAATTTTGTGTACATAATGAAAAACTAATTGCTTTATGCTTAGAACTGGTTTAAACTTTTATGATTGACTAAGCCAATTTAATAAAGTTGTTTTATCCTAATATACTATTACTTCAAATTTAAGCATAAAAAAGGGGTTTAGTAAAAACTAAACTGTTTCTTCTTTATACTTTGTAGCGGGAATAAGACACGAACTTTCATAAGATAATTATCGTTAATCTACGAAGCGCATATCGATACAAAAAAGGGGTTACCCTATGGTAAAATAAAACTCGGAAAACCTTGGTTTCATTGATAAAATTTAAAGGTCACTAGAGCCTCTTTCTCAGTTTAAACAGTGTTTCAAAAGATAAAGCTTGAAAAAATGCTTAATCCTCATTTATCAAATTTAAACTGCCAGTTAAGGAAATCCAATTAATTTAAATCCCAAATTAATGGCAGTAAAAAATAAAAGCGAGTAAACCAATCTATATAGACCATTTAATTCCTATTATTTAAACGGTAAGTTTCCTAAATCTACATTACCTCCTGAGATGATGATTCCAACTTTTTTGTTCTTAAAAAACTGCTTTTCTTTAATAACAGCTGCTAAAGGAACGGCGCATGAGGGTTCGCATACAATTTTCATACGTTCCCAAATTAAACGCATGGCATAAATAATTTCTTCTTCTGTAACACGAATTATAGAATCTACATGCTTTAGTATTATGGGAAAATTTATATCTCCCAATTGGGTTTTAAGTCCATCTGCAATGGTATTTGTAGACGTATTGGATTCTATTTTGCCGCTTTTTAAAGATCGATACGCATCATCAACTTCAAAGGGCTCGCCACCAATAGTTTTACAATTTGTACCAAAAAAACTTGCAGCTAAAGCAGTACCCGCAATAAGACCGCCTCCACCAACAGGAGTAAGCACATATTCCAAATCTGGGTAATCTTCTAGTAATTCTTTGCATGCTGTTCCTTGCCCCAAAATAACATTCATGTCATTAGAAGGATGTAAAAAAGTAGCACCTTTATTTTGCTCAATATCTCGAGCCGTATGCGCTCTAGCCATTAAATTAGGTTCGCATTCTATTATAATACCACCGTACTCTTTAACGGCATCTTTTTTCACTTGCGGTGCATTACTGGGCATAACGATATAGGCTTTAACACCTAAGCTTTTTGCCGCAAGAGACAATGCCTGTGCAAAATTTCCTGAAGAATGCGTAACTACACCTTTTTTCTTTTGTAAATCACTGAGCTGCATAATGGCATTAGTAGCACCCCGCATTTTGAAAGCGCCCATTTTCTGAAAATTTTCACACTTAAAAAACAGATTTGCTCCAGTTATTTTATTTATGAGTTCAGAAGTAAGTACTGGTGTATTATGAATGAAAGGTTTTATTCTTTTATGTGCTTCTATAAGTTTTTTCGCTAACATCTTGAACAATTTACAATAGATTAAAATTCTAATAATACTTACCCGTTTTTAAGTTCCTATTTATTTCATTGAACGTTTTAACAATACCGTGCATTGCAATATAAATTCCATCGTCCAAAATATTAATAGCTCCGATAGCTGAACCTAAATTTATTGAAGCATCCGAGTTGCTAAATCGTTCTGGTAACATAGCGCCAGTAATAACAATACGTTTGTTCTTTATATATTTACTTAGGTAAGAAGCCGTTTCAATCATCGTGTCTGTCCCATGTGTTATAATAAATTTATCATCTTTTAAGTTTTTAATCAAATCCACAAGTACATTTCTATCATCATTTGTTATTTCTAAACTGTCTTTTTGAAAGGCAGTGATCAATTTATATTCAAAAGAAGGATTTAATTTTTCTAAAATCCGCCCTACCGCAGGCTCCCCAAACTCAAAAGCCCATCCTTTTGTTGTGTGCGGATAATCCTTATCAATAGTTCCACCTGTTTGAATAAATATAATTTTCACTTATTATTATTTTTTATTTACCATTCTAATTTAAAAGCGTTTTATTCTATAAATATAGACCGTTTAACGAACAAAAAAGCTTAAAATACGTTGGAGCTAATTGAAAGATATATTAAATATTTTAAAAGCGAATTACTTTTAACCAAAGAATATGTTTTTTTCGAATATGAATTTCAAAATTTCTAATAATTTTCATTGAATTATTTTGATAAAAAAAACAGTTAGCCTATTAGTTTAGCCTAAAGTAGTTTGAATGATACTTTATGATTTCAATAAAATCTGAACTATAATAAATAAAAAAGCACTCATAATTTTATGAGTGCTTTAAACTTTATCGCTATTAGTCTATTACCAGAATAAACTATATAATACGGTTAAAACAATTAATACGGCAAATGAGCCTATATTAAATAATGGTGATGTTTTAAACGACGATTTAGTGATTTCAATACCTTTAGGGTCATCCGCTCCTTTTCGTTGCATATAACTAACTAAAGCAATTACTCCCATAGTTAGTAGTAACGTATATCCCATTTGATCCATAAAGGGTACATCAACAAATAAAGCTGAATCTGACCATCCTTTGGGAGCGACTTTGAAATACATGGCAATTGGAATAGAAACCAATGCACCAACTATAGCCCCTTTGTTTGTGGTTTTCTTCCAGAATAAACCTAATAGGAATACGGCTAAAATTCCAGGACTTACAACACCTGTATATTCTTGAATAAATTGAAACGCTTGATCTAGATTTCCTAAAAGAGGTGCCATAACACAAGCTATAACCAAAGCAACAAATGCAGATATTCTACCCGTATTTACCGTAGCCTTATCACTAGCCGTTTTATTTATATATTGCTTATATATATCCATTGTGAATATGGTTGAAGTGGAATTTAGCATAGAAGCCAATGATGATACAATAGCTGCTGCTAAGGCTGCAAAAGCAACACCTTTAAGTCCTGTTGGTAAAAATTGCAATAACCAAGGATATGCTTTATCCGCTTGTTCTAAAGAGGGTAAATTTTTGAGTGCACCATCTCCTAATCTAGCCATTATCTCTGGATCGTTAACCATAACATAAGCAGCGATTCCCGGTATAACTACAATTAAAGGGATTACTAATTTTAAACCTGCTGCTAATAAAATACCTTTTTGCGCCTCTTTTAAAGACTTTGCAGCTAAGGTACGTTGAATAATATATTGATTGAACCCCCAATAATAAAGATTAGCAACCCACATACCCCCAACAAGTACTCCAATACCTGGAAGATTGGCAAACTCAGGGTTAGCCTGATCAAGAATCATTTCAAAACGTTCAGGAACGGCATCATAAACAGTGCCTAAACCAGCTATAAAGCCTTTTCCTCCAGAAACAGTATCTAAAGCTAAATATGTAGTTACTAAACCACCTAGCACTAAAAACACCACTTGTATTACATCAGTCCATGCAACTGCCGATAATCCACCATATAATGAATATGCCGCAGCAAATAAGGCTAAACCTATAACACCATAAATTATTGGAACACCCATTATGGTGTTAAGTGCCAGAGAGCCCAAATATAGTACCGTAGTTAGATTAACAAAAATATATAAAGCAATCCAGAATACCGCTAAGATAGTTTTAAGGTTAGTTGAATATCGTTTTTCAACAAACTCAGGTATGGTATATAAGCCTTTTTCAATGAAGATGGGTAAAAAGTATTTACCAACAATAATTAAGGTTATAGCCGCCATCCATTCATAGGACGCAATGGCTAAACCAGATGCAAATCCAGATCCAGACATTCCAATAAATTGTTCTGCTGAAATATTTGCTGCAATAAGCGATGCACCAATAGCCCACCACGGTAATGATTTACTGGCCAAAAAATAATCTTCTGCGTTTTTTTGATGGCCCTCTTTTTCACGAGACACCCACAATCCTACTCCTAAAATTAAAATGGCATAAGCCACAAATATGGCATAATCCCAAAATTCAAATCCTGCTGTCATAGCTATAATAATTAGTTTAGTTGGTTTTAATGAACCAAATATAAGTAAATTACACGAATAAAAATTATTAAGCGTAAAAAATACATTTAATTAAGGATTGTTAACTAAAATTCAAACTCTAGTTAGTATATTTGTAACCTTAATAACACTCAAACTAAACTAATTGTATTCAATAAACCATATTGAGAATTCTCCTGAAAAAATAAATCTTATAGAAATCACAAACTCTAAGAGGGGAGATTTGGCTAAGATTGATTTAATTAAAGGCGCCAGCCTTCAAGAATTAACTTTAAAAAACATTGTTTTAATTGAAGATTTGTCTCCTCTTTCTTATAGTAACACCTATGCTTCATCTATATTATTTCCTTTTGCAAATAGAATAAAAGATGGGACTTATAGTTTTGATGGCAAAACCTATGGGTTTGATATAAATGAAAAAGCCAATAATAATGCCCTTCACGGTTTAGTCTATAATAAAACTTTTGAGGTTTTAGATTCTATAGCTACAGAAAATTATGCTTCAGTTAAATTAATTTATAAAGAAGATAATATTTCCAAGGGCTTTCCATTTACATATTCTATTCAACTGGAATATATTTTATCTGAAAACAACTTAGATCTAAAGGTTTCCATTACGAATACGAGTTCTAAACCCTTTCCTTTTACTTTAGGCTGGCATCCCTATTTTGTATCAAAAAATTTGAGTGAAAGTCATTTAAAATTTAAAAGCTCAAAAAAAATAGTATTTGATAACAGAATGATTACCAAAAAAACCGAGGATATTGAAACTTCATCCTTAAATCTTGATGTTGAAAAATTAGACGATTGTTGGGTTTTAGATGACACAAAAGTAATTTTTGAAACTCCAAAATATAACTTGCAAATTTTATCTACTGAAAAAAACAGTTTTCTACAAACCTATATACCACCACGAAGAAACACTATAGCTATCGAGCCTACTACTGGAATTTCAGATAGTTTTAATAACAAAATAGGATTACAAACCTTGAATCCCAACGAAACTTATCAACTTACATGGACTTTAAAACTAGACTAAAATTTTAAACAAATTATTATGAATGTTAATCTTGCCAACACTATAAAAAAAGAATTTAAAGATGCTTTTAAAAGCGACCCTTTGATGATATTTTCACCCGGACGAATCAATATTATTGGCGAACATACCGATTATAACGATGGTTTTGTGTTTCCTGCGGCTGTAAATAAAGGTATTATTGCAGCAATATCTAAAAGCTCTACTGACAAATCAACTGTTACAGCGTCTGATTTTAATGATACAATAAAATTTTCGGTTAATAATATTGCGCCTCTAAAAAAAGAAAGTTGGGGTAATTATATTTTGGGAGTGATTTCTGAAATACAAAAAAAAGGAAAAACGGTAGGCAATTTTAATATGGTTTTTGGTGGCGATATTCCTTCTGGTTCAGGTATGTCTTCGTCTGCTGCACTAGAAAATAGTGTTGTTTTTGGGCTTAATGAATTATTTGATTTAGGATTGAGTAAAACTGAGATGATCTTTATTTCGCAAAAAGCGGAACATAATTATGTTGGTGTTAAATGTGGTATCATGGATCAATATGCTAGTATGTTTGGTATAAAAAATCACGCTTTACTTTTAGATTGTCGTTCTATTGAAGCGAAGCCTTTTGAGATTAATTTTGACAATCATGAGTTGATGCTTATCAATACCAATGTAAAACATAGCTTGTCTGATAGCGCTTATAATGATAGACGTTCGGTTTGTGAAAAAATTTCTGAAATGCTAAATATTAAAGCGTTGAGAGATGCTAAGGAAGATGATTTAAAACAAGTTAAAAACAAAGTTAGTGATGAAGATTACCAAAAAGCCTTATTTGTAATTCAAGAAAACAAACGTGCAGAACAAGCTTCAAAAGCCATGGAAGATGGTGATTTAGAAAGATTAGGCAAACTTATTTATGGCTCTCATGATGGTTTACAAAATCAATACAAAGTAAGCTGTGATGAACTGGACTTTTTAGTGAAACAAGCCAAATTGAATAAAAATATTTTAGGCGCAAGAATGATGGGAGGTGGCTTTGGTGGTTGCACTATTAATTTAATTGCTAAGGAAGAAGTTAAAGCCTTCAAATTATTTATTACTGAAGCTTACAAAAACGTATTTGATAAGGATTGTTCAATTTATACCGTTGAACTTTCTGATGGTACACACAAAATAAATTAATTTATACTGCATTACAATGAATACCGATTTACAAGATTATTCACACAAACGATTCAATATACTTACTGGCGAATGGGTCTTGGTTTCTCCGCACAGAGCAAAACGACCATGGCAAGGACAAAATGAAGCGGTTAATAATGAAATACGACCAACACACGACCCAAAATGCTATTTATGTGCTGGAAATACTAGAATTAACGGTGAAATAAATCCTGAATATAAGGATGTCTTTGTTTTTACTAATGATTTTGCCGCATTACAAAGCGACTCCCCAACTTTTTCAGTTGAAGAGGGTTTGTTAACAGCTAAAAGCGAACAAGGTACTTGTAAAGTGATTTGCTTTAGTCCAGATCACTCAAAAAGTCTGGCCGATATGGATATAAAGGATATCGAAAAAGTAGTTTTCGCATGGCAAAACCAATACCAAGAACTGGGTAAAAATGATTTAATACATTACGTTCAAATATTCGAAAACAAAGGCGCAGTAATGGGTTGTAGTAATCCACATCCACACGGTCAAATTTGGAGTCAATCAACACTTCCCAACGAAGTTGATAAAAAGAACACCCAACAATTAAATTATTACAATAAAAATAATCGTAGCCTTTTAGGTGATTATTTAGCACAAGAATTAGAAAAGCAAGAACGTATTATTTTTGAAAATGACGCCTTTGTAGTGCTTGTCCCTTTTTGGGCGGTTTGGCCATTTGAAGCCATGATTGTTCCAAAAGCACATAGAAAACATATTTTAGAATTAAAAGACAATGAATCATACCTTTTTGCAGAAGCCATTTCAGTTTTAACCAAAGCTTATGATAAGCTATTCAATACCTCATTTCCGTATTCTAGTGGTATTCACCAAGCACCAACAGATGGTAATGAAAACAAGCATTGGCATTGGCATATGAGTTTTTATCCCCCATTATTACGAAGTGCAACAGTAAAGAAATTTATGGTTGGCTACGAAATGTTTGGATCACCTCAACGCGATATTACTGCTGAAAGTGCCGTAAAAATGATTAGAGCTTTGCTTTAAAAGTAGTTTTATCAATTTATACTATTTCATAATTTTAAAAGTTATATTTTTGAATTATCAATGATTCTTAAATTATAGCTATTCCTAAATGAAGCGTTCCTTTTATATAATTTTTACATTAGGTTTTTTAATATTTTGGAGTTCCTGCAGAAAAGATTTCGATTTTTCGCCAAGTACAGGTCGTTTAGAGTTTTCAAAGGACACCATTTATTTAGATACCGTATTTACCAATACTGGTTCAAGCACCTACAATCTTAAAGTTTACAATAGAAGTAATGATGATATTTTTATTCCATCTATAAAATTAGCATTAGGAGAATCATCAAACTACAGATTGAGCGTTGATGGGTTAGCCGGCAAACAATTTGAAAATATTGAATTATTGGCTAAAGACAGCTTATTTATTTTTGTGGAAACTACCATTGATATAAATAGTTTCCCTGATACCAATGGTACTTTTTTATATACTGATAAAATAGAATTTGATTCCAACTCGAACCTGCAAACTGTGGAACTTGTTACCCTTATTCAAGATGCCGTTTTTATTTATCCAAATAGGGATAACACAACCAAGGTTATTGAAACACTCACATTAAGCGTTGGTGGTGAACTCGTTGAAACAGAATTACAAGGTCGGGAGCTATTACCAGAAGAACTCACTTTCACAAACAATAAACCTTATGTAGTTTATGGTTTTGCCGCTGTACCGAATGGAGAAACTTTAACCATTGATGCTGGTGCACGTGTTTATTTTCATTCAGACTCTGGACTTATAGTGTCTGATGGCGCTTCTTTACAAGTCAATGGCACTTTTAGTAATGACCAAGATACTTTAGAAAATGAAGTGATTTTTGAAGGCGACCGTTTAGAACCTACTTTTTCGGATGTTCCTGGGCAATGGGGCACTATTTGGCTTTTAGATGGTAGCGTTAATAATATTATAAATTATGCAACCATTAAAAACGCAACAGTTGGTATTTTATGCGATGGCAACCCAAATGACGTGAACAACAAGCTAACTATTACAAACTCTCAAATATATAATTCTAGCAGTTTTGGTATTTTAGGTAGAAACACTTCCATAGTTGGCGAAAACGTGGTTATAAATAATGCTGGTCAGTCCTCTTTTGCAGGAACCATTGGTGGGAAATATAATTTTACACACAGCACCATTGTTAATTATTGGGATAACGGCTTTAGGAGTGCCCCTTCTGTTTTTCTTAATAATTATGTTGAAAGTGAAAACAATACAGTTATTATTACAGATTTAACCGAAGCAAATTTTAACAATTGTATTATTTATGGGAATGACAACCCGGAAATTCTTTTAGATGAAATTGAAGATGAAGCGGTTTCATTCAATTTTAAATTTACTAATTGTTTAATTCGTTTTGAAGATAATAATAACAACTTTACAGGTGCTAATTACGATTTGAACGATACCAACCGATATGAAAATAATATCTTTAATGAAAACCCTGATTTTAAAGATCCAGATTTAAATATGCTCATTATTGGAGATGAATCTGCAGCCATTAATAAAGGTTTAGCGGCTTTTGCGATACAAGTTCCTTTTGATATTTTAAATGTTAATAGAACCACTTCTCCTGATTTAGGAGCTTATCAATATATTACATTTCCTGAGGAAGATTGATTTATTTTTTATCCTTAAGTTATAGCGCTTTTTTGGTGTTACTTTTTATAATATCCTAAGTAGGAAACCTGAGTTTGAGCAATTTTTTTGTTGCTTATATTTAACTTCGAGTATGAAACATTAAAACGCTTTCATAAAATTAAAATTATCTTTATCACTATGAAATTAAACTTATTGTCTTGTGATGCTCAGCGACCAGATAGAAGAGCGATAGCCAAATGTATTGTAGAGATTTCGTCTAATATTGATGATTCCTTATCTAATGAACTTACAGATATTCTCCTAGAAGGAGATGCAGTTGATATTAAGGTGGAAGATAAAAACTCTGGCTCTGCTTTAAGAGCTTTGAGAAAACTAAGTATTGACTATGAAATTATAGAATGAATTAATATGGGCCCCTGGTTGGGTGGGTTTCTTTGTTGCAATAATAATTTAAGCCTTTAAAAGGGTCAATAAAAATACTTGGGCCTGAAAAAAAGCATACCTAAAAACGACTTATAACATATAAAGTCCATTAGCTCATGCCATAAAAAATTATCCCATCCTGACTTATTTACGGGATATGAGCAATACAAGTTACTTTGTAACAAGTTGTGTGTAATGTGGGAAATCCGTTTTTCAAAATTAAATTTGTTTACTAAAAAGGAAACTTTTATCTTTGTAACAAACAAATACCTGAATGACGGAAAAATTTAAAGTTGAGTTTCTTAAAGAAGTCTTTGATTTTTTAGACGGACTTGATAAAAAAGCTCGGGATAAAATCCTTTTCAATATTGACAAAGCAAAAGTCAAAACCGATAATAAACTCTTTAAGAAACTAACTTCGGATATTTGGGAATTTCGGACTTTGTACAACAAAAAGCGATATCGCCTTTTTGCCTTCTGGGACAAAACGGACAATAAAGTGACTATCGTAATTGCAACTCACGGAATTGTCAAAAAAACACAGAAAATACCCAAAAAGGATATAGATAAAGCAACCGAACTGATGAACAAATATTTTGAATCTAAAAACAAAAAGCGATGAAAACATACACACTTGACGAAGCAAAAGACAAGTATATTGGAAAAAAAGGTACGGAAGAAAGGGAAACTTATGAAAACGAATTGCGACTTGACTTAATCGGAGAAGCAATCAAACAAGCTCGTAAAGAACGGAAGTTGACCCAAACCCAACTTGGAGAATTAATTGGTGTGAAAAAAGCTCAAATTTCTAAAATAGAAAATAATCTGACGGACGCTCGATTTGAAACTATTTTGAAAGTTTTTAGAGCATTAAACGCTAAAATAAACTTTAACGTGGAATTGCTGAACCAAAAAATGGACTTGGCGACTGAATAAAAAGCACTACACACAACAATGGCTCCTATAAATAATTGCTTGTTCTCGCCTACTTCTGAATCCCGATAGCTCGGGACTTGCAGATTTTCAGGTTGGTGTGTACTTGCAAAGACTGCCCGTACCGAACGGTACGTTCGGGCGGGTTAAGTGCTAAACCAGGCAACTACTCATAGCCGAGACCGTTATCTTCAATAGCCCAAAAAATATTCTCAGCGGAATAAAACAAACGAGGTTATCTTTCCTGTGCATCTAATAAGTAGGAACTGTTGCTCATTAGGGTTTGGAAAAAGCTGGACAACCTTTTGATTTATTCCCTTAAACTTTCAATCAATTCATCAATTCTATTGATTCTAGGCATAATTTCATTTTTTACTCTTCTTTTGCTTAAAAAGTATTCATAAATTCCTACTCCGACCAAAGCCAAAAATGATATGGCTGCCAAATAACGCGCCAAAGGTTTCTCCCAAAGATCAACAAAAAATAAAAGGACTATGGGGTAAATAGTCAAAATTGCCCAGTTCAAAGAAGTTTCAAGCATTCTCTTTTGGGCAATAAGGTAGGTTCTAGTCTTTTCTAGATAGTGTAGGTAATTTTCTTCGAGGTCACTCGGTTTGATTTTTTTTATGCCTGACATTCGAATTCCAACATATATTGACCACACTATTACGAGTACCGACGCAATTTTCATGGAAGTAAAAGGGGACCAATAAACAATAATCATAAATAGCGGAATAGTTATCAATGCAGAAATAACATTTACCCGTTCTATATACATCCACCAACGGTGTAAACGTCCTAAACTTGCTTGTAATTCTATCATCAGTTTAGATTTCTCAAATTTTAAACGGTCCTGATTGCTGGACGATTGCCAGATTTTAATTAATTCATCTTCTATCATAATATTTTATTTATACAGTTCAACAATTTTGACTTAATTCGCTTGACTTTTACGGCTATGTTATTTTCAGACAAACCTAGAATACTAGAAATTTCTTTATAGACCAATCCTTCCAAGTAAAGCGCAACGATCGCTTTATCTCCTTCATTCAATTTTTTTACACATTTTCTTAGACGAATTAGTTTTTCATTTTCTCCTCCGCTCCTATCTTCCGACCCAAAATTCTCTATAGTCATACTATCTAGCCTTATAAATCTATTTTGGTTTTTAGTATGTTTGGTTTTAAAACGAAGGCAAACGTTTAAGGCAATTCTGAACATCCAAGTACTACGGGATGAATTGCCTTTAAATGAGACCATCGACCTCCAAACATGAACCAAAACCTCTTGAAAAAGGTCTTTGGCGTCCTCATGGTCTTTTGAATAAATCGAGCAAACTCGAAATAGTTTCTCCTGGTTTTCTTCTAAGGCATCAAGAAATATAGTTTCACGTTCTTTTCTCATTTTTAAAGCTTGTCTCTACTATTTTAGTTACCATAATCTTCAAAATATGACACTTTATTACAATTATTTTTAAATTACGATAAATTAAAAACAATTATTACGTGAGACCTTTACTTGGACAGGATTAAATTAGTTTACGCAGATAGACTTCAAGCCAGTAAACAACCACTGTTAAAAACGGTGACTTTGGATTTCAGATTAGCCCCAAAGGGGAATCACATTGACTTTTATAACCTTGGTTCGATTATTACCATTAAGCTAAATACTGATGATATATACTTTAAAAGTGTCTTTGCCAACCTGCAAGGTTTTTGGAA